>Ga0209337_1001628_pt1 | contig 16895 bp, 24 predicted proteins | sample LinPmetageLP53_FD_184044 | JGI IMG/M metagenome (GOLD analysis project Ga0209337, IMG submission 184044) | Marine viral communities from the Pacific Ocean - LP-53 (SPAdes) (version 2) | ecosystem: Environmental > Aquatic > Marine > Oceanic | place: Pacific Ocean | collected 2010-02-08 | reverse complement strand
AATTTGCGGTAGATGAAGATACTGCTATCATTATGCATAAGTTTGATGGACCAAAGCGTGATATACCTACAAGCGGCTCACGCTTTAGTAATATAGATCTAGATGATTATAACTTATAATAAATATATAAAATGAGATCGTTTAAAATGTATATAGAAAATAAGCTGATGGAGCTTCTCCCTACTGATGGTAGTATCGGCACGCTGGAAGACTTTCTAAAGACGCTTGAAGGTAAGACTATTAAAGAGGTCTTAGATTCTGTTTCGTATATGTCTATGTATAATATGAATAAGCACGGTATTGGTGGCGCGAGAGGTAGTGATAAAGATGCTATGGACTTTGCTAACGCTCTACAAAATTTCGTTAACAGAGATGTAATGAAGCATAAGCCAAGAGAGAGGGAGTACGATACAGAAGAGTTTAAAGCTGAGAACGATTACGAAGGCTATAGTAAAGCTAGAGGTCAGAAGGCCAGAGTGAGTATGGCTCGTAATAAGGTGAAAAGAGAGGCTCTACGTGACGGTGAAGATAAGACGGGTGAGCTAAATAAGCTTGAAGATGAGGTCTCTAAGTTACAAGATTTTATAGACAATCACCAATACCTTAGAGGTTACCGTATGATTGATGCAGAGTACGATAAGGCAGTACAAGATTATCACAATGCACCTCTTAAGGCAGACTATCTCGAAGATGACGGGTCTGAAGCATATAACAGACTAGTACAAGCGTTTAGAGCTATTGGTGGTGATGATGAAGGTACTATAGATATTTAAACATTTACTAATAAATAAAAATATGGCTGTAACAAAAGAATTAACAAGTGCAGTACCGTCACTTAAGGATGGTAAGGTAGTTGAATGGGAAGTAGGTATGACATATACAAACGGTGTATCGGGTGATGAGCAGTACTACTCGTATGATTATATTAGTAACGTATTTAGCGATGATGAAACATATGGCTTCGGCCTATCAGCTGAAAGTGCTTGGAGTACACAAGCGCAATTATTAGCTCTATGCCCGATTAGCATATGGGATGATTCGTTTGAAGCACAACTGCAGTATGTATTTAACCCACCTATTGTACCTGAACCAGACACTTCATACGTTATTCCACCTGCTGATTAAATTTAAAGTCCACCCAGGACTTGACATAAAGCTCGTAGCTACGGAGTCGTGCCTGTAGTTACGAGCTTTTACTATAAATAGATCTATGGAACCATTTTGTTATAACGCTACTGTCGTTAGAATCGTTGACGGAGATACTATTAGATTAGATATAGATCTAGGCTTTGATATTGTACTTAAGAATCAGAGCGTAAGGTTGTATAAGGTTGATACACCTGAGTGTAGAACAAGAGACCTTAAGGAGAAGGCGGCTGGATTATTAGCCAAGGAAGTAGTTCAAAATCTTATTGCAGTAGGAGAGCGCGTGTTTATACGCACCAAACTAGATACTAAGGGTAAGTTCGGTAGATTACTGGGTACTATTATTACTACAGATAACATTAATATCAACGAGCATTTAGTTAATAACAACTATGCAGTAGAATATTATGGTCAATCTAAGACGGAAGTACAATCAAAGCATAACGAGAACTACCAACGACTTATTGAGAGGTTAGAGTTGGTAGATAAAGACTATTTAAAATAAAATATTTATAATGGGTTATAATAGACGATATAATTATATATGCACTGTCAGCTGTATGCTGATACTGGCTGGTTGTATAAATCAGCAGATTACTAGTCCATTAGTTAAAACTGCAAAAGTTGAAGGCCGGCGCTATGCAAAAGAAGTTGAGGCTCAATCTCCTTTTGTTACGATTGAGATACCATGGATTGAAGCTGGTGAGTTAATTAAAGAGCGTAATCCTTCCTTTATCTCAGCTAGTACCTCTTATTCTGAAGCACTTGTAGGTAAGCCATTAGTTAGCGAGTTAACGCGAGAAGTTAAAACTACCGTTGCAGAATCACTTGTATCTATATTTAATATCGATACTTTAGTATCTACTTTAAAAAAGCCAAGTTTTGAAATACCTAAACAGATCGCTTCTATAAGTAGGTTAAAGGATGTTAACCATGAAGTAAAAAAAGATGCATGGGAAGATGCTGGAAAATCAGTTGATGCTGAGTTGGAGATGAGAAAGGTCGAGGTTCAGCTGCATCGGCTGATGAGAACAGGTGAATTAATTGATAGGGAGCTGGTAAATGCATCACGTAATCCTAAACTAGATCCAGATTCTAGTAATCCTGATCCAAAGTTTCCAGGGGCATTAGCAGCCTGGCAAGCATCTTTGAAAGTAGAGCGCTCTAATTGGCTGACTGAAGTACGAAACCTATTTGACGCGGAGTATCATGATGTACGTTTTATACCAGATAATTCAGGACTACCCACATACCGTAATGCAGATAATCCGGATCTCGGTAAATGGAAGCGTTGGTGTCACTTAGGTCGTTCAAAAGAACTAATTAGTAAGCTTACTCAGAATCATAAAGAGAATAAGCCTACTCTACCCGGCACTGCTTTTGTTGCTAAGTCATTAAAACAAATGGTCAATCAAAAAACTAAACCAAAAACTATTGTTAGAAAAACTGATTCTGTTCGTCAAGAGGTACGTACGTTAATTCAAAGCTGGCGAAGTATGAAAGAGACACAAGAGCAGGCTGATCTACTAGAGGAAATGAGTGGTGATCTACCGATACTAACACAAGGAGAGATTAAAGCAAGACAGAGAATTTTTCAACTCCGGAAGGCTGAGATCAAATATGTTAGCGTAGTGTGGCTGCTAGATGAAGATTGCTGGCAAAATTCCTAAGTATATAAATTAAACTTAATCAGCAGCAATATCTTTAGCATAAGATAACCTCTTATCTGTATGAGGAGTTCCAGCTTTCTCATACTTCTTTAAAAATATTAAAGTAGCCTGTTCAACCGAATCTGTACTGTTTAATTGTTCCTTTACTCTTCTATATTCTGGATGCTTTTCCATTTCATATAGTATAAAGTCTATCTGAGTATTTAAATCAGTCCAGTTTGTTCCTTTTTTAGCTGCAAACTTATTAAGGTTAATTGGATCAGTATCATACCTACCGCCCTTTTCCCATTGTGCTAGCCCCCTACCAGGGCCACCTCCACGTTGTTTAATACCTGGATCTAAATTAGATTCTGCTTTTAAGTTGGCAACAACACCTATCGCGGCTGTTTTAGTTAATCCTCCATTAACAAGCCTATCGATAATATATTCCGGAGATCCTTTTTCTAGTGTTGGTTTAACTTCTTCTACCTCTTGCTCTAATCTATTGATGACTGCCGCAGCCACTTGATCAAACTTAGGAGATTTAATTATATTATCAGCTTGTTTAACCGCTGCTATCTTTTGCTCTATAGGCTCAGGCGACTTCTTTAATTGATCTAAAACATAATCAGCCTCGTACGCAGTAGCACCTAGTGATAACATAGTCATTACTATTTCTTTTACACCTTCATCAAACTGCTCTGTCATTTAGTATATTTAATCTTGAATGTTAAAATTTATATGTTATAATAAGATATGGCAGTTAATAAAATTACTAAGTATGATCGTAAAACTAAAAAACGTCCGGGAGTTGTAGCCAAGACTAGAAGCTCAAATCATAAACACTCTAAAAACTATCAGAAAAAATACAGAGGTCAAGGCAAGTGAGATAGAAAAAGCCGAGCTTAAGCTCGGCTTTGTGTTATTCTGAATAATATAACTTTCTCTCTATGTCTCTATATCTTTTGTCTGAATGCCAGATTTCCTCTTTTTGAGGTGTATATTGACCTTCTTTAGTCTGTACTGTCACTTCCGGTGTCAATACTATTGTAGAAGGTTGATATATGTTTAATGTACTGTTTTTCAGCGATGAGCTGGGACTGCAAGAGGTCAGCGCGCTCAGTAGCAGCACTGCTGCGCTTGTTACGTAAACTTTCAATTTCATTTATAATATCTTGTTGTTTGTTTCTTGATTCTTGAGTAATGTTATAGTAGAATGCCTTATTGCGTAATTGCAAATAAGCACTTAATGCTGCCAAAGCAGTTTTAACTAAACCTAACATACTACTAGAATTACTTCTTAGCTTTCTTAGCAGCTTCTTTAGCAGCGGCTTTCTCTTTAGCCTTACCAATATTAAGCGCTAGTACTTCAATAACCTTATATACTTTACCTAAAAATGTCCCTTCCTTAGGAGTAGGTGTAAGAGCTGTAATAGATGAGGCAAGTAGAACAGCTGCTGCTGCTACTCCAAACCACGGCTGATCTTGTACAAATTGTATAATGAATTCCATATCAATAATATTTATTAAATAAGTATAATTTTCCGCATATTCTTATAAATAGTTACATGTCATTAGGAGATATTACTAAAGAGATACAGACTAAAGTAGGGGTAAGTGCTGATGGCATTTACGGTAAAAATACAGCTTTAGGTATTATCAAAAAATTAAGCTTTACAGAAAAGGAGCTTACAGCCATTATTCAACAGAAAGTAGGTTCGCTACCCGATGGTGCTTATGGTACTAACACAGCAAAAGCTATTGCTGAAGATTTAGGTATTGGTGAGAAAAAGTCACCACCTGCTGTTATTTCAGCTATAGCAGACGGAGCATATCCCGAAGTATTCAAACCATCACCAAATATAAGTAGCTCGAGAATTAAACCAGAAGGGGTAGTCATTCATCACTCATCCGGTTCTTACGGAGGCTCTGTTAGTTGGATATTAAAAGATGTATCAAATGTATCGTATCATTGTATAATTGATACAGATGGTAGCCGTACAGCTTTTGCAGAAGATGATCGTAGATGCTGGCATGCAGGTAAATCTAGATTCAAAGGTCGTGGTGGTTGTAATGGATTCTTATTAGGATTAGCTGTATCAGGTAATACAAAAACAAGAGAGCTTTCTGATGATGAAGTAGCATCTGCTGTTGAATGGTTGCTACCTAGGTTTAAAAAATGGGGATGGCCTAAAGACTTATCAACAGTTACAACACACCGGGAAATTTCTCCAGGTCGTAAAGATGATGTTGATACTAGAGCAGAAGAAAAAATTAAAGCAGCGCTTAGAGCTGCATTATAATTATGATAAAGAAAATAGAAAAAAATAAAGTTAAGGTATGCTGCGGTAAGAAAGGTTGCCCAGTAGTTGAGAAAATCGATGACGATACATATAAAGTAACTGACGATGATGGTAATTCTATTATAGTAAAGAAAGAAGAACTCTCATTGATGGGTGACGCTGTACAGACTATTAATGAGGACCAGCAACTACTAAACGGGTAATGGCTGACGTAGAAAATAAAAATTCAGAAAACGTAGAAGGTAAATTTTACGTTGACGAAGACTGTATAGATTGTGATCTTTGCCGTGAGCTAGCACCAGATAACTTCCAAAGAGACGATGATGAAGGTTACTCATATGTTTATAAGCAACCAGAAAATGAAGAAGAGCATGCTCTTTGTCAGGATGCATTAGAAGGTTGTCCTGTCGAAGCTATAGGTGATAATGGATAAACTAGTTTTACTTACTTTTGCATCCTATGGATTGTGCCATATTCTAATGTATGGCACAATCTTTAATACCCCACGTAAATGGCTGGTAGCTCGTTATAGTATAATTAATGAACTACTATCATGCGCTTTATGTACAGGCTTCTGGTGTGGCCTTCTTATAAAGCAAAATATCCTATTTGGATTATATAGCGCAGCGACATGCTATATTATAAATTTAATTACAGATATTATGGCTAAAAAAGCTTATGAAGACTCTTGAAGATCTTCAATATAAGCTTTAAGCTCTCCTAGCATATGAACTGCGTACATCATATCATCTTCATACGCGGTATTCATTAGGTCTTCGATTTTATTTACTACTGGATCACTCTCTTCATCACTATTGAGTGGTACTCTACCCATTGCGTATCTATTACCAGTGCCAGGTTGCACGGTTGGTATTTGACCTCTTTGATATGAGTGTGGTCCTTGATCATATGCGTAACCTGCATTAGGTCCTTGATCATAAGACATACCTAAGTAACCTTCATATATTTTACTTAATTTAGAATAGTCATCCATTACTACTTATATTTAATTGAATAATTCAAAAATCAGTATATAATATACAAAATGAAGGAAACAATTATTAATTACGATGTAATAAATTTTCTTACTAAGACGCTCGCATTAAGATTTAAGCTAAATAGTAGAAACTTTACTCATGTTATAGGTATCGCGCGCGGTGGTCTAGTACCTGCTACTATAATGAGTCATATGTTTGATGCTGATTTACTCACATATAACGTGAAATCATATAAAGGAAAGCGTCAAGGTGAGTTTAAGATCATACAAGATATTGATCTTAATACTTTACCTGAAGATAGTAAAATTTTAGTTATAGATGACATATGTGATTCAGGTAAAACTTTTACTAAGGTAAAGGAACTTATAGGTACTAAATTTAAGTTTGTTAGATATGCTGCCCTTTTTACTAAAAGGGGTAGTAGAAATATAATAGATCATTACGGTGTAGAAGTCAAAGACGATAACTGGTTAGTATTTCCTTGGGAAGATTGATAATATGTCGCGAAAAATTAAATGCCTAGTGACTGGTAATCAGTATACATTCGGGAAAGATTACTTTGAAACTAAGGTAGCAGAGTATGGAGATGAAGATTCTCTTAAGAAGTTCTTCATAACTAAAAAAGCTAAGACGTATTTAAACAAGGGATACTCCGTACAAGAAATAAGAAATATTTTAAATGTTCAAGAAGATGACTTACCAGGTGATGATTCTCAAGCTATTAAGGAACTAATTGACTTTCATCGAGTTAGAGGCTCAAGCAAAAACAAAAGAATTTCTAATACAATGAACTTTGCTACCCATAAATCCGACCCTAACGTGCTTGAGTTTATAAATAATATTAGAAATTATGAATAAGAAAATCTTTACCGTGCAATTAGGCTCTGGTAATACTATTAAAGTATTTAATGCAGAGACAGGCCAACTACATAGAATTATATCTACGGGCGGTAATGTTATATCTTCACCAATTGTAGTAGGTGATACGGTAACCGTTACAGTATTGGAAGGTGGTGTGAATGTTATGAAAATATTTACATTACCAAATGGAGGATTAAAGTCAGTCACAGCCATATAATAATATAGTATAATGGAAACAAATATTTTTACGGAACAGCTATCTCGTAAACCAAACTTATATCCTTGGACAGAGCAGTTTATTGAGTCAATGCATAATGGATTCTGGACTGATAAAGAATTCTCATTTACATCTGACGTTCAACAATTTAAAACTGAACTTGATGATCAACAAAGAGAGATTATTGTAAGGGTGTTATCAGCTATTGGTCAAATAGAGGTAGCTGTTAAAACTTTCTGGGCAAAGCTCGGTGAGAACTTACCACACCCAGCACTTCAAGATCTCGGCTATGTAATGGCCAATACGGAAGTAATTCATAATAACGCTTATGAGAGACTTCTTACAGTTCTAGATATGGAGGATGTTTTTGAAGAAAATTTAAAACTCGACTTCATACAAGGCCGTGTTAATTATCTACGTAAGTATACACATAAATTTTATAGTAGCTCTAAAAAGCAATACTTATATGCGTTAACCCTTTTTACGTTGTTTGTTGAAAATGTATCTCTATTCTCGCAATTCTATGTTATTAACTGGTTTGCTAGATATAAAAACGTTCTTAAAGATACTGATCAGCAAGTAAAGTATACGCGTAATGAAGAGAATATTCACGGGTTAGTTGGTACCAAAATTATTAACACTATACGTGAAGAACTTCCAGAGCTATTCGACCAAGAGTTAGAAGAGCGTATTAGAGGTGAAGCTGTTGAAGCATATAATTCTGAAGCTAAAATTGTTGACTGGATGATTAATGGTATTAATGAGCCAGGTTTAAATGCACCAACAATTAAAGAGTTTATTAAAAATCGTATTAATTCTTCGTTACAACAAATTGGATTTAAACCTGTGTTTGAAGTTGATAATAAGTTATTAGAGGCTACAATGTGGTTCGAAGAAGAGCTACTCGGTAACAATATGACTGACTTCTTTCACTCTAGACCTGTAGAGTACTCTAAGAAGAGTCAGTCATTTGATGAGGATGATCTCTTCTAGTAGACTTTAATAACATGAGTGATATTTACTGGCTTAACGAAAACTCGCGTAAGTTTCTCGAAAGAGGTTACTTACTTCCTGGTGAGACGCCTGAAGATCGTATTAAAGATATAGCGCATCAAGCGCAAGAGTATCTTGGTATCGAAGGATGGGCTGACAAATTCATCGATTATATGCATAGAGGTTTTTATTCTTTATCATCTCCTATATGGTCAAACTTCGGACGAGATAGAGGACTACCTATATCTTGCTTCGGATCTTATATTCCAGATGATATGGAGAAGATTTTAGGTAAGGTTGCTGAGGTTGGTACCATGTCTAAGGTGGGTGGAGGTACTTCTGCATACTTTGGTGATGTTCGCTGTAGAGGTGCAGAGATCTCAACTGGAGGTACATCTACTGGTGTACATCATCAGTTAACTGTCTTTGATGCTTTAACTAATTACATCTCACAGAGTAATGTTAGAAGAGGTTCATTTGCAGCTTACCTACCAATTGATCACGGTGATATAGAAGAGTTTTTAGGTATTAGAGGTGAAGGTAACTCTATTCAGGATCTTTCTATAGGTGTAACTGTTAGCGATGAATGGATGGAAGATATGGTCGCAGGTGATAAACAGAAGAGAGGTATATGGGGTAAGGTTATTAAGAAGAGATACGAATCTGGTTACCCTTATATATTCTTTTCTGATAACGCAAACAATAATGCTCCTCAAGTTTATAAAGATAAAGATAAGCGTATTAATGCTTCTAATCTCTGTACAGAAATTTTTCTATCTACAGAAGAAGATGAATCGTTTGTTTGTGATTTATCTTCTTTGAACCTTGCTAAGTGGACAGAGATTATTGAAACAGATGCTATTGAAACATTAACTTATTTTCTAGATGCTGTTATGACTGAGTTCATTAACAAAACTAGAGGTATTAAGAACATGGAAGCACCTCATAAATTTGCCGTTACTCAACGTGCTATAGGTATAGGAGTTTTAGGTTGGCATTCTTACCTACAGCAAGAAAGTATTGCTTTTGAGTCTATGGAAGCAAAACTTCAAAACTCAGTTATCTTTAAGACCATTGAAGAGCGGACTATAAATGCATCACGTGAGATGGCTCAAGAGTATGGTATACCTTCATTAATGGAAGGATACGGGTTACGTAATAGTTGTTTAGTGGCTATAGCTCCAACCACCAGTAGTTCCTTTATACTCGGTCAAGTTAGTCCATCAATTGAACCTCTTAATAGTAATTACTTTACAAAGGATCTAGCCAAAGGTAAGTTTACCTATAAAAATCCGGAACTTACAAAAGTTCTAGAATCATATAATAAAAATGATAACCCTACATGGAGAAGTATATTAGAAAAGGGAGGATCGGTACAACACTTAAAGTTCCTTACAGATCATGAAAAGGAAGTATATAAGAACTTTGGTGAGATATCTCAAAAGGAAATACTTATTCAAGCCGCACAACGTCAAAAATATATTGATCAAGGTCAATCAATTAATATGATGGTACCACCAAATACAAAGCCTAAAGAAGTAAATGAGCTACTTGTATGGGCATGGGAGAATGGAATTAAGTCGCTGTATTATCAAAGAAGCGCTAACCCTGCGCAAGAATTATCTCGTTCATTAAATGAGTGTTCAGCGTGTGAAAGTTAAATTTATGAAATGGAAATATAACGCAGTCGCAGAGACTGAAGATCAAGAAGAGCCTATGAGTCAGCCTTTAATTATTAATACTACTGCTGCGTCAAGTGGTGGTGGTGTTACTAGAGTGGTAGAAAATAATGTTTACTTTTACGGAGATATTACAGAATCAAACGCTTTAGAGTTAAATACTGTGCTTTATGAATTAGATCGAAAGCTAGCTGTTACAGGGCTATTTATAGAATCTAACCCGGTTATTAAACTTCATATTAATTCTTATGGAGGGTCTCTGTTCGCGGGACTCGCTACTGTAGATGTAATAAGAAATCTAAATAGCGAAGTACACTCATATATCGAAGGAGCTGCAGCATCAGCTGCTACTATTATATCTGTTGCTTGTGCAAAGAGATATATCGGTAAGTATTCAAAGATGTTAATTCACCAGCTCTCCGCCGGTGCTTATGGTAAATATACGGAGCTAGAAGATGATATGGAAAATAATAAGCATTTAATGGAGACTATTAAGGCTATATATAAAGAATATACCAAAGTACCTATGAAGAAGCTTAATGAAATTCTTAAACATGATCTTTGGTTTGATTCTAATAAATGTTTACTATTAGGGTTAGTCGACGAAATAATTTAAGCCACCTTAGCTCAGTTGGTAGAGCTACTGATTTGTAATCAGTAGGTCGACGGTTCGAGTCCGTCAGGTGGCTCCAGCTTTAAGACCTCTACTAGTAGAGGTCTTTTTTTATTTCGGTCCGGTGGTATCTGCGCCATCTTTACCATTGCCATGTATATGACTTAATAAAGACACACTACCGTTACCTGCGATTACATCACCACCTGCTGTTATTTCACCAGTAACATGTAGATCACCAGCAATATGCAAGTCACCATCTATTACTGTTTGAGGTGATTTAATACTATATTGACTTGTCGCGTTAGTTTTAATTATAGGTGCTGATGTAGTTACAATACTACCACTATCTATAAACACATCATTATCAACATTTATTCTTACTGTACCGGCATTGTTACTAGTACTACCTCCAATAGTAACATCTGCACCGCCAAGAAGTAATCTACCTGAAGTCGTTAATTTAACATTACCTGAAGTATTTAAATCAGCTCCACCGGATCCGGCTTCAAGCATAAGTTTACCATTTGCTTTGACATGTACATCACCAAATGGTAGGGCTGAAGATGTATCCTTTTCTTCAAAAACTGGTACCGCAATACTGTTTAATACATGTGTTTTATCATCATTAATAATATACTCACCATCAACTGGAATAGCATCTTTAATAATAATACCAGAATCATAATTTACTGGTGTAGTACCTGCGATTAAAGTAATATGCTTAGCGGCTGTTAACTTAATATTACCGCCCTTACCCATCTGAGCTTCTATTTCTGTTAGGTCTGGTGTAACTTCTTCGATAAGTTTTTGTACATCTAAATCAGTTTTTTTCCAATTACCTCCAGCAGCAGCTCCAGATCCATCTGAATTTGGAGACCCGTTACTCTCAAACTCCGAGCTAGTATTATTTCCACGTGCTGGGTATTGCATCTCCGGCGCCGTCTTAGCCACAGCAACCGGTAAGTATGTATCAAGCCATTTTTCATTTATTTTTTCTGTATATTGACTTACATTACCGGTAACAACATTAAAGTCACCACCTGCTCGTTTTTCCATATCCTTACAAGATCGTTCATAGCTAGCGCGCTCTGTTGTATCAAATTTATCACCTTTGGTTAAAGACTGGCAGTTGTTAGTAGCTAATGTACTAACAACTTTATCATTCATATAAGTATTACTTCCAGATTTATGAGTAAGCTGAACGCGTTGGTTACCTGTAGTGTTAGTAAACACTAAAGCACCTGCATTTTGATTTAACACTAATTCATTCCTATTAATATCTTTTTCAATAGGATTATTTATTGTAATTTGTTTACTCATTTTAAATTATATTATTACCAAGCGGGTAATTTGGATATACGTCTTTTACATTGGTACCGCTTATTGATTTTATACTATCTATACCATGTAAAGTGCCTAACACTACAGGTAAACCTCTTGCGCTATTTATAAACGAAACTAAAACAACATCACCAACATTTGGCATCGCAAACCAACCTTTAGGGCAATTTGTTCTATTATCTGGGGTATAACTATTGGCGTTAGGATTAACACCTGCTGTACTTGGATCAGTGCCAGCGTATCCATCACTGATGTTAATGTTTGTATAATTCTCCGCTGGTGCTGGGTCTTCTAGCATAGTAGGAAAATCATTATCACTAACAATAGCTAGATCACTACTAGCGTTATACCTCGCTAATGATCCACCGCCTCCTGTTATAGGACTTAACACATAAGCCCATATCTCATAATTATCTACTAACTCTTTGGTTTTAGGAGAAACAGTTTTATCTAAATTTTTACCAAATGGAAATCCAAACTCTTCACCATCTGATGAAGTTGTTGATATACCGTTAATAAGGACTTTTATTTGGCCTTGTGGTTCTTTATTTTCAACATCTGATATGTCGCTATTATTTAAAACTGTACCTATATATAAGCTATTTAAATTCATATTAATTTAGCTGCTGAGATTACACTGGCAGCTTTATCAAGCTGTTTACTACCCTTATCCATAAAATTATTTATTGCGCCTGTAGGTTCTGATATTTTATTAGATAATTCTGAAACCTTACCATCAATTGAACCTAACCCGGTGCTAATATCTTTAACAGCTTTTAAGCTTAAATTATTAATTGATTCGCTTATAATACAATTTGCTAATGCAGCAGCAGCAAACTGACAGTTTTCTTTGGTATCTATAAAATCTTTTATATCAAGTATTTGAGCTTTTGTGTCCTTATAAAACTGTACTGCAGTTTCAATGGTACCTGCAATAGTGGCTACTAATCCAGTTGCTGTTGATATTAGACCGTTAATGGCGCCGGTAAGTTTATTTACTTGATCTTGAACTGCTCCTAACGCTAAATCTGTAACTGCTGAAATACTATCTTGTATAGCGGACGATATACTACCCGCTACACCGCCAGCCAATTTCTTTATACCATCAATGGATAACCCGCTTATGATTGAGGGTATACACAACGCACCCTTAGCGATGGTTGATAGCTGGCCTACTTTGTTACTGGCAGCACCTGCTATATTTGATATACTATCTAAAAACGCCATATATATATTTAATCCTTGAACTTAGAACTCAATATACTATAATATCTTTATGCTAGTAAGTCATGAATCACCTATTGCTATTTTGGAAGAATCTAAATCGTACAATGATTACGATTACGCTCTCGTACATTTGTTCGAAACCCAGCCTGACTATTTTAACTTTTTTAAACGTTCGCTCGCTGCCGGTCGTGAGGTGCTTCTTGATAATTCAATCTTCGAACTCGGTGAAGCATTTGATCCATCAAAATATATTGACTATGCATCAGCTCTTGATCCTACTTTTCTTATTGTGCCTGATGTATTGGAAGATGCGAAGGGGACGATGTCATCTTGGAATAAGTTTCATTTAAATTATAAGTTATCAGACTACACTAATGCTAGTACAATAGGTGTAGTTCAAGGCGAGACCTATCAAGATATTGTAGATTGTTATAAGTTTATGTCTGATAATGCAGACTATATTGCTATCTCATTCGACTATACATGGTACAATAAAATAGCATATTCTAAACGTCCAGGTAGATTAGGACATCTTGATAGATGGTGTTCTGGACGATCTCATCTTATTAATCGATTAGCAGAGGATGGTGTATGGGACAATACAAAACCACATCACCTATTAGGAGCTTCATTAGCTCGTGAGTTTAAAGCTTATATACCTATAGCTAAAGAGCTCAATATTCGATCTCTAGATACCTCTAACCCTGTTGTAGCTGGGTTACTTGGCTTTAGATATATAGCGAGTGAAGGACTAAACCATAAACCTTCTCAACTATTAGCTGATTCTATAGCATCGGATGTAAATGAAGATCAAATGGAAGATATCATTTTTAACACATCAGAGTTTAAAAATATTATTGGAAGGTATAAATAATAAGTATGAAAGAAAGTGGTATAGTCTATAACCAAGATAGCGACTTTTTTCCTCTTATTACAAAACGTATAAAAAGATTTTTACTATATACTATGTGCTGGTTATTTGGATCTTCTTTCGTAATAGCTGCACCATTTCTTATTTTGATGTTGATCGGTAAGTAGCATCCCAGTCATCAGTATTTGTATTCTTAAGCTCTTTTATTCTAGCTATCATCATATCATAATACCCTACTAGTTCTGGTATACCACGCTTATTAAATTTAGCATGTTTTATAGCTTCATCCCATTCTTTGTTAATATACGAATCTAAGAACGCTAGATGGTTAGGATAGTTCTTAGTACTATTTATTACAGTATAAATTTTAACTCCTTCTGATTTACCTTTAACTGCAATCTTATCTAGCTCGTAAAAGTTGAATTGGCTTTCTAGACCTTTCTTAGTTTTCTCACCTACTAGTAACCCTACTTTGTAATTTTTTGTTTGGCTTTCTAATCTAGCTGACAAATTAACAGCATCGCCTAAGCAAGTATAATCGAAACGCTGATTTGATCCCATATTACCAACAACAACATCACCGGTATTGATACCTATACCCATTTTAAGTTCAATATTTTTTTCTAATAGTTCTATATTTAACTTATCTAAAAGATCAAACATCTGTAAAGCACATTTTACAGTATTTAATTTATGGTCAGGATCGTTTATAGGAGCATTCCAGAATGCCATTAACGCGTCACCTATAAATTTATCAACAGTACCATTATTTTCTATAACACAGCCTGTCATAGGGGTCAGATATTTGTTTATAAGATCAGTTAGCTCTTGAGGGTTAGATTTAAATTGCTCGCTTAATGTAGTGAAATCTCTTAAGTCACTGAATAGTATAGATAACTCTCTTGTATCACCTCCTAGTTGTAATTTTTTAGGATCCTTTTGTAACAATTTAACTATAGAAGGCGCTAGGTAATGTTCAAATTGATTTTTAATAAGCTTCTTTGTTTTATTTTCCTGCACAAACCTAACAAAAGTCGCAGCAGACCAAGTAGTAAATATAGTAAACAATGGCCAAGTAAAATCATATAACATACTATCTTTAAACATTAGACTACCGGCGTAAGGAAGCGATATAATACTTATTAAGCAAAACAAAAGACTAGCTATATAAGGTAACCATAAAGCACCTATTATTATAATGGAGCATATACATGCTGTAATAATTAATTCATGCATAATAAATTCTTCTTTTCTCTCCAACCGATTCTCATCTATCAACATCTGAAGATTTGTAGCGTGAACTATATGAGGGTAGTTTGTACCTAAGTTAGTAGCAACACTATTTGATAGACCTTCTGCTGTAGGTGCGATAATAACTATTTTATCTTTTAATATGTTCCAGTCGTTATCATTAAACGATACAGTTGAAAATTTATATTTATAATTTAACCAGATTCTTGTACTAGTATCTGTTTCTATAGGATCAAATCCATAAACGCGTACAGATTCCACCCCAACTTCATCTGCCTTAATCTGATAAGAGTCTTTACCGCCAAACAATCGTAACGCTTCAAGAGCTATTGTACTATAATATTTATCTTGTACTTGTATAATTAGAGGCATTCTACGTACTACACCATCTAACTCCGGTGTAGTTGTCATCATACCAACACCAGCAGCTACTTCTCCTAACTCTTTAACTGGTCCAATTGCTTCTGGGTAATCATATATAAAGTCTTTTGGATCTTCGCCGATAACTACCACACCTCTGGGTATAGGTTCACCTTTACCCTTTACCGAAGCTGACTGTCCCATTATAACAGGTACTTGACTCATTACTTCAGCTAGATAATCATCATGCCCCATTCTATCTTTCTCTGCAAATAGAATGGGTAATATGACTAATGCAGCTCCATTATCATAAGCTTTAACTATACCATCAGCTATAATATCTCTAGGCCATGGCCACTGACCGTTGGTCTCTAAACTCGCTTCATCAATTTCTACAATTGCTATCTCTTCAGCTTCTAACTTCTCTTGATTTCTTTGATAATAATCAAATGATTTTAATCTTGCAGTTTCTACAAAGAAAGGATCTATTAACCTTACCCCTACTAAAAGTGTAGTTACTAGCAAACATATAAAGTAATTTTTTTTATTAAAGCTCATTGTTCTATATTGAATATAACACTATTACCATTATTAAGTAAGAATGATTGAAACACTCCGTTGTTAAGATAATTAATGGTCGTATTAGAGGTTGCATCTATATTTAACGAAGTAACGTTACCTTGTTCAGTAGTTTTTTTAAACAGTACCTTACTCATATCATATGGATTTGTTTGAAATAACTCAATAGGCTTAATAATAACCTTTGCAGTTGTCTCTGATTCTTTTGTTTTCTTTTCTGGGTTATCGTTGTTATTGTTATTGTTATCCCTTGGATCGTCTTTAACTTTTGGTTTATCATCTTGTGGCGCTTGTCTCGCTTCCTTTTTAGGTGCTGATGGTGGTTTAAGATTATTTTCTACTCTTGTTACCTCAAATGCTTGATTTAATACTACTACACCGCTTGAGTTAGATACTGCTATAGACCCTGTATATGCGTTACCATTTGCATCTATAGATGGTAATAGTTGAAATGTTGTCTTACCGGTAGGTTCAACGGTCATAGTGAAGTCCGTACCTCTAACAGAAACACTCGCAGTTGGTGAAGTAATCTTTACATTCTTTCTATTACTTTTAGCAATTTTACCAGATGTATATCTTAGAGTCCCTAAACGGCCTTTTAGTGAAACCTTACCTACCTTCTTATTACTATCATAAACATACTCGTCTATAACAAGCTTGGAGTATTTCGACAATGATACCTTTGTATCATCTTTAAATACGATGTTTAAGGTACCGTTTAAAGTCTCTATTTCATCATACATTTTGACCGGAGTACCTACCCCGGTCAAAATCTTAATATCTTCACGCTGTATTTGAGCTGGC
>Ga0209337_1001626_pt1 | contig 16900 bp, 19 predicted proteins | sample LinPmetageLP53_FD_184044 | JGI IMG/M metagenome (GOLD analysis project Ga0209337, IMG submission 184044) | Marine viral communities from the Pacific Ocean - LP-53 (SPAdes) (version 2) | ecosystem: Environmental > Aquatic > Marine > Oceanic | place: Pacific Ocean | collected 2010-02-08 | reverse complement strand
GGTGCCGTTAAATATAAAAGCTAGCTGTGTCGTTCTGTATAGGGGTTCCAAATAACTAAAATAAACTAGGCGGCGTTGTAACACCAAAAATGAACACGACCAAGCGATTTACAAATAAGGCAACCTAAGCGCACTTTTCTCAAAAATTACGATGATTAATCAATATTAAAAGTACACATAAAAAAGTTTTAAAAATGTCAAAGATACACTGCGAATATACAGAATTAAAAGAACCAGAAAGTTTAGTCGGTCATCCAAAGAATCCGAACGAACATAGTGAAGAGCAAATCCGGTTGCTTGCAAAAATCATTAATCATCAAGGTTGGAGAAACCCAATTGTCGTATCGCGACGAAGCAATTTTATTGTCGCCGGTCACGCAAGATTAAAAGCCGCATTGCATTTAAAAGTTGAATCCGTTCCGGTAGACTTTCAAGACTTTGAAAACGAAGCCGACGAATATGCTCACCTTGTAGCGGACAACAGAATTGCCGAACTCGCGGAAGCTGATAACTCTTTAATCGCCGAACTAATTGCCGAACTAGAAGCTCAAGGTTTGTCAGCAGAGCTTGCAGGTTTTACTTCTGAAGATTTGGAAAGTTTAATAAAAGACATTGGCATCGATGAAGGAGAAGAAGACTCAGAAATTAATGAGGAACTTGCCGATCAGTTAGAAGACAAGTGGGGGGTTAAAGAAGGTCAACTCTGGCAACTTGGAGAGCATAAAATCATTTGTGGAGATTCAACTTCTGAAGAGGTTGTAAGCAAATTATTAGGTGATGAGAAGCCTAACCTGATGGTCACCGATCCTCCGTATGGTGTTAATTACGACGCCAATTGGCGAAATGAAACATTGGAATTTTTTGAGGGTCGCGCAACTGGAAAAGTTTTAAACGATGATAATGCTGATTGGTCAGAAGCTTGGAATCTTTTTGAGGGTGACGTTGCTTATGTTTATCACGCTTATGTCAAAGCAGATATTGTTGCAAGAAACTTACAGGAGTTAGGTTTTGAAATTCGCTCACAAATAATTTGGAATAAAAACCAACTCGCGTTTAGCCGGTGCCATTATCATCCAAAGCATGAGCCTTGTTGGTACGTTGTAAGAAAAGGTAAACAAGCAAACTGGCAAGGCGACCGAACTCAATCGACGGTCTGGGATATTCCTAAACCTCAAAAATCAGAAACCGGACATTCAACACAAAAGCCGGTTGAGTGCATGGCTCGACCAATAAGAAACAACTCCGCGCCGGGTGACTTAGTTTATGAACCATTCTCCGGTTCTGGAACAACCATAATGGCTTGCGAAAACTTACAAAGAAAGTGTCGAGCTATTGAACTCAACGCCGGATATGTCGCAATCGCTATTGAGAGGTGGCATGAGGCAACTGGTAAAGAGCCTAAACTTTTATAATGGCGCAGTTAACTCAAGAGCAACGCGCAAAAATCGACGCGCAAAATCTGGCGAACATTGTTAAAAAGTCGTCTGCCGGGAAAGTCTTAACAGATCGCGACATTGAGTTTCTTGATTCAATGGCGACAAGAGAAAGCTCTGAGGGTGAGTTAGGTATATGGAACACAACACAGGTTGCTCAGATTTTAGGGGTTACTCCTAAAACAGTAAATGAACACGCGAGAGGCGGTGTTATTCCAAAAGTCGGTCGTGGAAAGTTTGATCCTATTGAATCAGTTTCAAGTTATTGCAAATGGTTAAGAGAACAAAGAGATGAAGCCGCAGGTTCAGGAAAGTCATTAACAGCCGCACGAACTGAATTGGCTCTTGAGGACACTCGATTAAAAAGGTTACAAGCCGAAAAACTAGAAGGAAAACTTTGTGACGTTGATTTAATACTCGATGCAGAAAACAAACTGCTCTCTGGAATATCAAATATTATTCGAAACAGCGACATGGACGAAAGTCGCAAAGAAGACATCTTCACATCGATTAGAGATCATGGAAACAAATGGAAGGAGGAACTGCTACAGTGAAAGCTTCTTATTCTAATTTCGTTAATACCGCTCACCAGATTAACCGCCGGTGTCATCGCTATCGAGCAAGCATTCCGGTAACTGAATGGAGCGAAGAGGTTCGTCGAATGGAGGGAGGTAAACGCTACCGGTTTGAGTTTGCACCATATCAAAAAGAAATGATGGAAACGCCGTTTAATCCAGAGGTTCAAATGACGGTTTTTCAATTAGCCTCTCGATTAGGAAAGACTGAAGTTTGTATGAATATAATCGGTCACTCAATTGATGAAGCTCCACGAAAGATATTGGCTTTGTATCCGACAACGTCACAAGCTGAAAAATGGTCAAAAGAAACTCTCGAAAAAGAACTGTTTGAATCGACTCCAAGTTTACAATGGCTTGTGCGTGGTGGCCGCCGAAACTCAAGCAACACAATACTCCACAAACTCTTTCCGGGTGGCTTGATTAATATATTTGGCGGCAACGCTCCCGGTGAGCTTCGACGAGCAAAAGGAAACTTGCTTTTTGCTGATGAGGTTGACGCATTGCAAGCAAGCGAAGGTCGTAGAGATGAAGGTGACCAACTTTCAATTCTTTGGATGCGTGGAAGTGAGTACCGCGACACAATTAGGATTGCCGCAAGTTATCCGTCTGAAGAGGGACAAAGCCGGATCGCGCAATTAATGGAAACATCAGATTTTCGCAAATGGGTTACACCTTGCGCGGAATGCGAAAAGGAATTTGTGATGCTTAGGGAACACGTTAAATATTCAGAATCTAAACCTCAAGACGCATATATCGAGTGTCCAGTAAATGGATGTCATTTAGATGATAAGCAACGTCGGCAAATGGTTTTGAAAGGTTATTGGAAACCAAGCCAAAAGTTTAATGGTGTTGCCGGGTTTTGGGGAAATGGAATGATGTCCCCGCACCCAACTCAAAAAGGTTTTAAAAATCATCTTCACTGGATAGCTCAAAAAGAAATCGAGATTGAGCAAGCTGACAATCCAGACCGAGCGCGTCATGTTTTTGTAAATACCTTTGACGCTAATCCTTACAAACCAGAAAGAGTTGAAGCACCGGAGCCAGACAGGTTACTTCAAAGGATAGAGGATTATCAACCTAAAGTGATGTTGCCAGAAGGCGTTTTGATTTTGACCGCCGGGGTAGATGTTCAAAAGAGATGGCTTGAGGCTAGTGTTTACGGATGGGGCGACAATAAAGAATCATGGTTGCTAGATCATATTATTGTTAATGGCGCACCTGACGATCCGGGAACGTGGTCAGAGCTTGAAAGAGTTTTAGCTAATTGTCGTTATCCGCATCCACTCGGAACAGAGTTAGCATTATTCGAAGCCGGTTCGCGTGTGTTTGTGGATGCCGGTCATTGGGATCAACACGTTTTGCCATTCACGTTTTCAAAGCAAAAGTTAGGCGTTGCGGCGTGTCAGGGATCGCCAACAATCAACGCTCCAATATTGGGAAAGATGAGATTAGCACACAATCCCAAAGCACAAATTTATCCGGTAGGAGTTAACCAAGCGAAAGACATTTTATATAGGCGACTGACATTAGATCCACCAAATGACGGTGTTTCATTCCCTCCGGGGTTTATTCATTTAAATAAATCAGCGACGCCGCAATTCATTGAAGGACTGACGGCAGAGTATGGAAAAGAAGAACGCTATCGAGGAGAAGTTTTCACTAGATACATTTGTCCAAATTCAAAACGCAATGAGCCTCTCGACACTTTCGTTTATTCATACGCCGCGATGCAAGCAATCCGACCACGCTTTGACAGGATAAAAGAAAACCTTGAAAAGAAAACGCAGGAACAAAACCCACAAACAAAAAGGCCAACGCGCAAACGTCCCGGTCGTGGTTTCATTGGAGGATTTAATTAATGGAAAGTTTGCAAAGCCTTGAAAAGAGTTTAAGCGGCGAAGAACGTTTGCATCTAAACATTTTAATACAAGCTCGCGAGGATTTCGTTATTGCTCGCGACCATGAATACATTGACGAGAATGGTTATATTGACGAGTCTGCGTTTCGATATAAAGGCAAAGGAAAACAGCTTGTCGGTGGTTTTAATACACCAATGACGACAACCGGGTTATATGAGCTTGCTCTTTATTGGCAATCAGGCGCACCACTTCTTTCAATCAACGCTCTAGGGATTCCAGACATTGACGCGTTTGGTTTTTTAAAAAGATTGAACAAAGCGGCAAAGAATAGAGTCCGCCGAAAGTCAAGAATGCCTCTGGACACTTTATGAGAAAGATCACCATTGATTTAGATGCTATTGAGATATTGCGACGCTCTGCCGAATCAACACCGGCGACTTTATCAACTTATCTGGCACTAAGAGAAATTGCTGTTGCTTGTGAATCGACTGATTTTCATACCTCGATTGAAGAAATTAGATCCCGGTCACTAACAAGCGAAAGATGGTGTCGCCGAAATTTAGTATTAATGGAGAGAAAGCGTTTGATTGATAAATACAAAACTGGTTCTGGTTTGCGAATACGAATTTTAAAAGTTGCGAAGTCCTGATCTATCGCAAAAGCCGGTCGGCACTATTTTAATTTGTGGCTGATACTGCTCCAAAAACAACAATTCACGCAGGCGATTCTTTCTCGTGGGAATCTGACTATTCTGATTACCCTGCAAACGACTCATGGGAAGCCATCTCAATCTTTCAAAAGCCGGGTAATCAACCTGTTAAGGTAATTGGAACAGCTTCCGGAACTAAATTTGTTTTTACTATTACCGCCGGAGAATGCGCGTTGATGGAGCCGGGTAAATGGTCATGGGCCATAAGAGTTAATAAAACAACAACTTCAAAAACTGTTCAAACTGGATCAATCGAGATCCGCCCAAATCCAGAAGCCGCTTTCGTTGAGAGTTACAATGAGAAGTGTTTGAGGCTAGTTAAAGCCGCAATTGAAAACCGACTTGAGGACGTTCAAGAATCTATTTCGATTCTCGGTCAAGACATTACAAAAGTTCCGGCCATCGAACTGGAACGGATGCTTGATCGCTTTCAAATGCGAGTCAATCGCGAGTATAAACAAAAAAGATTGCTTACAGATAACAAACGACGACGCAACGGCAGAATAATTCTTAGAGGATAATGGCTTCAAAATATTTATATAATCCAAAAAACGGAAAAATGACATTGCGCCAAACTAAAGGCGGCAAGCGTGGTTATTCAGCAGTCACATCAGAGCAATTACAAGAGGGATGGGTGGCGGCTTTAACAAATGGCAACTCTGAAATGCGAGGAGGGATTCAACGGTTGCGAAACATGGCTCGCGATCTTGAAAGGTCGAATCCTTATGTCGTCAGATTTTTAAATGAATGGGTTACTAATATCGTCGGCTCTGGATATACGTTTCAGTCATTGGCGACTAATGCGAGTGGAAGAGAAGACGAAGGCGCAAGACAAGTCATCGAGGAGGCGTGGGAAGAATGGAAGAAGCCACGCAACTGTTCATCGTCTAAAGACATGAGCTATTGTGAATTGAAAGCATTAACAGAAAGGTCAGTCGCAAGAGATGGCGGCATTTTAATTCAAAAGCTTCGAGGCTTTGATAATGATTACAATTTTAGCCTAAGAGTTCTGGAGATTGACCGGCTTGATGCGGATTACAACGTCAACAAGATGGACAATGGGAACCGGATTGTCATGGGTAAAGAATTAAACTCTTTTGACGAGCCTGTTGCTTATCATTTATTAGGAGATCATCCGGGCGAGAGTTATAAAAGACATGGCAAAAGAAGAACTCGCGTTCCTGCCGATCAGATCATTCATCGATTTTATAGAAACCGCGCAGAGACATCACATTCAGATCCATTATTAACAAGTGCAATTGTTCAACTCCGACACCTTGAAAAGTATGAAGAAGCGGAATCAATAGCCGCAAGGATATCAGCAAGCTCAACAGTAGCAATTGAACGCGACTCCTCGATGCCGTATGAAGGCGATGAATACTATGACCAAGAATTAACGCCGGGTGGCAAGTGGGAACTAGAACCGGGAGAGAAGGCGACGCTTTTAAATCCGACTCATCCAAACGCAAGTTATGACGGCTTTCGTTCTGGAGTTTTAAAAGGTGTCTCCGCCGGTTTGTTGATGAGCTATCCAACGCTCGCTCAAGATTATGGCGGTGTTAATTATTCATCACTTAGAGAATCAAAACTAAACATCAAAGCTTTAACTAAATGTTATCGACGCTTAAATGTTGAAAACGAAGAGGAGCCAATTTTTCGTTCGTGGTTGAGTACCGCAATGAGAACTGGAGCGATTCGCCTTCCGGCAAGCAACTTTGCAAACTTTGCAAAGAGTTCGTTTACCGGTGCCGGTTTTGAGTGGGTAGATCCTGCAAAAGAAATAAACGCGCTCAAAACTGAACTAGAAATTGGAGCCACATCATTAAGCCGCGCCGTCAAAGAAAGGCTTGGTGCATCGCTTGATGTAATAATTGCAGAGCGGAAAAGAGACGTCGAAGCATTTGAAAAAGCCGGTTTGCCGGTTCCTGAATGTTTAATGAAGCCTCTTGATCTATCGGAAACCGGCGAATCAGCTTATTAGTTATTATGGAAACAGGTTACAGAACATTTACAATTGAAAGAGCAGAAGGTGACGGTGTTCCTCGTGGAATATTGACAACTGAGCAAGCGGTTCAAATGTTTGACTGGGAGCGTGGCGAGTTTGTGCCGGAGGTTATTCTTATGTCTGGAATGAAAGCCAGAGGATTGACCATTAAGCTTCTTGATACGCACAACACTGATTCAGTTCGTAATGTTCTTGGTTCATTTGTTGATTTAAGAGTCAACGAAGCAGGGGAAAAAGATGTTCCTTATAAGTTTGTCGACGGAAAAATAGAAGTTTCAAAGACTGAGCCAGACGTTCAAACCAAACTTGAAGAGGGACACATAAATGAAATGTCCGTTGGTTATAGATATTCTGAAGACCACACCATCCGTTTAAATGAAGGTGAAAAGCAAACCATCGACGGCAAAGAGTACGTCGGCCCACTAAACATTAGGACACAATGGGAAGCTCAAGAGGCTTCACTTGTTCCAATCGGCGCAGATAACCAAGCGCAGATAAGAGGATTTAAGAGTCTTGAAGAGGCTCAAAAAATGATTTCACAAAAGCGAAGTGACGAAACCAACCTCGGCAGTGTGACAACTGACGAAGTCGAGATCAATGACACGATCGAGGAATCTGAAGCAGAGCCAATAAGTGAAACCGAAACTAAACAACAACACAAAACAATATTCATTAACATGGAAAATCAAATTGATGAAGTTGCACAGGAGAAAGCAATCGAGAGCGGTATAAAAGCCGGTCAAGAGTCTTTCGACAAAAGAGCAGATGCTATAATGGCAATTGGTGAAGAAGTCGGTGACGCACAATGGGCGATCAGTGAACTCAGATCCGGACGCTCTGTCGAAGCTGTTCAAAGTGCGGCTATTAAGAAACTGAAGGAATCGAATGCAAACGTCGGTGTAAAAACTGAAGGCGACATTGGATTAAGTAAGAAAGAGCAAAGAAGTTATTCAATCTCGAAGGCAATGCTTGAACTCGCTGAAGGGCGCAGTGTAAGTGGTCTTGAGGGTGAAGTTTCAAACGCTATTTCTAGTCGTTGTAATCGAAGCGCGGATGGATTCTTCGTTGCTCCTGAAGCATTAAGCGGTAACGCAAAACGTGATAACGTTCTTTTAAGTGCAGACGGATCAGCAACGGATGGCCCGGAGCTAGTCGGAAGCGATCTTCGCGCCGGTGAGTTTGTTGACGTTCTTCGTCCTAACATGGTTACGGTTCAAGCCGGAATCAGAGTTATAAACGGAGCAACTCAAGACGTTGTCATTCCTCGTAAATCAAGCGCATCTGTTGCGGCTTGGATAGGCGATGAAGCTACAACAGCGTTCACAACTGACGCACCACAGTTTGCTAACATTACTCTTGTACCTAATCATTTAGGAACAACAATTGATGTTTCAAAGCAACTATTGGTTCAAGGTTTGCCAGACGTTGATTCTTTAATCAGAGATGATTTGAATCAATCTATTGCAGTTGGTCTTGATAAATCAGTCCTTCAAGGATCTGGAACAAACCAACCACAAGGCATTGACGGAGCAACTGATGTTTTAACATCAACAATCTCATCAGCGGCCGCACCTGCTAAAGCTGAAATCTTTGAGTTCATCGAAGACGTTGACGCCGGAAATGCATTAACTGGTTCACTTGCTTGGATTACAACACCGGCAATTGCGAGCTATTTAAAGCAAACACAAATTGACTCATCCACTGGAAATTATTTCTGGGATGTTGCATCTGATACTGTTCTCGGTTATGCCGCGCACAGCACATCTAACGCGGCGGCCAACGATATTTTCTTCGGAAATTTCAACGATTATATAATGTGTATCTTTGATGGAATCGACCTCGTTGTCGATCCGTATTCAAATGCTAAGAAGAGGATGTTGACTTACACAGTTAACATTATGGCAGATGGCGATGTTCGTCAGCCTGCTTCATTCTGCACAAACGCATAATTAAATTATCAAGTTTGACTCCGGCAGATTAATTTCTGCCGGGGTTATCTTGAACAACTAAAAACAAAATGCCAAGAGCTAGAAAACCATCTGAAGAAGATAAGACTGTTGAAGTAACAATTGTGAATGGGTGTATTGCCAACGGTGAACGCCAACCGGCAGGAGCGACGATTAAAGTCACACCTCAAGCCGCTTCAATGTTGCTTTATTCTGGAAATGCTGTTGAAGGCAAATCAAAGAAAAAAGCTTCATCTAAAAAAGTTGCTAAAGCAAAGCCACCTGTCGACGCTGAAAGATAATGAGCAACGCAATTGCGACAGCGATTAAAGCGCAGTTCGAATTTGCAAAGCGAAACGGTTCATCATCACTAACTATTCAAGGAGTAACAGTTGACGCTTTAATTGTTGATCCCATTGAAAACTTAGGAGATCAGCGAAGAGGTCGACAGCGTGGCATTCGTAAAGCAATAGTCGGAGTATTGAAAAGCGACTTGCCGACTGTACCCGTTGCCGGGACTAGAGCGAGTCTAGACAATTGGGTTTGCGTCGTAGCTGATGAAGGAGTTGAAGAAGAAGCGTTTGCATATCGTATACATTTAGTTAGTCCATGAGCATTGTAACAACACCGGCAGTTCTTGAATCTTTTGCTGAGAACAGAATTAAAACACTAATCGAGGCGCAGGTTTCACAAGTGCCGGACGTAAATATTTTGACCGGTCATACCATCGAGGACGAGGGAATCGACCAAGAGGCTCCGGTTGTTGTAATTACAGTTATACGAGACGAGGAGGATATACCCGGCTCAGGTTGGTGGAGTTGCTCAGTAGACGTTGAATTAGATCCACGCGACCTAGATGATGAAAGCACTGATTCAACTATGCTTGAGATTGAAACAGCACTTGGAGACGGAGCCGGAGACATTGAAACACAAATTACAAATGGAAGACTTTTGTGTATGACCGGTTCGGTCTTTTACGACGGTGAGCTTGAATACAATCCAACAGCAAACGAAAGAATCCGAACTTTTAGATTCAGCGCAAGTTTAGGACTTACAGCTTCTTGATCTATCCAATTTAACTAAACCTATTATTTTATATTATGCCATCACCAACATATGTCGGAACCGGAGCCGCCGGAATGCAAAAAGGAGTAGCCAACGCTGAAGCCGGTATCAAGATCGATTCTTTTGATACAAGTATATCAGACGAGAAAGCATTAGCTTATGACGAGAATGGTTCTGTTTGTGGATTTGCTCACAACTTCAATCCATCAATCACAATTTCACTTTCTGGAGAGGTCAGCAGTGAAGATGCAAATGGCTCAATGTGTCTTTCTCAATATGGAACAGCAATAGTTTTTGCTAATGTAGCTAATGCAAAATTAACCGATCCAATTGGATCAGATGCCACAGCGGACACAGCTTATGCAGGAGTTTCAGCCGGGGGTTTTTATTTAGAAGATATTTCATATTCAGAAAGTCGAGATGGTTTTAGGACGCTGTCATTAACGGCGATAAGTTATCCCGGTTTATCTTAAAATTAATTAATTGCCTACGGGCCAGATTGAGTTGAAAGAAGATCAAATTAATAACCTGCGAGGCGGACAATATATAACCGGCTCAACAGATCTTGCCGCGGCGTTAATGGCTTGCGGTGTTACCCCTTCAAAAGATAGTCCCTGCACAAACACCTACACCGACGACCGTCCTTATCGAACTGGTGTACCGGGAAAAGTTCTTTACCATCTTGAAAGATCATCAAGCACGTTTACAAACAACGACGGTTCGCCTATTCCTGCCGACAAGCTCGCCGGGGGATTTGAGTCGATAGACGCTAACGAAAAGCTCGACGAATTAATTGAAGAAATTGACGACGAATTATTGCGTCGCAAAATACAAGCACAGTTGCCGCTTGCAATTATGAGCCACCACCGCGCCGCACTTGGTAACCGTCAAATCATTCGCAAATGGTGGCGTAAAGTGACTCCTTATTTCTATGTTAAAAAAGGAAAGAAAAGATTTTTAATTGCTAAAGACGCAAAGAAAACCGCCAAAAAATGGAACGCATAAAATGAGCTTATTCACAAAACCAGAAATCACCGAATTAGATCCCGACGACGCATTTGAAGATAGCGACTCGATGGAGTGGAAAGGCAAACCGCTTTTCTGGTCTTTTCGACATTGGTATTTGTTTTTGCCAATGATTAAATCAAGTGGCGAAATGTGCGAGTCGGAACAGATTACTCTAGCACTTTGGATTGCTACTCATGACGAGCAACAAATCAAAGAACTGCGTTCAAAATATCGACGCAATCAAGACGAGGTGTTCGGAGACTTTGAAGAAGCTCCTGAAAAGTTAGGAGTCGAACCGGGATCAACAGCACTTGCTGAAGCCGGTGAAATCGTAACTCATTTAATTGAAAGTGTTACAGCCTCACAAGAGTCGCTTGCAGATGATGATGACGACGAGGAGGATTCCGGCTCGCCGGGAAAGTAAGTAATGCGGCAGGATATACCGCATCATTAGCGCGTGTACTTCCCGGACACTCGGTTGATTATTATCTTGGTCGATTGCCTTATGCTCAAGGCTTGCAACTTCAGAGCATCGACTTAGCTCGTCAGGGGGTTAAGTTTAGTACGCCGAGGATAGGCGAGAAAAGCTTTGAAGATATAGCAGGTAATTCAAGTGCCGAATCTATCCAATAAAGTTTTAAAGGGTATTATGATAAAGTGAAGGCCGCCGCAAAAAATAGAAGAGAAGTTCGTGCTTTTAACGCATCGATGAAAAAATATGGAAGCGTCAAAAGGGACATGAGCCACGACGAAATATGTAATCACTTTGCACGACAAGCTTGTTTGTGGGCGGTTAAGTACACTCCTAGAGCAAGGAAATCAGGTTTTCTAGGTGAAGCCGCCAGACCTAAACTTAAAGGCATATCAGAAGCTAGAAAAAGAGCAACTGGAAGAGCTAGTTTTTTTCATGCTTTGGTTTCGAGAAAGCATGGAAGTCATGCGGCTCATCCACGAGGTCAAGGTAACTACAATCAAGCTTTAAAAATATTTAACGATAGGCGTCGAGCTATTGGAGCAATGGCCGCCGGATTCTTAAAACCTGCTCAACAGCTTGGAAAAGTTTTAAGAACTAAAAAAGCAAAACTTATTCCGGGAGCAAGCGCATCAAGATCATACGGAACTTTGTCTAAAGGTGGCCAGATGAGAGCAGTTGCACACAACAACGTTGATGGATCTGGTGAGGTTTGTTATGAGCCAATGCTTCGAGCAATGGCTGAAGTTTCAAGACGTGAAATGGATTACGCAAACAGGCAAATCGAAAAAATTAATAAACAGTTTATGGTTAAAAGCATCAAACGATTAATGAGATAATGGCAACTAGAAAAAACAAACTTACAACAGTCTTTGATGGTGACGACAGACCATTTCAAAAGAAAGTAAAACGTGTCCAAAGCGCGGCTAAAAAGACTGGTGCCGTTATTAGTAAAATGGGTGGATTGCTTGCCGGTATTGGTATCTCTGCCGGAATGACCAGAACAGTAAATTATTTCGATCGAATTGGAAAGATTGCGACAAGAATGAATATGTCTGCGGAGTCTTTGCAAAAACTTTCAGTTGCGGCCGATCTGTCTGGCGCAAGTATTGAGCAACTTCAGGGAATTATGACTCGTCTAGAAAGGCGAACTGGTGAAGCTCTTCAAAACTCAACAGGAACACAAGCCCAAAGATTTAGAGAGTTAAATATTGAAGTCGAGTCTTTTGCTAAATTATCGCCGGAGGATAAAATTATGGGAATAGCTGATGCCTTCAATGCGCTTGGAGGCACAGAACAAAGCATTGCGAGTTTAATGGGTTTACTCGATACGGAAATACGAGAGCTTTTGCCATTATTAAAATTAGGTTCTGAAGGCATTAATGATTTAACTAGAGACGTTCAAACTTTAACAGGCGAACAAGTTAAACAAATGGAAGCGGCTAATGATGCTATAACAAGAATGCAACAAGCCACAACAGTAAAACTAGGTCAGTCGTTTATTGGCATGGAAAAACTGTTTTCAAGTATTGGAGCCGCTTTTAGAAGACCGGATTTAGATATTACTTCAAGAGATCCAGATTATTGGAAAAGAGGAGGTGTAAGTTCAGAACAAAGCAAATCAATAATGAGAGCTAATTCTTACAATAGTCTTTTTCAAACTCCAGAAAACAGAAGGTTGATGGAGCGTCATAATACTGGTGATTTAAGAATTGCACGAGAAAGAGAAACTGAAAGAGTTGAAAAAGAAAAACAAAAAAATGAAGCAAAAAAATTAGAGCAAAGACAAAACATAAAAGACTTCAGTGGTTTTAAAGCAAAACTGGGAGGCTTGTTGGGTTCAAGATTTAAGGTTGATAAATTAAAGGATGCTTTTCCACCTCACAAATTAGGAAACTTAAAAGAGTCGGCACTGGGATTTGCTCAAGATGTTGGAGGTTTAGGCCGAACACTTTATGAAAATAACAAAGAGCGAAATCGGTTTGATGTTTTAGACAACATGGGAATCTTTGCCGGTGATGTCGGACGTGGTGCAAGTAGTCAGGGAGGTCAAACCTCTGGAAAGTTCGGTCAATTTGTAGCCGCCGCAACTTTAGGTTCTGGCAGAGGTCGATCAGTTAGTCAATCGAGAGGCATACGGATTCAAGGTTTAGACAAAAGTGTTTTAATACAAGAGGCAATGAAGAAGGCTCTTGAGAGTTTAGTTGAAAGGACGACAGAGAGATAATGCCAAAGCCAATTTATAAAGGAAACATTCAGTGGACTCAACAAAGGGGAACAAGTTTCACCGCTGATAATAATGGAAAAGATACAGTCACTTTAATTTATCGAGGCCCAACAAACACCGCTTTAAACTTTCGGTCACAGTGGAAAAAAGGAACCGCTTGTCCTGAACCGGGGTTTGAGCATTGCACTTTAATCAGTTCACCAAACATCAAACAAGATGAACACGCTTACTCAACAGCGACACTTGTCTTTGAAGGTGCCACAATTGAAACTTCAACAGATCCAGAAAAAAAGCCGGTTACAACATACAGCTTTGAAGCTCAACACGCTTCATTTTGTCGAGTTGCTAAAGATTCCCAAAATTTAAAATGTTGGTATACTTATTACGCCAAGAGAATGACAGCGGAGTATGTCACAAACACAAGACCGACAGGCCCTCTTGCTGTTAATACTGCACACGCTCGAAGTTATCTCGCTATACCTGCACCCGTTCCAATAAAAAAAGAAGATCACGACAAAGGCTTTGCCGATCCTAAAAAAGCAGACGATTTAAAAGAAGGAAAACATTATATTGTGGTGTTACCAGATGGAGCTTTTTCATATACAGAAGAAGCCGGTGTCTTTTCAGTAACAGAAATCCATGAAGTATTTTTAGAAGGCATAAACTAAAAATGTTAGGAAAACCAAAACGGCCAAAAGGTGGATGGAAGATTCACGAAAAACAACTTCAAGACTTGTGGGATTGGATTAATAAAGAACGTGTCCTTGATGGGCCGGGCATTCAAAATACTGGTAACGGAAAGCGTATTATTTGGAGAGCGGACGAGTTTAATCCACAGTTTGAACCTTACTTCAATCGAGTTAATAGATATGTAATTCAGTTAGGTATTCGTCCCGGTTATGTTTATGCCGCTTATGATTCTGGAAGTTCAAAACATTTGCCGATGGTTAATCAATTTCCTTTCGAGCCAAAAATTGGAAACAGTTTTTTAAGTGCGGCACCTTCACCAAAATTGACGCTTGAAAATTCTGCAACAAATTACATTTATTTAAAACTAACTTGGTTATCATTTGACGAAGGTGTTGGTGGTTTTGCACATGAAGGGGCATTCACATTCAAAGTTGATGAACACAATCATGGCGGCGGTTATGATGCAAATGCACACGTTAAAATAACTAAAAGAAGTTATTATCTTTCTGAGGCTGAATTTATTTCACAAACTTCAGACACTCCACCGACAGAAACGGAAAACGGCAGTGACATAACAACAAACATTCTTTCCGGATGGATTAAACTTGATGCCAATGGCGATTTAGATACATCAACAAACGACGGAACTCGGTGGTTTTTAGAAGGTTCAATATTTGCAAACAAGAATCCAACTTATATTACAGGGGAAAGTTCACCAGATCGAACCGAACCAGTTGCACCAATTGCTTCAACCGGTGAAACAATACCGGGCGACTGATCTATCCATAAAAGCTAATTAATTTAATATATGGAGTGAGTGTTCATAAAATTAGATTTACTGGCGACCAAGTCTTTACCCAAACACATACTAGTGGTACCGGCATTTATTTTAGATCAACCGATGCCGATGATACCGGAAATTTAACAATATACGGACGCCAAACAAGCGGATCAACAACAGCTCGCGTCGTTGTTCAGTCAGCATCAAGCGCAGGAAAAGTCGAAAGATTAAGTGCGGCCTCTTGGAGTGATTTATATTTAGCAGATTTAGCAAGTAATCTTGAAGGAATTGGAAGCATTTTTTCTAATGACGGAACAGCTGCAACTGGTTCAGTTAAAGTATCAACCCAACCTAGCAACGGTGAAAATATTCAAATAGGCTTAACTGGTTTTATTAGCACTTATACTTTTAAAACATCAGTGGGAACCTCTGGTGATGTAAAGATTGGATCAAGCCTAGCTGAAACCGCTGACAATCTGGCAAGCGCAATAAATGATACTCAAACCGGGACAAGCAATCCAACCGATAACACTGATTGGAATGTCGGCGCGGCTGATCCATATTTGTCAGCAACAAGTTCATCCGGCACAATTAATTTAACAGATCGTATTAATTGCAAAAGACAACTAGCATGGGTTGTCACACCATACGACGCCGGTGACTTTTTAGTTTGTCCAATAAGAGGAGGTATTGATGGAACTCTTTTGGTTGCAATGGCGGCAGGTACAAACAGCGCGTCGACCTCTTCATCTTCCGGTCTTGATTTAGATTCTGAAGCATTAACAACTACAAATGTTATTTCTGGCGTTCCTACATATACGGACGCGGTGAGAGTTGGCGGCCGCTTTGCTTTATCTATTAAAGCAAACACATCACCAAACGGAGCAATAACTGGAATCGTTCAATTATCAAACGACGGAACAAATTTTAATCACGATGCGACCGGATGGACAGACCTCGACAGCGATCACGACCAATTTATTTTAGCGAGTGATTACTTTGCAGAATACGCACGACTAAAATTTAACAGTTACTCATCAACAAACGCAATTGCGTTAAACATGAAATTTATATCACAAAGCTAATGGCACACCGATTTATTATAGACGACCAAACTGGACAGTTATATAAAGACTTTACAGGTCGACGATTAACATCAGCGGCTGAAGTTTTAAAAGCTGAAAGAGGACTTGCGCCGACGTTTGAAATTTATTTAATCAACGTCGCAAGTGATACTGGTGCTGTAACAGGACAAACACTGACAAACGCACAACTCTCGGTCGCTATTGGTGCGGCTTCCAAACCACCAGAGACAGGTTTGATAAAAGCATCGTGGAGTGTCTCAGGTTCATTATATGAATCTGAACAACTAAAGTTGGAAAATTTAACAGCTTCAGCAATTGAATCAGCTTTTAACGCTTCTGTTTATCCTGTTTACATCGCCGGTGGATTGACAGTTGATGAAATAGGCATTGGGAAATATTTACTAACTATGAAAAAAGTTGGTGCAATTGGTGGTGCGCCTTCTATAAACCTAGAAAATGTTGATCCACCTTCAGGTGTTGAAGTAACATCAATTAGAACCGGAGACAGCGACACAAAAGCTCAATGGATTATATCTATTTCACAATTGCCGGTCGCATCAATTGCCGGTGGATCTTTTAGCAGTGTAAATCAAGGCTCATCGTTTAATGGTTTGTCAGCATCAATTGCTTTAAATACAACCGGCATGATTGCGGCTGTTACTAGAGGACAGAAAGACTTCGAGTTTTCTATTGTTCACAACAACCAACTCCTCCACAGATCACAAGTAAAAATTAATGAGTCGTTAGATCCTACCGCCGCCGGAACTGTTATTGTTACCTCTCCAAACATATTTACACTTGCAAGCAACGGAGTTTCTCAAGGAGAGACAGTTGCTTTAAGCGGAGGGCTTACTTATGACGGAACAACTTTGAGCGTTCCTTTATCAAATTATTTACCGTTAACAGGTGGAACATTGAGCGGAGCGGTTGCAATGGGTAGCCAAAAAATTACTGGCTTAGCTGACGGAACTGCAAGTGGTGACGCAATCAATAAAGGTCAACTTGATGGTCTGATTGATAATGCGCCTGCCGCACTTAATAC
>Ga0209337_1001625_pt1 | contig 16909 bp, 23 predicted proteins | sample LinPmetageLP53_FD_184044 | JGI IMG/M metagenome (GOLD analysis project Ga0209337, IMG submission 184044) | Marine viral communities from the Pacific Ocean - LP-53 (SPAdes) (version 2) | ecosystem: Environmental > Aquatic > Marine > Oceanic | place: Pacific Ocean | collected 2010-02-08 | reverse complement strand
TCAGTTTTCATAATTTAAAGATCATTAATTTCACCAAATTTAGAAACATTATGTATTAAACAATCATAATCTACTTCACTACTTAGCATAAAAAAGTAATCGTTTATATTTGCTTTTGGTTTTTTGTCTAGACCAGAATTAGTATACTTAATACCTTCTAAAGCAGCCATTACAGGGTTTGAAGTGTCAATTGATTCAATACAATCAAATCCTTTATACCAACCAAATTCTTGTGGTATGGCACACCCTAATAAATGAATCCTATCATTTTGGGAAATAACTTTAGTTTTGTATAGAGCTGAAATTACTGAAAGTCGTCCTAAAGCTTTACCAATATCTTTATTTGGATGAGGAACTACATCATTATAATAAGAAGCACCATATGAAAATGCTATTTTCCTGTATCCTAAATCTTTATATGTTTGATAGCAAGTAGCAGCCTCATGAATGGTTTGTGCTTGAACTACTGCTACTTTAGTAGTATTTTCAGGAAGTATAATTTGAGACCATTTACGAGCATTTACTACAGAAGCATCTCTATTTTCCCAGACATCAGGAATAATAAATTCATCAGGTTCTAATTCATTAACCCAATGTAATAAACGATCAGTATCATATGCTTTACCTAATTCATGAAGTGAATTATCCATTATAATATACCTCCCTTGAGCTTTAGCTTGGCGGAAATATTCTAAATAATTTTCTTCTTGGTCAAACAAATGGGGAAGTGCATAATCGTAGTCATTAAAATGAAGACTATCTTCTAATAAACACAAGGGGGTTTCGTGGCTAACCTTTATCATTATAACTTTTTAATTTGAAATAAATATAATTAAAAGCAGGGGTTAATCCAAGTCCACCTACTAAGATTGTAAAAATATTTGGATGCCAATGTTCTCCACAAATTCCTAAAGCATGTTTTACTAATTCTATCATAACTTATTATTTCTACCCAATATACAACCAATTTTTGAATAAAGCAAGGGAAAACTTAAAAGTCTTCCCCTGTTTAATACTATAATATAATTTATTTATTAACTTAAAATTGCATTATCCTTTGCAACTATTATTGGAAGTGATCCGTCATTATTTACCTCTTGACCAGCACCATCAGGATCTGAACTATAAGGATAACCTCCTAATCCAGAAACATCTAAACCAGCAGCGTCCATTTGGGCGACTGCTCCATTAATAGCAGCTATTTGTTTGGTGTCAGAGTCAGATGGTCCACCGTAAAATGTAACATCATAAGTTTCTTCATTAGGACTTGCAGAGTTTACAGAAGAATGGGCAGCACAGACAATCATTCGATTCGTTTCATCAGGACCCATAACCATACCAGTACTAGTTCCCCCTTTCATAGTTTCAGGTATAGTAGATTGGGCAGTCTGGTAGACTAAAAAATTACTACTCTGTCCTCCTCCACCAGTTTCTCCAGTTGATGCATTAGCTGATGTTGCATATCTCCAAATTCGTTGTCCCATTTTATTATTTTTATATATTAGCTTGTTATTACATTTCCACTTTCAATAACAATACATCCTAATTTAAGACCACTAGCAGCACCGGATCCTGAGATACCGTTTAAAGCTAAAGCAAACTCAGTATAATCAGCACCATCTAATGCAAATGGAAATCCTGCGGCTTCAAGGAGGGTTGTCATAGTAGAATCAGCTGCTTTAATAGCAGCACAAGCTTGGTTCATTTGTTGAATTTTTTGATTAGAAGTTGATGATGAAGCAACACCCCAAAAACCAATTTTTAAAGTATATGGTGCAGTTGGATCAGATGCATCAGTAGTATCTAACTGAGTATTTTGAAATGCTATATAAAAACTAGCTTCACCACTTGTTTCTTCTGGGCCTCTAACATAGCTATAAGCATCACTATCACTGTTGGAACCTATTTCCATTGCTGATGCTGCTGAGGTTTGGTATATTAAAAATTCTTTTCTACCACCAGCAGCAGTATTATCATTCCCTTTAACTGTAGTACCAGTGTCTGCAGCTGGTGGGGTTGAAGTCGCACCTGCGTCGGGGATTGAGGCAAATAATCTTGAAGCCATAATTTATTTTGTATTAATTTTATTATAAATATTGGAGAAAAATGGGAAAATTAGACTATCCTTCAAATTCTAATCCAAAATGTTTGTAATTAATTTCTATTGATTTTTCATCCCCCATAGATTTAGCTTCATCTTCATCTTCCCAAATTGCTTCTACAGGGCAAGCTGGGATACAAGCTCCGCAATCTATACATTCTTCAGGATGGATTACCATTTGGGTAACCATTTCATGGATACAATCAACAGGACATACATCTATACAAGCCCCATCTTTTACATCAATACATTTACTGCCAATTATATAACTCATTTTTTTCTTGGACGCCCACGCTTTGATTTTTTAACAGAAAGTGGAGTTTCACATTTAAATTTTGTACAATGGGTATAATATGATAATAAATCTTCAGACCAATTACAAAGTTCTTCTATTAACTCACTACGAGTAATTGTAAAATGGTTAGTAAAGGCTTCATATAATGCTTCTAAACGTTCATTATCTTCCTTATCATAATCACTCATTAAACGTTTATAGCGAGCTAAATCAACAGATAATATTTCTAATTGATCTGAATAATTATGTTTATTAAGATTTACTTTATCTTTAGCTTGATAAAGTGCTAATTGAGCTTGCATAAAATAAGATGATTCATTAAAATCACCATTTATAATTCTATCCTTAAGAAGAGCACGTTTGCTTAAAGGTTTTACATTATCTGTATGAGTACGCCACCACATAAATCTATTATAGTTTATTGGTTGATATCGTGATAGGTGTTTATCAACTACCTCACGACTTTGACTTATAGATTGTTCTCGAATAAATTTAAAAGGCATCTTCTGGTTTTCCTGGGTTACGTAATAATGTATGTTGTAGGTTCTTTAATGAACGAAAATCAGTAACCTCATCCAAATAACTATACTCATTTTTTTTAACAGTAGTTTTTGGTGATTTAAGCATTTCAGGACGATTTTCTCTAACCCATCTAATATAACCTGGATCATAAGTTTGAACGTCTGTCCATTTTTTGCCTTTATATTTTCCTGAGCGTAATATCATAACTTTTATTTATTTATACGATAAATATACGAAAATATTTTTGGGATTCCAAATACTTTATCTTCTTCCGTTACCAGGTTGGTGAAAATGTGAAGGATCTTGATTTGGAATTATTGGGGTAGGAGTAGGAGGTGGTTCTGGGGATGGGATTATCTCTTCAGTTGCCTCTTCAGTTACCTCTTCAGCTTCTTTTATAACTACTTTTTCACCGTAAATATTATCTTTAGTTTTAGGACGTAATTTTTCAAAAGCAAAGTTAGCAGCAATTACTAATGCAATAGCTAAAGGATCAAATACAAATATAATAGTTAAAAGTAACCAATTTATAATTTTATCCATTGGTATGCCCGTTAATCCTGAAAGATATTTAAGAGGGCCTAATTCACCTGCTATATTATTATTGATTTTTACTTCTACTATCTCAGTTTCATACCCGAATAATTGCTCATTTAAATTATCTACTTTAATATTAATTTCTGTTTGGCGAGCAATAGCTTGATCTAATTGTCTTTCAAGTGCTCTGCGAGTTGAACTAGAAGTTGTGTTTATAATTTGACCAGTTTCTTTGTCTTTATACTGGATTTTATTGGTAGATAAGCCAGACCTAAGGTCACTCACGGCAGTATTAATACTAGATTTTTCATCGCTGTATACCGCGAGTTGTTCTTTTACGTTATCTCGTTTTACTTCAATTAAAGTAATTTTAGCATCTATACTTCCTGCTTTTGCTGCTGTTTCTTGATAAGCAGCTGAGAGAAAACCATAAATACCCATTGAAGTAATTAATACTAATACTACAGCAGCTATTGTTAAATAATATTTTAATAATTTAGGGATCGTTGTACGATACTGGTATAATAAAGATGCAATAACCAATTTAGCTACTTCTAATGAAGTAGCCATGATTATTACAGCAAAAGTAGCCCCAGCAAAAAGTTTGCTAAGACCGCTAACTGAGTAGAAAGCGGCCGAAGCAGAAACTGACAGGGCGGAGGCTGCTATTATAAAGGGAAATATCCGTTGTTGGATTTTTTTCCACATATTAGTATTTTTTGTTAGTCAAAATCAACGTATGAAATTTCTACGTCATCTCCACGTTCTATTGCAGAGGCTATTGAAGGATATATTCTTTTATAGGCATCGACAGATGCTCCTATAAATCCACTTTTTGATTTAGTTATATTTTGTTGTTGAGTATCTCCTACTAATAAACACCCAGCAGTATGTTCATCTGTATTTCCTGTATGAATAAGGATATATTCAAAATTAGGTACATCACGAACCCATAACATACCTTTATGCATCTCACCATACTTTTTTTCATATCTACCGTGAAAACCACCTACAGTTCTAAGAGTTATTTTATATGTACCCGCTGGAATTCGAGTTTCGCCTTTTATTTTTTCATCACGGTATTCATCTTCAAGAGTATAGCATAAAAATTCTCTACCTTCTGTAACATTAAATAAAATACCATTAGTTGAGTCTTTTTGACTACTAAATCTTAATACTTCTAATTTCATCTTAATTATTTTTTAGCAAATTTTTCTAATCCAGCAATCCCTAGACTACCTAAAGTTATAATTACAAATGAATTATAAATAAATTCTTGTACCACTAAATCTTTTCCTAAAAATCCAGTTACTATATCTGCTGTAGCAAATATTACCATTACTGCAAATGATAAAAATCCTATTACATTTTTTTCATTAATAGTATTATCATCTTTAAAAATGTCTTTAAAAGCCATGATTTGTTTTTTTATATTATTGAACATATAAGAACGATTAAGTATAACAAATTATATGTTTATAAATATACTATTTGTTTTTATAGAAAAACTCTAAAATTTCTTTTTCTAACACAGTATCCATAACAAAATTATCACCATATTGGATACTTGTAAAAGTACCATCATTTTCATTAATAATTTCAATAATATAATCAATTTCATCATAAATTAAACTATAACTTTCACTTTTTTTAACAAGATTAATAAGTTTATTTTGATTTTTATTAATACCTGTAAATATGATTTCTTTATCGCTTAAATCTGGAACGTTAATAAGTTTGGTTACGCATTTAGCATAATTAGAATTAGCAGTATCTACTAAAAATATATCATTTAGTTCACTCATTAAGTACAACCTTTGCTTTTTATCTAACCCACCTGCTTTAAAATCACCAGTATACTGTACTATAGGTAATGATAATAAAATTGATTTAATTTCATCACTTAGTTCGTTAAAATCTACTAGTGGGGAAATTAATTGTTTAGGTTCATTAATGTCCCTATCAAAAGGTAAGGATAGAAGATCATAAAAAGATTTCGTACTAATATTATCTAATATTTGAGGACTCATTTTTATTCTTTTTCAGTTGCGTATTTAACACCCATAATAGTACCTACAATAGAAAAAGCATTAGTAAGTAAAATCCCAAACATATTACTCCAAGTTGATCCTATAATTTGAGTATCTGCTCCTGTTGTTAATGCTAAAGCATACATAACAGTAGTAATTACACCAACACCAAGTATTACTACTAAAGCAACTTTTACAATTGTACTAATTAGTTCAAATTGTGTTTTCTTTTGCATTACTTCTAGATCTTCTAATGCTTTATCTTTACTTTCTTCTGCTTCTTCTTTTAATTTAATTGTCGCATCAAATGCTACTTGAAGTTCTTGCATTAAAGAATCATTTTCTTTTTGTTTTTCAACAAGCTCTCCATTTTGTTTTTGAACTTGTTTTGTAACTTCTAAACGTTTTTTTCGTGTAGTAATATCTTTTTCTTTGCATAGCTTAAGGTATTCTATAAACTCTTTATCACCTTTTGGGGCTTTTAGGAGTTTAAGAAAATTACCTTCTACATAGATTTTTTTATTTTTAGCAACCTCTAGTAGAACATTTCTTACGTGTTCTGTTATTTCTATCATTATCTATAAACTTTAAATGAAGCTGTTTTATTTTGATATGATTCATAATCTGTCATAAATTCTTCTAATCGAGGTTCTATATCATCTGATTTGATGATCCAAAATTGGGCTCCAGCTTCTTGAGCTTTTTCAATTTCTTGATTATCATCAGAAGAAGATATAATACCTATTACACACCCATTTCCATATTCATAATTTATTTTACGAACCATTTCAATTCCATCAAATGAAGAACCAAGTATATTTAAATCAACAAATACACATTCAGGACGTTCTTTATTAGGATCACTAGGCCACCATGATTTAAATTTAATATTAGCTTCATCAGAAGAATTTAAAGCTTCTAAAGATAAAGTAATATCTAATATGCTACAAGCATCTTCAAATACTAAGTGAAATAGATCTTCATCGTCTATAAGTAATATAGAGTTTATCATGTCGTTTTTATTTTTATTTTTAATTTAGTTCCTTTTTCCAATTTTTCAGCAGTTATAGTAAAATCATGCTCTTTTAGGATTGCTATACATATGTTTAATCCTAGTCCTGATCCCCCTTCTTTCTGCCCGTTTCTCCTTGTATAAGGTTTTGATAACTTTTCAAATTCTTCATTAGTAATTCCTCTACCATTATCTTCAACACATAATGTAGCATTACCCTCCATATAAATAGATATTTTTTTAGTAGAACTATCATTATATTTTAATCCATTACGAATTAAATTATCGATAGCAGTACAAAAAAGTGGTTCATTAACTTCAATTGAAGGTAACCTTTCTATTTTAACTTGTTTAATATATGATGTAGCAGATAAGTAATTTCTAAGTATCTCTCCTAAATTATGAACTTCCATATCTAGCTGGGCATCTTCTTTAACTAAATTAGTAAATTCTTTAACCCCAGAATATACTCTTTGTGTGTGTTTTAAACCCTCCTCTAACATTTTAAGTGGAGCTTCAATTTTTAATTCTCTTATTTTTTCAATAGGAACTCTTCTTTTAAGAGAATTTAATCCTCTAGGCATATAGGTATTAATTCCACTATGCATATCATGTCTTAAAATTTTTGCTGCATGTTCTAAATAAGAATTCTTTTGGTTAACTTCGATTTCAGCTTGGTGTTGTATTGTAGTATCAGTTGATATTTTTAAAACTTTAGTATATTCACCATTTTTATTTTGTATTGGGGTATAATTACCAAATAACCAACGTGAAGTACCATCTTTAGCAATTCGTTCAAATTCACCACTTATTACTTCACCACTTTTTAATCTATTCCAAAATTCATGATAACTTAAACTATCTCTATAATCTTTAGGAACTAAATACCTATAATTTTTATTTTTTAATTCTTTTTCTGTGAATTTCATAGTTTGACGAAAAAGATTATTATGAGATCTAATGTACCCATCCATATCTAATACTACCACTATGTTTGACTTATCAATCGCACTTAATTGTAAGTCAATATTAGCTTCTTTTACTTTAGAAGTACGGTTGAAATCCCAAATAATATATGAAAAGAATGGTATTAAAGCAATTACACATCCATACCCAAATTCAGCAAGAAAATAACTAGGTTCAAATATTCTAAATACTATAAGAGTTTCTACAATAAAGAATATCAGTAGAATAGCAATTGATATACCTAAACATATTTTTGTAATTTGATTCATAATTATAAATATAAAAAAAGAGCGCTAATGCGCCCTTAATTTACAGTAAAAAATAATAAGTTTATTTTTTTAATAATTTAAGTAACCATGATTTTACAATATCCCAATTACGTGTAGCAAATACTCCTAATGCGAATCCAGCATAAACTTTAAAACCAAAAACCCATAAGGTTCCTCCAATAATAGCTCCAGCTATTCCTTCTATTCCGTTAGCAATAATCCAGTCTTTAACTTTGTTATAAACTTTTTTCATTACGCTAATTTTTTTTTCAACTACTTTTTTCTTACGTGCCATGATATTTTTATTTTAATTATACATATTTAAAAACATATTACCCATCACAACTTAAACAATCTTCACTAGTTCTAGAACCTAAATCACCTTTAATTACTGAATCAGTTCTTAAATAGTAAAGTGTTTTAATTCCTAATTTCCAAGCTTCCATATGTACTTGATTTATCCATCTAGGTGAATCTTTAGGGTCAAAAGCTACATTTAAAGATTGTGTTTGATCAATATATCTCTGGCGGATGGCTGCTTGTTGAACTAAAGCAAGTTGGTTTATTTCAGGAAAAGTTAAAAATATTTCTTTTTCATCTTCAGTTAAAATATCTGATGGTAAATTTTGAACTGACCCATTGTCTGCTAATATTTTTTCCCAATGCTTATTTTGATTTTTACCTTTAGACTCTAAAAGGCGCTCTAATTCAGGATTACGAACTATAAACGTTCCTTTTGCTCCATTAAACACATACACATTTGCTGGGTGTGGTTCAATTCCTGCTGAACAGGTATTAATTCTAGAGTTAGATACAGTAGGTGCAATAGCTAAAACATGAGTATTTCTCATACCAGTTCCTCTACACCAAAGTGGTTCTCCATATTCAACTGCTAATTGACGAGAGGCAGCTTCTGCTTTAGTTCTAATATCACTAAAAATAGTATGAGTCCATGCTGTAGAAGCTATAGAATTAAATGGTAAGTCCTTTTGTTGTAAGAAAGTATGCCATCCCATTACACCTAGACCTAGTGCTCTACCTTTTTTGGCATGTCTATGAGAGCGAACCATTGAATCTTTACCATTAGTTTTTTGGATAAACTCTTCCATTATACCATCTAAAAAGTAAGTAGCAATTTCAACAACATCTGTGTCTTTCCATTCATCATATTTAGCTAAATTTAATGAAGATAAGCAACAAATAAATGAATGTTCTTCATCTGTATGAAGTGTAATCTCAGAACAAATATTAGTCATACTAACATCTAAGTTATTCATTCTATATGCTAAAGGGTTATCCTTATTAACATTATCACTAAACATGATATAAGGTTCCCCAGTTTCTACACGTGACTTAAGTATTTCAAGCCATAAAGACATAGCTTCACTATCTCTATCCTGTAGGCGCTTCATAAAAGCGTCATCAACCATTACAGCTTGGTGTAAATTTAAACACTGTCTATTAGGATCACCTTTAGGACGACGAATTTGTAAAAATTCTTTAATGTCTGGGTGATTAATATCTAAGTTTACTGAAGCTGCTCCACGTCTTACACTACCTTGATTAGTAGCAATAATAGTTGAGTCATAAATTTTAGCCCAAGGTACTACACCTTCTGATTTTCCATTTCCTGTAATACCTGCTCCTCTTCCTCTAATCCTTGACAATGAAATACCAACGCCTCCTCCATAAGAGGTAAGACGCATAAGCTCAGCATTTGTGAGACCAATACCCCTAACTGAATCAGGAGTATCAATCCCAAAACAACTAATAGGAAGACCCCTGTCTGTACCAGTATTAGATAAAACAGGGCTAGCAAGTCCAATCCATCCATTCCAAATATATTTATAAAATTTACTTTCTAAATCAGGACGATTTAATCGTGAAGCTACAGCATGTGCTACTCTACGATATGCCTTTTTTGGAGTTTCTCCTGGCATTAAATATCCTTTTGATATAGTAGATAAAGCTACTTCATCAAAGAATTCAGGGAAATCTTTACCACGTTCCCAAGTTGTATAATCTGCTATTAAGTTATTACCCATTTTAAAAAATTGATTCGTCCCAATTCATATTACCTTTACTATAATTTGTTACTCTATTTGCAAAGAAATCTGTATGTTGTTTTCCTGCTGATAAAGCGTCAAACCATTTCATTCTTTCTACAGCTGTAAGATCAATATCACCAATAATACCCTTGTAGCCTAAATCTCCTAGTTTAGTATTAATTCTATTTTTAATAAAATTTTCTAAATCATATTGAGAACAACCTTCTAAATCTCCTAACTCATAACATTTTTTGATAAAATCAATTTCAAGTTTAAGTGATAATAATGCAGCTTCATTAATTGCAGCTTCTAATTCTGGGGTTTTTAACTTAGGGTTCTCTTCAATCAAAGTTCTAAACAACCAACATCCTGCTTCTGAGTGAAGAGACTCATCTCTAATACTCCATTCTACGATTTGACCTACTCCTTTTAGTTTATTTCTCATCTTAAATGATAAAAGAATAGCAAATGAACTAAATAAATTAACTCCTTCAGTAAATGCTGAAAATACTGCTAATGATTTAGCTATTTCATGTAAATCTTTTTCACCATTAAAACTATCTCTAACAGAAGTAAGAGCTTCAATTTTAGCCATTGTAGCATCATCCTCCATAAATTCATCAAAATTTTCAAGCCCAAGAGTTTCATTTAATAATGAATAAGCTTCAGCATGGATAGTTTCAAAAGCACCAAATGTTGTAGCCATCATTATAACTTCTGGTTTTCTAAACCATTTAGTTACTAATCCTGACCAATAGTCATTTACTACTGTTTCTGTTTGGGCAAATCCTTTTAAAATAGAACCAATAATATTTTTTTCAGTTTCATTTAAATTTTGGTTCCAGTCTGTTAAATCAGACATCATAGGAACTTCTGTATGTAGCCAATGGGCTTGTTGTTGTTTTAACCAATAATCAGCAGCTTCTTGGTATTCAAATGGTTTATAAACAATACGTTCCTGCAATAGATCTTTTTTTGCCATTATGTTTTAAGTAAATTAAATTAAATATCTTGTAAAAGTGATTTATTCATTTGTAACTGATTATGTTCTGCTATACTAAAATTGGCTTGTATAACATTGTTTTCAGATGATTCTTCTTGGGATGATAAAGCTTGAAATTCTTCATCACTAACCATTTTAAATTTACCTATTGCAATATCAATAAAAGCTCCAAACGTAAGTCCATCCATACCGTATCTATTTTTCATAATATGGAATCTTCCAACCCCTGTTTGTTTATCTTTAGCTTTACGACTAATAGAAGCACAAAAATCCGTAATCATCATTTTGTCATAAGAGCCCGCTGCTTTATGTCCCTCAATAATATCATCTTGAGCGCCTTGTCGGTTAACTTGAGATGCAGACCAAATCGGGATATCTAGCTCGCGGGCTAATCCTTTAGTACTTGTATAAATATCATCAATTTCATCTTTTCGTTCCCTAGTTGTTTTATTTGAGCGAAGAAGGTCAACATAATCAATAACAATCATATCTGGTTTTGTTCCTAGATCAGTACATTTTTGAATATGAGATTCTACCGTCGAAACTCCTGCTTTACCTGGTGAAAATTCTTTAATTATAAGTTTTCCAGGTAATTTAGTCATAACCTCTTCAATTTGTTCTTTATGAAACATAACTTCATTTGCTGGGAGTTCAGTAAAATAAGCATCAAAGCGTCTTCCTACATAATCCTCTCCTAATTCTAAAGTATAATAAACTACATTATACCCTAATTTAACAGCATGTCCTGCTAAAGCTACTAAACTCCAAGATTTACCACCTCCTGGACCACCAAATATAAGACCAAAATCTCCATTTCCGAGACCTCCTTGGAGAATTTTATTAAATTCATCCCAAGGTGTTGGGACAGTAATTCGTTGTTCTTCACGATAACGTGTTTCAATGTCTTTAAGGTACTCATGGCCAATATTTTTATCATTACCTGCTTTAAGTGCATTATCAATTAAACCTCTAATAGAATCATAGTCTTCAGCTTTTAATAAATCTACACTATTTAATAGGGCTTTTTTTAATTGCTGATTCTTACAAAAAGCAGCAAATTCAGATTCAATATACTCAGCATCTGTAGCTACAATTTTATAAGCATCACGGAGTTGTTCTCTAATAGAAACTTTTAAAACATCATTAGTTACTTTTTCGTATTCAGATTTTAATACTTCTGGAGTTGGTGTAGTATGATATTCGTGGTAGTATTTAAGAATATTATCAATAATCCATTTATGTGCTTGATTATCAAAATAAGATGAATCTAAAATATCATAAATATTAGTTAAAAATTCTTTACGTTCTAGTAATGAATGGATAACTTTTACTTGAAATGCGGAGCCGTATTTATTTAATTCACTTAGAGTCATCTACAAAACTATTTAATATTCGAAACTGATTATTAATCCAAAATTCTACGTTTTTAATCAAATGGCGTAGCCCATCTTCTTGATAAAATTTAAGAAAAGGAACCGCATTAAGCACGGGTGGTTCTTCTTTTATCTGATCTTCTATGTATTTTTTCTCTAAATCATCCATCATAGGATTATGTAAATCCATGATTTTATAATTTTTTCTTAAATTAGCTTCATCAAATACTACACGAGAATATATAATATGTTCTTTATGTTTTTCAGCCGAGAGGTTAATTATATCATCTAATGTAAGTACTCGTTCATTTAATTCAGGGAATAATTTATGTAATTTTTTAACTCCTAAACCTTTAACTCCTGGTACTTTATCTGAAGCATCTCCCATTAATACTTTATATAAAATAAAATTTTCAGGTAAAACTCCAAATTTATCTACAATAGTATCTCGGTTGTAATAGTCCTTTTCAATAGGGCGATATACACAAATTTTATCACTTACTAATTGGATAAAATCTTTATCACTTGAAACAATAAATGCACGAGAGTTGTCATTATTATTGGTGATAGTTTGGGCTAAATGCGCGATAATATCATCGGCCTCTACCTTATCGAGCGCTATGGTTTTTACAGGGAGACACTTAAGATAATCGATTAATCTTACAATTTGGTCTACTTTAGCATCATGCTCATCCCCAACATCTTCAAATATTTCCCAGTTAGTGATTCGAGAAATATGTCTACCTGATTTGTATTCTGATAAAATATTTTTTCGATTCATTGAAGAATTTTCCCCATCAAAAATTATATACATTGATGTAGGATCAATAGCATTTATTAGAGTCCCCAACGAACGAAGAAACCCACCTAATCCACCTATATGAACTCCATGCTCATTCACAATATTAAGCATAGCGAAGTTTCTGAAAAATAGATTTAGACCGTCGATGATCAGTATTCTGTCATTTTTAGAGGATGGTGCGTCATTAACCTCATCCATATTGTTGAGGAGCTCTAATAAATTATTATCTGCCATTTTATTCTGGTTCTTGTTCGTACGTTGAAGTAGTTTCTACAGAATCTTGTTCTTCGATAACTTTAAAATCACCGCCACCCAAGATTTTACTCCATTCTTTAGTATGATCGTCTTTATATTTTTTCAGATCTTTATCAGTATCTTCAATAAAACCATGAGGTGTCATAATAATTCTACCTCTAGTTGTAATACCATTAATATGGTTTTTATCAATTTGAAGATTAGTACGCTTAGCAAATTCAACCTGTTTACTATCTTTGATTGCTTTAATCTTAGATGTTCCAGCATTAGCAATATTACCAAATGTAACTACAAATGTAGCATCAAACCACATAGCAAACCCACCTTTATTCATTAATTTAGGTTTACCCATTGGATTTTCAGGCTTAGCAGTCCACACTTTATTTACACAAACTAATGTATTAGTGTATTTTGAAGACTCTTTACGAGATAATGTAATCAATTGATTAACACTATTACCAAATTGGGTTGACATAGCACCTGCATTCCACTCATTATTGTTCTTGTTAGATTTAACAGACATTTCACAAGGTACTGAACCAATTGAATCCCAGAAGAAACATAAATCATAAGGTAGATTACCTTTCTTTTGCTCATCAAGCAAATCAAGGACAAATGCTGCTACATCTTCAATAGTATGAATAGTTTCACGATCAGCATAAATAAAGAATCCTTTATAATCTATTAATTCACCAGTTTCTTCATCCCAAACTTCTTCAATTTCAAGACCCATTTGAGTTGCATGTTCCCAGTTCCATTTCATTTCAGTAACAATAAACACTGGTAGTACTCCTGATTTTTGGCAAGCTACTGCAGCTTCAATAAGTGCAGTAGTCTTGCCTGTATCAGAATGACCTCTAAGTAAACAAATATGACCCATTGGAAGACCAGGTACAGATGTTACTGATTGGAAAGCTGGTGATAAGGGGATCCACTGTTGTTCTTTAAACTTTATAGAACCTGTTAGACCTTTTTTATTTTTAAAATTCCCAAGATCAAAATTTGACTTAATCTCAGCTGATACAGCTGCGGTTAAGGACTTACTTGCTTTTCTTGCCATAATCAGAAAGGCAGATCATCAGCTTTATCACTACTTTCGTCAAATAAACTATCAAATTTATCAAGTTTATTTTGCTTTACAGTTTGTGATGAAGTATTAACTGAATAATTAGTTTTTGGTATATCAGTTTCCTTTTCATCATCAATGATATCACCTTCTTGAGCTGCATCTTCAGGTGTTAACCATGATTCAAGAGCTTCTTTCATTTCCTCATAAGGAATTTTCTTAAATACACCTTGAGGATCAACTTGATTCTCTAACCATAACTCAATTTGATTAGCTTCTCCAGCAGGAGCACTCTTCATTGAAGGTGATGCTGTAGTACGATTGTACTTAGTTCCTGTCATTTCAGGTCCTTCAGTATTCAACTTGATATCACGACCTTGATTAATGTCAGTATAATCACCAACTTCATCATCCATAGCTAATTGTAAGAATGTTGAATACAATTCCTTACCAAACTGCCAAATTTTAACACCTTCATCTTCCATACCTCGGACGATTACAGGGGCAAAATAACGAACTTTTGGCTCAAGTTTCTTAGCTAACTTCCAGTTTTCAGGCTGATCAGTTTGGCGAAGTTTTTTAGCGAACTCAACCAATGGATCTTTCTCACCAAAATTTGTAGGTGAAATCATTACTGGTTTGCCTATTCCATAATGGAAATATAGCTCACTAAAAGGAGTTGTTTTGTTAAACTTTGACGGCATAATACGAACCGTTTGTTTACCAATTGAAGGTTTCCAAAACAATGACTTTCCATTGTTTGAATTGTTAGAGGCAGGTTTTTGCAGGGCCTCTAAACGCTGCTTGATTACGTCTAAATCCATAATATATAACTAATTTTAATTGGGTGGGAATATACGAAAAGGTTTGGCGATAGCCAAGTTAAAGTTCAATGATTGTGTGAATCTTTGTCTTTAATTCTTTTAATTCGTTTTGTTGTGTCAATAGAATTGTATTCTTATAATGTTGCCAGTCAATTCTAAAGCGAGGGTCTACTACACCTCCATTTAAACGCTTAATTAATTCATTAAGGGCATTTATGGTGTATAGAGTATTTGAATCTTTTTTACGATGTACTAAAATTGTATTATCTGGAATAGTAGATACATTACCTTGATCTACATTATAAGTAACAACATACTCATCATTACTTTTAACATGCAATACGAACATCTTATTATACATTATAGTATATTTGGATTGCAAATTCTCTACTAAACTATCTAATTCATCTAATGTAGTAAAGGTGCAAAATAACTTATTATTCAAATCTAATGTATTTATAGGGTTTTCGTAGTCATATTCTACCCCATAAATATTAGTAGGATTATTTAAAATTGTAGTTGAATCCATGTTTACTTTTTATTTGTAACTTTAATTTATTAAAAACCTCTTTTATTTGCTCTAGAATCTCTATTTCGCTGTTATCTACATCAAAAAGGAATGAATCATAAGTATAGAGGACTAACTTAGTATTTTTTCCTTTTAACAAGTTCAATATACGATATAATATTTCAATATTCACGCTTGTTTCCATATTTTGTAAAACGTAATTGAATAATTTTTGTGGATTCATATTTTCTAACTCATCGCTTTTAAATTCGTAATTAGAGATAGGGCATATAAGTTTTCCTTCGGTTTGATATTTTTCCCAGTTCGTACGTATATACTCAGATGTAGCCTTAAAAAACGGTAAGTCTTTATAATTATCAAAAACTCCTCCGTATAATTGTTTAAATGTTAATTCCTTGGCCTTCGCATAATCCACATTATACATCTTAGCAAAATTTTCATGTATATCTCCTTTACCAAAATCATAATCCACAAGCCTAGCACTAAGGGTAGGGTGATAAGCAGAAATATCAAATTCAAAAAAGATATCATTACGTGGTATAAAACTTTCCCTACACCCATTATCTTTTGGAAGAGCAGCGTAGTTAACGCCATTAAACTTGTTTGAGGGTCTGGTAGTAAGTGTTTTGAAGTTATATTGTGTGTAAACAAATTCGTCTTCAATTTCGTGAAAGTGTTTTTCAAATTCATTCTTATTTATTTTTATTCCGTTACGTTCTATTGCATTAAATACTAACGTAGCTCGGTCATTATAAAACGGGTTTACCGCGGTATTAATGCGGTGCTCTAAATCATCATATATTTGCTCGCAAACCTCATAATGCTTGGTAATTGGCACGATTTGGTTAATCGTTAATAAATCGGGGAATCGACTATATAAAATTGTGTGCGCCGTTGTTTGAGGAGGTATATACGGAGGAAGATGCAATGTTACATCTATAAGCTGTTTAAATATCGTATAGTGTAGAAATTCTTTTTTATCCCTTACATAAATCTTATCTAAACTTTTTAACCATAAATAAACATCATCTTCAAATAATGTGTTACATTCGGTATGAGATATAGGTAAAATGTATCCTTTGTGCCCCTTAATAGGACGCACATAAAAGGAGCAAATAGAATTATTGGTTGGGTGTTGGTATGGATTATTTGGGATAATCTCTACAAACGCTTCTTTAAAACCACTATTTTCTAAAACCTCGAATTGCTTATTATTTTCTATTAACCAAAACATTAATGTAAATGTACAAAATGTAATTTACTAAACCAAATTAAGA
>Ga0209337_1001623_pt1 | contig 16947 bp, 14 predicted proteins | sample LinPmetageLP53_FD_184044 | JGI IMG/M metagenome (GOLD analysis project Ga0209337, IMG submission 184044) | Marine viral communities from the Pacific Ocean - LP-53 (SPAdes) (version 2) | ecosystem: Environmental > Aquatic > Marine > Oceanic | place: Pacific Ocean | collected 2010-02-08 | reverse complement strand
GAAGTACAAAGAAAGACTTGAGAAGGTCAAGGAAAGTATCTCTAAAGAAATGAATGCTAATCAAAGTCCTAAGAGACTTAGACTTCTCAAAGAAATGCGAGAACAAATATTAAAGAAGTATTATAAATTAACACAAAAATAACTAATGAAAAATCTATATAAATCTCTGGCTAAGTTCCAGAAAGAAGTAAAGAACATACCTAAAAATTCTAAAGGCTATGGATATGATTATGCAAAACTAGAAGACATAATCAGAATTGTCACACCGACATTAAATAAGAATGGGCTTGTACTAATTCAGTCTATTGATACTGATGAGCATTCAAGGTTGCCATCAGTGAAGACCACACTAGCACACATGGATACAGGGGAAAGTATTGAGAGCAATACTCCTATCTCAGAGGTCAAGCTTGGTTCAATGAACACTTATCAAAGTCTTGGCTCTGGTATTACATACATGAGAAGATATTCTATTGCTGGTATCTTAGGTATTGCACCTGATGATGATATCGATGCGAGTAAAGAACTGGTTAGAGAAACTATTGAAGAGCTACCATTAATGACTGACTCAAATTACGATGGAATTAAAAAGAGATGTTTAGCTCATTGGAAAGATGAGAAGTCATGGGCAGAAATAAGGTTGTTGATAAGAGGTAAGTACACCCTAGTTGATAAGCAAATAAATAAACTTCAAAAAGAAATTACCAATGCAAAGAGATAATATAATAGAGAAGTTAAAAGATGACAACCATTACTATGGTGAGTTCGGTAAGAAGTATTTATCAAACTCAGATTTAAAGTGTCTTAGTAATGAGGGCTCTGCTAGAGAGTTTCGTTCGCCTAAAAAGTATACAATAGCTGAGATGATTAATCTTGAGAAGGGAAAATACTTCCACCAACTTATGCTTGAGCCAGACAAAGCTAAAGACTTTCCGATTGCAAGTTATCTAACAAGGAATGCTACTGGTTACAAAAACTATATCAGCGACAGGAACATCGACCTAGCCTTAAAAGAATCTGAGGCACAAGAGATAAAAGATTTAGTTGACTGGGTCTTAGACCCTAAGTCTGAGTATGGTTCTGATAAAGTCAGAACTTTACTTAAGAATCCGATTGCACTTAAAGAGCAACCAGCAATAGCTGAGATACATGGTCACATGTTTAAAGGTAAGGCAGACCTTATAACTTTAGATGTGGATGGTCAGTATGTTATAATAGATTTAAAAACCACTGCAAAGAAAACAGGTGACATAAACTTTTGGACTATGAAAGATTATAATTATCATACCCAATGCTATCTGTATAAAGAACTCTTTGGTATGGACTTCAAGTTTATTTTCTTTGGAAAGAAACCGAAGGTTCACTGGAGTGGTGATATCTATTATGATATAGAAGAAATAGCTCCATCAGAAGATACCATTGAAAAGGGTAAGATGGAAGTTATGAAGGCACTAGCAAACTACGATAAGTTTTTTGGAGAAGGTGCAACACATGATGTGCGAAAGTCGTACACACAAAGAGTAATTTAATTTATATATATATATGAGTGATTTCAAACACAAAGCTGGAAGTGGTACTATGTTTCCTAACAAGTATAAGGAGAAAGAGAACCAACCAGACCACAAAGGTACGATGACTGACCTTGCTGGTAAAGAGTGGGAGTTAGCAGGGTGGAGTGGAACTACCCAAGCTGGTGACCCTAAGATATCTATTAAGGTTAGTGAAGTCTATGTCCCACCAAAAAAGGATGGAGATAAGGCAGAAGAGCTTTAATAGTGTAGTGAATTTAATTTATAACAGGAGCGAGGAGAGTTTTTCTTTTTCATATTAATTAGTCTTTCCTCCTCCTTTTTTTAACATACAAACAAACAAATTGAAAAGAGAAGTAACCATATTTAAAAACATACTAGAGACAGACACTCCATTTCACAGAGATGTAATGTTTATACTAGATAGGATAAAGGAAGGAAAGAATAGTGAGCTAGTCAAAAAGATTAGAACTGAAAAAAATAAATCAGCAAGGAATGAGCTGAAGAAAAAACTACCATCGATTTGTTTCTCAGGAGTATTCAATAAGAGAATGGACTCAGCACTGGTTGAGCATAGTGGTCTCATCTGTTTAGACTTCGATGGCTATGAAAAGAAAAAAGAATTGGCAGAGGACAGGCTTAAGTTTGAGAAAAACAAATTTGTTTTTTCGGTCTTTGTCTCACCATCTGGCAAAGGTTTGAAGGTTTTAGTTAAGATACCCCAAGACCCAGAGAACCATAAGAAGTATTTTAATGCACTTAAAAAACATTTTGGTTCATCTTACTTTGATTCAACATCAAAGAATATCTCAAGGGTTTGTTACGAAAGCTTTGATAAACAATTATATGTAAATAAAAAATCAGAACTATGGGAAAGACTCGAAGAAGAAGAGTACCAAGAAAAGCATTTAGCACAAGGACAACCTTTGTTAAAAATTACAAACGAAAGCAAGATAGTAGAGATACTTCTCAAGTGGTGGACAACAAAGTATCCCATGACAGAAGGTCAGAGGAATCATAATGTGTATGTCATAGCTCAGGCTATGAATGAGTTTGGAATCAATAGGTCTACTGCATCTATTATATGCAATAACTATGCAACAATATCATTTCCAGCAAGGGAAATAGAAACTACAATCAGCTCTGCATATAGCAAGACTAATTTATTCAACACTAAATACTATGAGAACACTGAGATAATAGACAATGTTAAACAAAGACTAAAGAGAGGAGAGCCTAAGAGTGAGGTTAAGAAAGACCTTCAGAATACAGAGATACCAGAGACAACTATTGATGCAGTAATTAAGAAGGCAGAAGAGGGAAAGGATGAGGAGTTCTGGAGTAAATCTGAGAAGGGTGTAATTAAGATAGTGCCCTTATACTTCAAAAGATTTCTTGAAGACAATGGCTTTTATAAGTATGCTCCAGAGGGAAGCAAGAGCTTCGTGTTTGTCAGAGTAACTAACAACCTTATAGACCACACCACAGAAAAAGAAATGAAAGACTTTGTTCTGGATTACTTATATCAGTTAGAGGATGTGTCAATCTATAATTACTTTGCAGAGCAGACTAGGTTTTTTAAAGAAGAGTTCTTGACTCTTATTAATACCATTGATGTTTACTTTATTGAGGATACGAAGGATACATCTTATTTATATTTTCAAAATTGTGCAGTCGAAATAAAAAAGAATAGAGTTACAGCTATAGATTATGTAGACCTAGATGGCTATGTCTGGAAGGACAGAGTTATAGCAAGAGTCTTTAGAGAGTGTTTGATAACTGCATGTGACTATAAAACATTTATAAATAATGTGTGTAACCAGTCAGAGGCTAGAACTAAATCTATGGAGTCAACCATTGGATTCATGATGCATGGTCATAAGAATCTTTCTTATTGTCCAGCGGTTATTTTAAATGATGAGGTTATCTCAGACAATCCAGAGGGAGGAACAGGGAAGGGAATTTTTATGAATGCTCTGAGCCACATGAAGAAGCTGGTGACTATAGATGGTAAAGCATTTGCATTTGAGAAATCATTTGCCTATCAGTTGGTTTCTGTAGATACACAGATACTATGCTTTGATGATGTGAAGAAGTATTTTAATTTCGAGAGACTCTTCAGCGTGGTGACAGAAGGTCTGACTTTGGAAAAGAAAAACAAGGATGCTATCAAGATACCATTTAGCAAGAGTCCTAAGATAGCCATCACAACAAACTATGCAATCAAAGGAACAGGTAATTCTTTTCAGAGAAGGAAGTGGGAGCTTGAGTTGTATCAGCACTACACCAAATCATATACACCGCAGGATGAGTTCGGTAAGCTATTCTTTGGTGACTGGGATGTTGATGAGTGGTGTGTGTTCGACAACTATATGATTGAATGCCTTCAGTTATATCTTAGCGAGGGTCTGGTGGAGAGTGAGTTTGTGAATTTAAAAATCAGACAACTCTCAGCTTCAACTTCTCATGACTTTATAGAGTGGTGTGGCTTGTTAGCTGGTGCAAATGTAAACGAGAAGCTGGGTATAGGTCTGAAGATATATAAGAATGAATTGTATTTTGATTTCATCAATGAGTATCCAGACTATGGTCCAAAATCTAAGATGACTATAAGTAGACAGGTCTTTTACAAATGGCTACATTTTTATGCTGAATATCAAACAGGACTACCTCCTATTGAAGGGAAAGATATGACAGGTCGATGGATAGAATTGAAAGAATCAGAGGATGAAGCACCCTTCTAAAGCCTTGCTATGAAAGGGATTAGGAAGTTTATAGATTTTGTATTATCTTTGTATTGTCGTTAGTTCGTCAATATTAAATTTAATCTAATCTAATTAATATGAAAAAAATAGATGTGAGACCTAAACAAAATGAAAAGGGTAGAAGGTCAACCCACCGAGAAAACTATTACATACATCCGAAGTCTAAATATATAGGTATGAAAGTAAATGGAGGTTTTTTTACAAATGGCAAACCATGTAAGGATTGGTATTGCTTTGTCAGAGAGACAAAAAAATTATTCACCTTGAATCAACTTGACACCTTCAAGTCTTGGGGTTATGGAGATTCAATAGCAAACTCAGCATCAAACTGCAGGGAGTGGTACAAAATTAGAATACCTTCTACAGGTTGGCAAAAAATTCAATTCATATTTCATGAGCCTATAACCTTTAAAGAAGAAAACCCTTTGTGTACTAATGCACACTTTTTAAAATTTTTATTAAATGAAATTTAGAGACTATCAAATCAGAATTATCAATACTGCAACTGGTGTGCTTCAGGCACATCGGTTTGTTTATCTTTCTATGGAGGTAAGAACAGGCAAGACTCTGACTGCTCTGGGAGTGGCAGAGAAACTAGGGATACAGAACCTTCTGTTTGTTACCAAGAAGAAAGCAATCAGCTCTATCGAAGCTGACTACAAGAAGCTAATGCCTAGCTATCAGATTACCGTAATCAATTACGAGAGTCTACACAAGGTAGAGGGTGTGTTTGACTTTGTAGTTTTAGATGAAGCTCATACGCTGGGTGCATACCCAAAGCCAAGCAAGAGAACTAAGCTTGTGAAACAAATCATACTAAGACAGAACCCTTTTGTTGTTCTGATGTCAGGGACTCCGACTCCAGAATCATTTAGTCAGATATACCATCAGGTGTATGCGTGTGCTAAGAATCCTTTTAGCCAGTACAAGACCTTCTATAAGTTTGCTAAGGAGTATGTCAATGTAACTCAGCAGATGTTTCACTCTATGCCCTCTAACAACTACGATGATGGAAAGCCAGAGATACTAGACAGGATGAAACCATATATGATTAGTTACACTCAGAAGGAGGCAGGGTTTAAGTCTAAGATACAAGAGCACGTTTTGAAAGTTCAAATGAGTGAGCTCACCTATAGGTTCGTAAAAGAAATGAGGGAGCATGGTGTGATTGAGGGAAAGAAAACTAAGGAGGTTATACTAGGAGATACAGGAGTAAAGAAGATGTCTAAGATACATCAGCTTTTCTCTGGAACTGTAAAGTTAGAGAATGGAAAACGCATGATAACCGACCTATCAAAAGCTAAGTTTATACGCACTGAATTTAAGAATCAGAAGATAGGTATATTCTATAAGTTTAAAGCTGAGTACGAGGCTTTAAAACAGGTCTATGGAGATGCTCTGACAGATGACTTGGAAGAGTTCGACACGACAACTAAAAGCATAGCTCTTCAGATAGTCAGTGGAAGAGAAGGGATTAGTTTAAAAAAGGCTGACTGCCTAGTATATTACAACATTGATTTCTCAGCTCTGAGCTATTGGCAATCACGTGACAGGATGACAACCAAGGACTCAACTGCCAGTGATGTGTACTGGATATTTGCTGAGAAGGGAATCGAAACTAAGATTTACAAAACGGTGACCAAGAAAAAAGATTACACACTAAAACATTTTGAAAAAGATTTACTAAGTTTATAAATATGAAAGAACAAAAATTAATTGAGATGATGAACAAGCTAGATAAGCTTGATAACATTATGAAAGAAGTCATCAACGAGATGATGAAGATAAGAAGTCTATCAGTGGGAACTCTTGAAGCTCTTAAAAGAATGAAAGGTTATGACAAAGCCATCGAACAATTAAAAGCTGATGCCGAGAAAGAAAAAGAGAAGGCTAAAGATGAAGGACAGAAAAACTAACTTTGATTACGACTTAGTTATTGGACAGAAAGGTGAGAAGCTGGTTGACCATATATTTAAAAACGCAACCGTTGAAGTTAAAAGAGATTTCTGGACAGGAACAACTGGTAACATTGCTGTAGAGTTCGAAAGCAGAGGTAAACCCTCTGGGATTTCTAAAACTAAATCAGATTATTATGCTTTTGTTTTAGCTGAGCAATTTAGAGATGAAGTAATAATAATAATTAAAACCAGTAGGTTAAAAGAAATAGCTAGAGAGTATTATTTAAAAGGGTGTGTAAAAGAGATGGGTGATGACAAAACATCTCTATCAGTTTTAATACCCATAAAAGATTTAAGTAACTTTGCATATAATGACAGAGCAACAGATACAGACAAAGAAAATTAAAGAGTTAGAGGCTGATGGTTACTTTGTTTTAAAATTAATAAAGACTAATAAGAATGGTATACCAGATGTTCTTGCATTGCACCCAGAGTATGGGATTGAGTTCTACGAAATCAAAACCAAGAAGGGTAGAGTGTCTAAGCTTCAGGAGTATCGTTTAAAAGAATTAAGACAATATGGATTTACCGCAGAAATACACAGGGGATGAACACTACTACGAAATGGAAGAATCATTTCTAGAAGACCTTGAATCTTTGCCTTCGCTTTACAGTGCAGGAATTATAATGCAACTAGACAACTTAGCTGAAGACATGTATCAAAGAAACAGAAAGTCTGTGCCAACTAAAAGGATTGGTAAGGTTGCTGGAGTTGTAGCAATGGACGACCCACTTTTTTTTAGTGTGGAATACTTAAACAGCAAAACAATGCACCCACTGTTTTATAAATTTAACATCATAGACAGTGACCAATACTTAGATTATATTAACCTAAATAAAACTATCAAACATGAAGCTTGAATTAATTGAAGATTTAGTGGTAAGAGAATTTCAAAATGATTTTACTATTCCAGTAAGAACCCAAGAGAACGTGTATCAGAGAGCTGTATATTATAGAATATGCAGAGAGTTTACTAATAAATCCTTAAAAGATATAGGGTATTCAATTGGCAGAGACCACGCTACAGTCCTGCATGGTATAAAAATATTTAAAAACTTTGAGCTGTGGGGAGAGGAAAGACTATTAGATTCCTATTTAAAAATTAAAAATAAGGTTCAGAAAAAGAAAGATAAAGAGTACCGCTCGGCTTTAAATCGTAAGCAGACATACAAGCTTTTACTTAACCAGTACATCAACCTCAAAGAAAAAAATTATAAATTAAAACAATCATTACAAAAAATTTCCTAACTTAGAATTAGAAGTGAGCTTAGATAATGATTATAACACCGCTCGATAAGAAACGTCTTCAGAACATTAACTTTATAATGGCTGATATTCACGACTCAGTTAATCAGATATACGAAACTTTAGTAGACCAAGAGTATGACGAGACTCGCAAAAGTATTCTCACTCTTAATAGTAAACTCAAAACTATTAATGAATCTATTAACGAAGAGCTCTAATTAACTATAACTTTATTTCACCTCATCTTCTTACTCCTCTTCTAGCTCTACGCTGAGTAAGTCTTCTACGAGTATTGGTTCTGGGGTGTAACCTGTTAGGAAGAGAATCTGGGTTAGAAGTTTCTTTCTCAAACTCCTTCGCCATCTCAGGCTTATTAGTATACATCCATCTACGCTGTGCTTTACTTTTGAATGGCATAATTAATCTATATCAAAATCTGTTTTTAAATCAAGGTCTAGGCTGGTATCAAAATCAAAATCTAATCCTTTACTTTTCTTACCAGAAGAACCAAACTTTAATTTCTTAGCTTTTTTCTGAGGCCCACTTATAGCATACTCACTAAAGTTAAATATTCTAAGCACGTCTTCTCCTGCCCCATCTGTTTCCCCATTGATAACTTTCTGTAAATTTTTAACCCACTTCTCTCCAATACTATAAGGTAAACCATTCCTATTTATAAAATCAAACATTTCTTTATACGCTTTATCATAATCAGATTGTTTACCCGTTCTGCTAGCTCTACCTACAGCATTAACAATAACCGCAAAATCTGTAGCTGTTTCAAAAAACGGAAGAGAATTTGTTTGTCTCCACCATGGTTTATCTTCATATGCATCAGCAAATTGAGTAAATACTTTACCCCAAAGGAATAAACCATTCATGTTACCTATAAAAGCTGCTCTCATTAATGAGTCTTCATCATCATCTCTTCTGTCTCTCGCAAGTCCAGGAAATCCGAGAGATGTATAAGCAAATAAAGCAGGCATAAATGCATGATAAAATGCTAACTGAGAAAATGCTTGAACAACATTAGGAGCGTTTTTATTTTTATCACCTTTAGCAAATCTTTTTGCCGCTCTTATCATTTGTCTATACGCTGTTATCTCCCTTCTTAGATATTGCTTTGGCGTTGTCAAGAACATGTTTAAACCACGAGAAAATGGGTCTCTGTTTTGATGAACATCCCTATCCTGTAAATCATAAGATTGTTGAGTAGATTTTACATCTTTTTCAAACTTTCTTATAGCATAATCTATAGCCTGCTGTTCTGTGGCGTTTGGATTTTCTTTTTGAAACTTAGCTTTATAAAAAGAATAATTAGGAAGACCTCCCATTAAAATTGCGCTTCTATCGGCTACTTTAATCATACCCATTAAAATATCTATAGCAAAGTTTTGAGTTGGTTTTGGAATAAAGCTTTGAAATCTCTCTGGGTTATATGTTTCTATGTTACGCAATATACTTGTAGCGGCTCTGTCTTTTAAATAAACTGAGTTTTCTAAAACTTCTTTGTAAACTGAAAGTTGTTGAGTTTTATTTTTAGCTGAATATTTAATCCAATTAGCAGGTCCAACCTCTGGTTCTAAAGCAAACGTAGGAATAGAAGTAAGCTGTTTAATTGCTATTGCAGGTGAAAGCATTAATCTAGAAACTTGAAAAACATTATTAAAAAAGTTAAGAATTTGTGTGCCAAATAAATTTAATTGTGACTTTCCAGCCATAGCAATATTGTTAATCATATTATCAATTAACTTATAAAATTTTTCACCATGTATGCTTTCAATTATAATTTTAGCATCTTTGTTTGTAAACAATCTTGATATAGTTTGCAGATTTTCAGCATAAGCATCAAAATATTCCATGTCCTGCGTGTATTCCGTCATCGCATCTACTAACGTACTGTTTTTAATTTTATCTGTGCTTTTAACTCTTAGTTTTGTGTAGTTAGAACCAACTGTAGCATTGTATTTACTTGCTCCTTTTAATAAATGAAACTCTTCTGTTTTTTCTCCTTCTCTTCTAATAGGCCCTGCATAGTATTTGTTATAAGGCATATCAGTGTAATAAATTCTTTTATATGTTTCATTAAACCTTTGATGCATAATAGGATAAAACTCCTTGACCTGCCACTCACCAAATGCTCTAACTCTATCATCTAATTTTTCATTCATTTCTCGCATTACTCTTTGATACTCCTCACCATACATGTTTTTAAATGTTGGGTGTAAAGCAGGGTCGTTATACTGAAAAACCATATAACCTATTTGTTCTTGAGATAATATAATTTCATTACGTGCTAGTACGTCTCTAAGATTATTTTTGTTTTCATCATTTCTATTCTTATCATATTTAGATTGAGCCGCCTCAACCTCTTGTGGGTTTTTATAAAATATATTATCAGTTTGATTTAAATTTTTTAGAGTTAATCTATAATTTTTACCATAATATTTTATTAAATTTTCTTCCAGTAATAGTGAAAAGTCAAGCATCCTGCTTTTGTATTGCCTTGTAGATTCGTTAACCTTTGCTGTAACTATTTCTTGAAGCTGACCTCCAAACACAACGCCAGGAAATTCAGCTAATTGGTCAATTAATCCAGTTAAATCTTGAGCAGCTCCAAACCCTATAACATTACTAAAATTTCTCATCAATCTTTTAACTTTTACAATTACGTTATTGCTCAATTTTTCTTTTTCTGCAATCCCTTCTCTTGTTTGCGAAAGTTTTTCTACTTCTGTTTTAAAGTCTTTGTCATCTGGATTTAATTCTTGCTTTGTTGTTTCTTTAATAAGTATAGATAGGTTTTGCATATACTGTTTATGCTTCTCTTGTAGTATACCTGCCTGTATATCTCTACCTCTTACTACTATGTTTTCCAGTTGTGCGTATGCTCTTGTTAAGTTTTCAAGTCTTGAGATATCAGTGGGGTCTTGCAGCATCGCCTCATTATAATTCAGTGCGGTTGTAATGTCAGCAATCCTCATTAAAGTTTCTGGAGTCAACTCTTGGTTTTCTGTATCATTATTGCTTTCTAATAAACTTTCAAGCTCAGCTCTTAATTTATCCTGTGTCTTCTCTATAACCTCAACATCAGTACTTGTTACCAGTAAAGATGCAATGGTTTTTAATCTTTTTTTTGTATCAACATCTATCTTAACTCCTTTAGGTTTTCCCGAAACAACAACTTCATACTTACCATTTAACAATCTTTTAATTCTGCTAAGTACGTTTTTGTTGTTAAGCTTAGTTACAATTCCCTCTATCTCATCTACAATGTTTTCTAAATTATTTCCTTTTAAATCTGCCGTACTTAGGTCTTGAATTTCTCTAACTATATCTATTACCTCTGATTTAGTAAACAAAGACTTAGGAAGATTTCTTCTTAATAAATTTATAAGTATCTGTTGTTGACTTTTAACAGTTGTAGCACCTTTCTTTTTATCTCTAAGACTTTGTCTAGCTTTTACTATTTGGGCAGTAACTGTTTGAGATGGTCTTGCTTCGAGTATACTTGTAAGGTCACTAAGCATTTGTGCTTGAACTGTTGATAAACCTTTTTTAGTTTTGGTCTCGCCTTTTACTTTATAAGTTTCAGCTAAACCTTTAAACTGTGGCCTTTCCATTAAATAATTAATAACTGAATCAGCTTCAGCCGTTTTACTTAAAGGTTTTTTCTTGTTAGCTTTTCTTTGTTTTAAAATAAAAGTTTCTAATTGTAAAAATAGTTTTGTTCCAGCAGCATCTCCAATCTTTTTAAAACTATCAGGCACTCCTCCTAATGTTAAAGACTGGATGTCTAATATATCTTTAATCTTTGTTTCAGAAAGTTTATACTGTCTTCTAAGTGTGTCAACTATAAGCTCTTCTCTTACCTTTCTATCTCTTAACTGGCTTGCAATGTCTACATAGAAGTCATCGCTTCTCTGACCTCTGCCCGTCAATTGATTTGTATCAATTTCGTATGGGTTTATAAACTTATTATTTTTAGTAACATAAAGCGAGCCACTCCTAGCTCTTGCCACTCCATATCCTAATGGCTCTGCTGCCTTTCTAAATTGAAACTCATCTACCATTGGATTAGCAAACCCTGCTGTATCTACATTATAAAGCTGTGCAACCTCTTGTATTGTTTTCTCTCTTTGCTCTCTAGGTGTAATTTTTTCTGGAATTTTACCTACAAACTGTCCACCCATTGCAGATTTCGCTGCTCGGCTTTTTGGTCTTTTACCAATAGGAACAGTCGAAGCATCTTTACCTTTACCTACTGCATCTGGAAAAACTAACCTAACATCTACCGCTTTATTAAAGACCATCAAAGGTTTACCAGATAGTGTAAACGGGTATGATGGATGATAATTTGGGTCACCCTCTCTTACCTGTACTACTTCAGAGTTCTTATCAAACTGTATAGCAGAAACAATATCACCATACTCTGTTTTTGTCAGAGTAGGGTCATTAACATAATCAAGAACACCTACATCGCTTTTAGCCGTAGGGGTTAGTGGTGGAATTCCAAAATCTTTTAATGAAGTTGCAGAAAAAAACTTTTCTGTAAATAATCTTCTTTCAGCATAAGTTAATTTCTGATTACTCCCTATAGTTTCAATGGGCATTAATGTATTAAGTTGTTCTAGGTTTGTTAATTGTAGTGGCTTTCCTTTTTTTTCTAACACATTTTTAAGTGAAGGTAAAGCAAGTTTTTCATTTACATAATTTAAAAGCTCATTAGGGTTTGCTCCTTTATTAATTGCATGGGCTATTTCAGCGTTTAAATATTGATAAAAACTTAAGCTTCCTGTTATTCCTGTATCAGCTTGCATCATTACTAATCCAATACCATCGCTTTCTTTTACTTTGTTTAAAACTTTTTGAGCACTGTCGTTATCTGTAAAAGCCCACGCATAACCAGACCCATACGGATATAAGTAGCCTCCATAAAAATTAAATTCTAAACCTGAAGGACTTTTAGTTAAACCATATGTTGATTTGTCTGCCGCATACACAAATGCAGTTGCTCCACTTAAGTCATTAATACTTCCGTATTTAATAGAACTCATATCTATACCACCCCTGTTTATCTGATAAGAAGTTTTTTGTTCTCTTCCTATTGTTCTATCAGACTCTTTAATGTTTGATGGGATTACTCCACTAGCATTTGGAACTAAAGTTCCAGGCTCTAATATTTCAATATCTGCTTCTGTTATTTCATCTCCAGTTGCAATCTTACCTGCTAAAGTATTTAATAAATCTACCACATCTGAGTCTTTCTGCGTGAACTCAGAAATGTTTATATTTAAACCAATCTTATTGGCAAGCTCTTGTAGGAATTTAATTATTTTGTTTTTCTGCGGCTTAGTAAGTGTTGCATACTCTGAAGACATAATACCCATAAGCTCAGCTAACCTTTCTTCATTCTGTAGCTCAGGATTATTATCATATTTTGCAGCAAACTCATCTATTCTTCTAGCAAGAGGACTGTTTTTTGGTAATGCTTTTCTAACTGACCTCATCATGTTCTCAGCTAGCTTAGCTGCTTCAGCATCTGTTTTAATTTTACTTAGTAAAGTTGCATGAAATATTTCGTGGGGCACTGTTGTCGCAAGAGCTTTATTTAAATCAACATGTATAACATTCTCATTAGTGTCATAAAAACCTCTGTTTCCTGCTGGAGCAAATCTTTCAAACTCAGTTGTACTTTCGTGTAATATTATTTTAGTTTCAGGAAAAAGTTTCTGTATTGCTTTTGCTCCTGTTTTTGCTATTCTTTTAACTAAGCTTCGTCTTGTTGTTTGGTCAGGCTCTAGGTTATCTGGTTGCTCATTAGTATTTATAATTAAATTTTCAGAAACCTCTTCAACATTTTCAGTTTTTTTATCACCAAAGAAAGTGTCCGTAGCGCTTTCTTTTGTTTCTTGTACGGGAGGAGCAGCTGATTCAGCTTCTTCAACTACCTCTGTTATGTCTTTAGACTCTTGCTGTGTAGCACCTTTTACCTGTGTATCTGTGGTAGGCTCGTTTATTTTGGAAAGCTTTTCATTAATCTGTTGTATCTCAAGGTTGTCTTGTTTAACTGAGCCAAGGTTCTGGTCTATTGGAGGTGCAGTTCTGTCTTCTAAAATTTTCTTTCTTATTTTTAAATCCATAGCCTCAGCAAAATTAGGATTATCAATACCCCCTGGCAATTCATTTGCTAACCCTATAGCTAATTCATAGTCTGCTTTAATCTGTTTACCCTGTTCTGTAGTTATCTCTCCACCATTAATCTCCATCTTTATAAGATTTGTTAAAGCTGATTGAGATATTTTAGGATTATTTTTTATCTCTCTAAATATTTGTATTTGTTGGTCAGTTAAGTTTGCAAATTTATTTTCACTAACAGCTGATGACACTGCTGGTATTGTTCCCAAAACAAACCCACCTACAGCTTCTTGAGCTGATGCATAAGCAACTTGACCTAATAAAGCTGCAAGACTTTCAGGGGTATCAAATAATTCCTTCCCTTTAATAAGGTTATATAGAGATTTAAATCCTATATCACTAAGCTCTTGAGCTGCACCAGTTTCTGCTTCAGCAAGTGTTGCTCCCCCTAATACTAAAGCTCCTTTGGTTGCAGAGTTTTTAACTTCTTGGTCTAAAAACTGTTTAAATGTTCTTGCTGAACCTCCTTTAGGCATTTTATTTAAGACCTTTGTTAATACATTGGCAACAAACCCACCTTTGTCAAATATATTTCTAAAACCTTTATTTTCTAATACCGCAACTGTAAGGGCAGCTGGTACTTTAAATAAAATTTTTTCATTTTCACTTATGTTTGCAAAATCAGGATTGTTACTCATCTGCTCATCGAGCTTACCAGATGTAAGCATAAATAAACTTGCTAGCCTACCAGGCCCAGCAAATAAAGATGGTATAGATTCTGCTACACCTGATAATGCTCCTAACCAAAAACCTTTTTGTTTTGTCGCTGCATATTGTTCAGTAATTGATTTACCTCCTAATCTTTTTTGCCATCCATCTCTTATATCAGTTATAATTCCGCCTTGTCTAACCCCATCTATCTCTTCACCATACTTCACATCTTTTATATACCTGTCTTGTATTTTCCCTTGGATAACATCAAACTCACTCCTATTATTTAACATAGATTTTTTACCAGAATCTTTTTTATAAAACTCTTTTAAATCATCAACACTCATGTCTTCTAATTCCTCTTCAAATGGTGTAGAGTATTCTAATAATTTAGCTGCACGCAAAATTTCTTCTTTAAATTTATCATCACCCATCTCTTTTTGTAAATCCACTGCTCCCGGAAGACCAAGCTTTAAAGTTAAAGCATAGTTTGCCACTTCAGAAATTGGAGTACTTACACCACTTGCCAAGTTGTACTTCATTAAAAGACCAAAGTTTCCTTGCTCTTTCTGCATGTCGTAATATGCTCCAACCGCTGTGTTTAATTCTGCTTTTTGTAAATCTAAATTATCTCCTTCTTCTAATAACTTTACCCCTGCCGCTTCATGTAAGTTAACTCTGCTGTTATAGTCGTCAATTTGTTCTTGATTCATTGACTCCTTATTTTCAAAATCTTTTTCTAGCCTTAGACTGTTTGCGCTATATTGTTGAATACCTTCATTAAACCTGTCTTGTCTTTTAGTTATAGAAGATAAAGTGTCATCCATCTCTTTATTATTTCTAAACTTTATTTCGTTAGCCTCATACCCAATTACACTTTGTGCAAGTGCAGAACTTTTCTCTTTGTTTTCTTCTATAAATTCTAGCAATTCTTTAGCACGTTTACCTTCGTCTTGAAAATTTCCTATGTTAATTTTTATTGTAGGACCATCATCAAATCCATTTTCTCCTCTTGCTGAAACTTTAATTTTTTGCCCAAGAATATCTGCTTCTTCAAATTTAAAACCTTGGTCTCTATACAAGTAGTTTAGTTTTGGTACAATAAAACTTTCATTTTTATTCAACAAATCCTTGACATCTTTAAACTCTTGAGATAAATCGTTTACCCTTGATAGTTCCGTATCTGTAGAAACTATTTCTCCTTCTCTTTTTTTCTGTTCTTCTATGTTTGTATTATCAAAACCTTCAACCGGTTTTATAAGAGCATCTCTTTGCTCAGTTAAAGATTCAAGCTCTATCATTGCAGGGGTTTTCTCTGCAGGTTTACCTAAAGGATACAATTTTTCTTCTTCTTCAGATAAAGGAGTTTCAGCTTCTGTTTGAATTTGTTTTTCAAGGTCAGCTATTTGAATAGAAAGAGTATCTATTTTACGCCCAGTTTGTAGCTCTGGGTCTTTTGATAAATCCGAGCCACCAGTTCCCGAAGGTGAATCCATAGGTTCGTCTTCGATTTTTTTTTTTGAAGAATACTGGTTGGTAAAAGTTTCTTTGTCTTTTGAATAGAGCTTTTTATCGGTGACCACATTATAAACTTTATCTACATATTCAGGCTCAGCAAACTGCACTTGAAAGTCTTCCAAGGATTTGGAATAAAGTTTTTTATCTATTAATACGTTATATAATTTTTCAATTTCTTCCATATTAATCTAATATAAATTCTTCTTCAACATTAACATCGCCTTCGTATGAATAATCTGGGTTACTTCTTCTAAATAAAGCATAAATCTCATCTTCACTTCCAGCTATCAATGCTGTTTTTAACAACTCCAATCTTTCTTTCGTTACTTCCTTTCCTAAGTTTAATACCGCTGTGTTACCATTATAAACTATAACATTCTTGTCATCATCTTTTTGAATATTTAAACCAAGAGGTGTAAGTATAGTTTCGATTTCAGCATCAGTATATTCATCACCTTCGGTTGGTGTTGCAAATACTCCGTTCTTTGTAAATAAATTTTTTGTTAAAAAAGTTTTTGCTTCATCTATTTTAATAGCATTTTTTAATGCTGTTTCTTCATCATAAATTCTTTTTAATTCAGCTGCTGATAATTTTTCTGGAATGTCTGTAAACATTTCTCCACCTAATTGTTGAGCTAAAGCTTCAAAGTTTATATTACCTTTTGCGTTAGCAAGAAGTATTCCTAATGTATTCTTATCTATTCTTTGACCACTTCTCTGTGCAATTAAAGTTAAATCTAATATTCTTTTAATATTATCATCAGTCGAGTCTGTTGTTACAGCCTCTACCTCTGTATAATCTGAAGCAAATTTTAAATCTTTTTTAAAATTATCAATTATTATTTCACGGTCTGCATCACTCACATGAAATTTGCCTGATAAATCTTGATAAAAAATACCTGGATTTTTTGCCTGTAATCTTTTTAACTTTTCTTCATCTAGTATACCTCCGACTAAATATCCACCTGGTAATTTTGCGTAATCGTAATTTATAACCTTATCATCTTTTGTAATTACATTAGCTGAAGCGTACCCCATCAATTGATTTATTTGAGCTAACCCAGCTTCAGCAGCGTTAGTTA
>Ga0209337_1001621_pt1 | contig 16958 bp, 29 predicted proteins | sample LinPmetageLP53_FD_184044 | JGI IMG/M metagenome (GOLD analysis project Ga0209337, IMG submission 184044) | Marine viral communities from the Pacific Ocean - LP-53 (SPAdes) (version 2) | ecosystem: Environmental > Aquatic > Marine > Oceanic | place: Pacific Ocean | collected 2010-02-08 | reverse complement strand
AGAACTATATAGATCACTGTTTGATAATACCCATGAATATGCTAAGGGTAGAGAAGGTAGTGTAGCAGTAATATTAAATGAGCATCAGTACCATTCAAACTTTCGTATCGATAAAGAGATCAATATAAGTAGCTGCCTTGCGCGTATTATAGAAATAAAGAAACCACAAGTAATATAAATAAAATAAAAATTATGAACAATCCAAACCAACAACAAGCACCAAATATAGATTTTGGTAGCACAACATCAATAGAAGGATTCGATGGAGGTAAATTATTTGGTCAAGCCTTTGTACTTAGAAAAGTCTCAAAGTTCGTGACAGGTGGAACCGAAGATGCTATCTTACCTATCCCAGTATTCTATGATATGGAAACAAAGAAGATTATAACTGAATCATTACCTAAGGAACTTAGGGAGGAATACAAAGACATAGCAATTGAAAACTAGAACAAAAAATATCTTCTGTTGGCTTAACGAAATAACCCTCCATAAAACACCGGCTACGGAGTTTACGGATAAAGACTGGGAGATATTTAATTCATGGCTTGTGCATAGATTTATAAGTACTAACTTATATTACGCTGAACTCGCTAATTATGCGCAATCATTAATGCCCCAAAACAAAAAGGAAATATACAATTTCTATAAAGAGATGATTCCAAAGGGTAAAAGTTATTTCAAATACATTAAGTCAAAGAATAAGTCTAGTAATAAAGAGCTAGTAGAAATACTAGCTGATTACTTTAAGGTTGGAACATCCGAAATTCCTGATTATATTGATATCCTAGGAAAAGGGAAAATAAAAGATATATTGAGGGAGACAGGTATAGAAGAAAAAGAAAGTAAAAAGTTGTTAAAATGAGTAGAGTAAAACACCCAAAACATTATAATGAAGGAATTGAAATGTGGGACTATGCTTTTTCTCACAATTTAGATTTTTTTGAAGGTAATATTGTAAAATATGTTACAAGATGGAAACATAAAAATGGTGTAGAAGATCTTTTAAAAGCAAAACAATACTTAGACAAGTTAATAGAAATTCAAAAGTAAGTTATGGCTAAGAAATTACCTCCAATATTGAAAGAGATACAAAAGTATACTCCTCATGAAATTAATTATGCATTTCAAAAGAATATTTCCTATTCACAATATTCAATGTGGAAGAAATGTCCTAAACAGTGGGCTTTACAATACAGAGACGGACACAAGCTTTACAAGCCTAGTGTCCATACTGTATTTGGAAAAGCATTTCATGAGACATTTCAGTATTATTTAGAGGTAATGTATGATAAAAGTGGAGCAGCAGCTGATAGAGAAGATGTTTTTGCAATGCTCAAGGATAAAATTCGAGAGCATTATTTAGATGAATTTCAAAATAATAACTCTGAACACTTCTCTAAACCTGGTGAGTTACAAGAATTCTATGAAGATGGTGTTGAGATTTTAAAGTATCTAAAAAAACATAGAGGCAGATATTTTTCAAAAAAAGGATGGTTTCTAGCAGGAATTGAAACTAAAATAACTATAGCCCCTAATCCAAAGTACCCTAACATATTTTACTTAGGTTACTTAGATATTGTTATGTATCATGAACCTACAGATACATTTACCATTATTGACATTAAAACTAGTACCAAATCTTGGGGGGATTACCAGAAAAAAGATGAGGAAAAGCAATTCCAACTTATACTATATAAAAAATATTTTGCAGAACAATTCAATGTCCCTGAAAAAAACATCAGTGTGGAATTTTTAGTCGTTAAGAGAAAAATCCCAAAAGAAAGTGAATACCCTGCAGCTTTATCAAGAATTCAAACTATAATACCACCATCCGGAAAAATAAAAATATCTAGAGCTACAAAAGCAGTAAATGAATTTATTGAAGAATGTTTTGAGGGAAATAAATATACTGAAAGATTAATGTCACCAAACCCAAGTAAATGGAATTGTACTTTTTGCGCATATCGTGATAATGCCGAATTATGCGGGTTAGGTTGCAACCTTTAAGAAACTATATATATGTATGTATGTAAAATTAATTATTAACCAAATAAACCAAAATGGCAGAAAAAGCAGAAAAAACTCTTACAAGTGTAAAAGTTAAGAGTGATTTATTTGAAAACTTTAAAATAGAATGTGTAAAAAGAAAGTTTTCATTTCAAAAATTATCCGATAGAGCAATTTATCTTTATCTAACAAATGAAGATTTTAGAAAACAAATTAATAGTCAAACCGATCTAGAACTGTAAATAAAAATTAAATATGAATAAAAGTTTTAAACATCTTCCTCAAAATGAGAGAAAGAAAATCTTACTAATCTGTGATGATATTAGAGTACATTCTGGCGTTGCCACAGTAGCTAAAGAAATGGTTATCAATACTTGTCAACACTTTAATTGGGTTCAAGTAGCAGGAGCAATCAAACACCCAGAAGCTGGAAAGAGATTCGATTTAAGTGCAGATACCAATAAAGAAGCAGAATTAGAGGATTCAAGTGTTATTTTATACCCTACTGATGGGTATGGTAATCCTGATTTAATCAGACAATTGATTAAAATTGAAAAACCAGATGCCATTTTCATTATAACTGACCCAAGATACTTTACTTGGTTGTTTAATATGGAAAGTGAAATTAGAAAAGTCATTCCTATAATTTATCTAAATATTTGGGATGATTATCCTGCTCCATTATATAACAAAGCATATTATGAATCATGTGATGCTTTATTAGCAATATCAAAGCAAACCAAAAACATAAATGAAATTGTTTTAGGAGATAAAGCTGAAGATAAAGTTATAAAATATGTTCCTCATGGGTTAAATACAAAGTACTACTTCCCACTAGATAAATCTTCTAAGGAAGTACAAGATATCAAAAAACAGGTATTTGGAGATGATGAAGTAGATTTTGTAATGTTCTTTAATTCTAGAAACATTAGAAGAAAACAAATCCCAGATACAATGTTAGCATTTAAATTGTTTTTAGATTCATTACCTAAAGAAAAAGCAGACAAATGTAGATTTCTACTTCACACTGAAATAGTACATGAAGCAGGAACTGATTTAGGAGTAATTAATGAGCTATTATTTAGTAAAGATTACCCAAATGCTATTTCATTTTCAACCAATAAATTACCTACCGCAACATTAAACTTGTTATATAACTTGGCAGATGTTCAAATCCTATTAACTTCAAATGAAGGGTGGGGGTTAACATTAACCGAAGCAATATTAACAGGAACCCCAATTATAGCTAATGTAACAGGGGGAATGCAAGATCAAATGAGATTTGAAGATGAAAATGGAGAATGGTTTACACCTACACCAGATTTACCTTCTAACCACACTGGAAAATATAAGAAACATGGTGAATGGGCATTTCCAGTTTACCCAACAGGTAGATCATTACAAGGATCTCCTCAAACTCCTTACATTTGGGATGATAGATGTACTGCTGAAGATGCTTGTGATAGAATTAAAGAAGTTTATAATCTAGGTCATGAAAGAAGAACAGAAGTAGGGATGAAAGGTAGAGAGTGGGCTTTAAGTGATGAAGCTGGATTTACATCCATTAAAATGAGTAATAAAATTATAGATGCTGTTGATGAATTATTTGATACTTGGGAACCAAGAGAAAAATTTGAATTAATTAACACTAGTGATGATATTAAAAAAGTACAAACACACGCCTTAATATATTAAAAAGTTATAGATATGAGTAAACAAACAGTAGTAATAAGTGGCCCAATCTCAACATATTCAGGTTACGGTTCAAGGACAAGAGATGTGGCTAAAGCATTTATAGAACTAGATAAATATGATGTTAAAATCATCCCACAAAGATGGGGGAGTACACCTTGGGGATTTATAGAAGATCACCCTGAATGGTCATTTCTAAATGATCACTTATTTCATCCCCAACCAAATCAACAGTACCCACCACCTGATATTTGGGTGCAAGTAACAATTCCCAATGAGTTTGTTAAACAAGGTAAATACAACATAGGAATAACAGCAGGGATTGAATCAACTATAGCCCCTGCTGATTGGGTTGAAGGGTGTAATAGAATGGATTTAGTATTAGGTTCCTCAAATCATAGTATTGATGTTCTAAAAAATTCTAAATTCCAAAAACATGATAATAAAACAAACCAAGTTGTAGGCAACATAGAATTGAATGTCAAAACTGATATCTTATTTGAAGGGTTAAATTTAGATACCTACAAACCCGTTAAATCAACATTAGATTTATCCAATATTAGAGAATCATTCTGTTATTTGTTTGTAGGACATTGGATCCAAGGGGATTTAGGACATGATAGAAAAAATGTAGGACTATTAGTAAAAGCATTTTTAGAAACTTTTAAAAATAAATCACAACAACCTGCCTTAATACTAAAAACAAGTAGTGGTACTGTATCTTATATGGATAGAGAAGTAATCCTAAAGAAAATTGATAGCATTAAAAAAACAGTAAAAGGTAAATTACCTAACATTTATTTACTTCATGGTGATTTTACAGATGCTGAAATAAATGAATTATACAACCACAACAAAGTTAAAACTATGATTAGTTTAACTAAAGGTGAAGGTTTTGGAAGACCATTATTAGAATTTACTCAAACTAAAAAACCAATAATAGCAACAGGATGGTCAGGTCATATAGATTTCCTCAAACCTGATATGAGTGTTTTACTACCAGGTACCTTAGGTGATGTTCATCCAAGTGCTCAAAACAAATGGTTAATTAAAGATTCTAAATGGTTTGATGTAGACACCATGACATTAGGGAGAACATTAAAGGATACTCATAAAAAATACAAAGACTATATCCCAAATGCTAGGCGTCAAGCTACATATGCTAAAGAAAACTTTAGCTTTGATAAAATGAAAGAAAAATTAGGTTCCATTCTAGAAAGCAATGTAACAGAAGCACCAAAGCAAGTAGAATTAAAACTACCTAAATTATCTCTCCCAAAACTCAATAAACCGGGACAAACAGAGCTACCTAAATTAAAATTACCAAAATTATCTAAAATATAGAAATATGAACACAGACAACTTAACTATATGCCCTAGATGTGGCTCAGATTGTTGCTATACTACTGAAGTGAATGATAAAATTACTAATTATTCTTGCTTTGGGTGTGGTTTCCAAAGTAATTCATTAATGAAACAAGGGGAAGAATTCCTAAGTGAACAATTAGAATCTCTCCCTGAATTATATAAAGACCTTTTATTTGAAGATGAAAATGGTCAAGGATGGCTTCCTCAAACCATTAATCTCCCTGAGCAAGGTATGATTTTTGCAAATGGTGGGAATTCTGAAAATTGGAAATGGGCAGCTGTAAGAGCTGTAGAAGTTAAAGATGAAGAAAAAACCAAATACCCAATTCCTGATAAAAAGGATGAATTCTATAAACATAGAATGGATATGACTACTATGGAGATGTTTGAAGAAAGAGATTTCATCGATGCCTTAAGTTACATAGGAATCTTACCAGAGTAATTTGGTACCCTAAAATATAATTCGTATATTGACACTATATGAAAATAAGTTACGCAATCACCGTATGTAGTGAATTTGAAGAAATTCAACGTTTATTAACGTTTTTAATTGAGAATAAACGCTCTCAAGATGAAATTGTGGTATTATATGATTCCACAAAGGGTACACCTGAAGTAGAAGAAATTCTAAGAGCAAAATCAATTGGAAAAAAATTAAATTGGTTTAGTTATGAATTTGATGGTCATTTTGCTAATATGAAGAACCATCTAACTACTATGTGTAATGGGGATTATATTTTTCAAATTGATGCTGATGAAATTCCAAATGAAACCTTAATCAACCATCTACCTGAAGTACTAGAACTAAATGATGTTGAAGTATTAAGAGTATCTAGAGTTAATACTGTAGAGGGGTTAACCAAAGAACACATTAATAAGTGGGGGTGGGTAGTAAGTGATAGTGGAAAAGTAAATTGGCCTGACCCACAGTGGAGAATTTATAAAAATGATCCTAAAATTAGATGGAAAAATAAAGTCCATGAAGTATTAGATGGGTATACTACTAAAGCTGATTTACCATATCTTGAAGAGTGGGCTTTATATCATCCAAAAACAATAGATAGACAAGAAAAACAAAACGAATATTATAACACTTTATAAAAAAATTATGGCTTACGGAATATACAAGGTGACAGAAGAATTTGAAAGTGAATTATGTAAATACACAGGGGCAAAATATGCAGTTACTGTAGATAATATGAGTAATGGTTTATTCCTTGCCCTATATTATGAGAACCATATAAGTAAAAACATCAAAACTGATACAATTTCCATACCTAATAGAACCTACCCCTCTGTCCCTTGTGAAATAATACATTCAGGATTAAAAGTTAAATGGGAAATGCAGGAAAGCCAATTTTTAACAGGGGCGTACAATCTTAAAGGATCCAAAGTATGGGATTCAGCATTAACTTTTACAGCTGATATGTACAAACCAAAAACCCATATGTGTGTGTCATTTACAGGACCTTATAAACATTTTAAACTTAGCAAAGGGGGAGCAATCTTAACAGACAACCATAAAGCTTATCTTTGGTTTAAAAGAGCTAGATATAGTGGAAGAAGAGAGTGCTCCTACCATGATGATAATTTAGATATGCTAGGTTGGAATTTTTATATGATGCCAGAGCTAGCAGCTAGGGGGCTATTATTAATGGGACAATTTTATGAAGGGGAGAATAAAAAATCAAACAAAGATTTAACAATACCCTACCCGGATTTATCAAAATTTAAAATTTATAACCAATGAAAAATATAGTTTTAATAGGAGGAGGAAACCAAGCTCATTATACTATTGATATAATCAATAAAGAGGGCAAATATAACATTATAGGTATTATAGATTCTATTCATGATATTGACAGTATCAGATTTGGGTATAAGGTTTTGGGTAGACAAGAAGACATAAAAGAATTGATATCTAAGCATGATATTGAAGGGGGGGTTATTTCAATTGGAGATAATTGGGTAAGATATTATGTATCTTCCCAAATAAAAGAACAAATCCCCAATTTCAATTTTGTAAATGCAATTCACCCTTCTGTAGTAATTGGAGATAATGTAAAATTAGGTGAAGGAATAGTAATGATGGCTGGATGTATCATTAATCCTAAATCCCAAGTAGGGGATTTTACATTTTTTGCAACAGGAGCTCAATTAGACCATGATTGCAATATAGGTAATTTCTCTAGTATATCCGCAGGTTCTGTAACTGGGGGGTATGTTACATTAGGGGACTTTTCATCTATTACTTTGGGTGTAACTGTTATAGACAGACTCCAAATTGGAACTAATACTGTAGTAGGAGCTGGAAGTTTGGTAGTTAAATCTTTACCGGATGATGTTTTAGCTTATGGAAATCCATGTAAAATTATTAGAAGTAGAGAAAAAGGAGAAAAATTTTTAAAATGAACAAACAACATTTAGATAATTTAGAAAAAAAGGGTTATACTATATTAGACAACTGTATAGATAAAACCTGGTTAGACCAAATAAAAGAATCCTTACCTCCCCTATTTGATCTTCATAAATCAATAAGAATTAAAAACAACAATGGTATTACTTCTAATGAAGTAGCCATGAATATTTTAGCTAGTGATAACCTGTTTATAGATTTTCTACAACATTTAATTGATATTAATCTTATACCTGAAATTGAAAAAAACTATTTCCAAACTAAATGCATATTAAATTCCTTCAGTGCTATAAGTAACATCCCCACCGAATCAAATGTTTTTTATAAAAAAATGCATAGAGATATTAGAGGATATACAGGTAATATCCCCATATTGTTAAATATGCTTGTGATGGTTGATGACTTTACAGTTGAGAATGGGGGCACTTTACTACTTCCTTCTTCTCATTTAATAGAGAATGAACCCACAAAACAATATTGGGAAACTAATGCTATACATGCAACAGGAAAAGCAGGAGACATAGTGATATGGAACTCTAATGTTTACCATGCATCTGGGACTAATAAAACCAATAAGAATAGACGGGGACTACCTATTACATTATCTCTACCTTATTATAAACAATTATTGGATTATCCTGTGGCTTTAGGATATGATAGAATTAATGATTTTAACCCTGATATGCAAAAACTATTAGGATACCATTCAAGAGTTCCTACTTCTATATCTGAATGGTATTCACCAACAGATGAAAGATTATACAAATAATGGATACAAAAAATAAAAATAGAATAATAATTGTAGCACCCTCATATTCCCCACAAATTGGAGGAAGTATAGTATTACATAAGTTATGTGATATATTAAATGAATTAAAATATGATGCTTATTTAACAACAACCCAAAAACTAAATGGTAATACGGATTATTTTATCTTAAATCCTACATTTAATACTAAAATAGCAACTGAAATAAATACTGAAAAAGACATTATTATATACCCAGAAATTGAAAGAGGTAACCCCTTTCAAGCTAAACATATAGTTAGATATATTTTAAGTAAATCCCATTTAGTTGAAGTTGAGGGGGGGCCGCATAGTTCTACATGGGGGGGTGATGATTTTTGGTTATATTTTCACAGTTTATTTTATGATAATATAAAAGAAAAAAATATCCTTCACTTAATCTATTCTAAAGTTGACAGTTATGTTAATTTAGGTATAGATAGAAATATTGAAGCATGTTTTACTTATAGAAAAACCCCATCTCCACCTAAACTATATCATCCTCAAAACTCCATTGAAATCAATTATAATACTCCAGATAAAGAATTAATTAAGATTTTTAATCAATGTAAACGGTTTTACAGTTATGATACTGAAACATATCTAAGTGTACTTGCAGCATTATGTGGGTGTGAAAGTGTAGTTATCCCACAAAAAGGAAAAAATAAACAAGAAATTATGAATAACCAACCAACCTTTAAATATGGAATAGCGTATGGAATAGATGATATAAAACATGCTAATAAAACCCAACCCCTTGTTAGAGAACACCTGAATTCCCTAGAAAATAAACAAACACAAGATACATTAAAAATTTTCAATAAAATCTTTATACATTTTAATATATGAAACTCCACATATTTTACAGACAGTACAATATCCAAGGTACAGATAATAAAAATAGACCAAGTTGGTTTGATTTTGAAAAATGTTATGATAACTTATTATTAACTCTTTCTGATACACCTTCCAATTTATATAATTTAAACATAGTATATGATGGAAAAGACCCCAATTGGATTGAAAATAAAAATTTTAATAAATTTTATAAAATCCAAGAAGGTGAAGATTTTAGGGCATTTCAAAAAACCTGTGATATTGTAAAAAATGACCCAACAATTGAAAATGGTGACTTAATCTATTTCTTAGAGAACGATTACATGCATGTTGATGGGTGGTTAAATAAAGTCATAGAACTATTTTCTACATATAAGGGTTTAGATTATGTATCATTATATGACCACAATGACAAGTACCTTCTCCCAATGTACGATAATCTAGTGTCAAAAATATTTACCTCACCTACTCACCATTGGAGAACAACCCCATCTACTTGTGGTTCCTTTATTGTAACTAAGGAAAGGTTTAATGAAGATTTTGATATACTTTCAACAATGAGAGGAGATCATAATAAGTGGCTCTGGTTGAATGAACATAGATCTAGATCCGTAATAACCCCAATCCCAGGACTTTCAACACATTGTATGAGTAATCTTTTGTCACCAACAATTAATTGGGAAAAAATATGATTTCAGTAATAATACCAACATACCAATCCCCAGATGCCCTAGATTTATGTTTAGAATCTGCAATTAAGGGACAAAATAAAGACAACCAAATTATAGTTGTAGTGGATGGTCATTACGATTTAAATAAGGAAGTACTTGAAAAACATAAGGACTCAATTGATGTACTTAACTTAGAACAAAATCAGGGTCTATGTAGGGGAACTAATTTAGGAGTATACAATGCTAAACACGAACAAATATTAATTGTAAACGATGACAATGTGTTTCCATATGGGTGGGATTTAAATCTAATGATGGCATTTGAAGTATCTGGTGGTGTTTTATCTCCAAATCAAATTGAACCAACTCCTTCAATGTTCCCACAATTCCACATCAAAGATTTAGGTAAAACAATTGAAGATTTTAATTTAAGAGAATTCTGGGAGTATGAAATTGATTTAAGTGAACAAAAGTTAGAAAATAATGGTTCTACTCTTCCAATATTCATGCTTAAAGTAGATTATTTGAGAGTAGGGGGGTGGGATGAAAATTATGATTTGGGAATGGTAGCAGATTGGGATTTCTTCCTTAAATGTCAACTCTCAGGATTAAAAATACAAAGAACATATATCTCTCATTTCTACCATTTCACATCAGTATCAACCAAAGGCCTACCGAGACAACGAGCAGAACAATCAGGACATGAATACGCAAAATACAAATGGGGTGATTATATCAAACACAACCCACAAAACAATTTAAAATACATTTGATTTCCCAAAATACTTTCATTATATTTCCCCAAATTAAAGTTATGAAAAAATACAAATATTTCCATGCATTAAATTCCCTAGAAGAAACTGTAGGGGTTGTAATAGCCAAAGATGAAAAACAAGCTTACATAAAAGCAGCAAAAAAGAAACAATTACCTCTCCCTGATTTTTTAAGTATATTTAGAGTTAAAGAAATTAGGAAATGAGAGAACAGTTAAAAAAATCCCTACTTAAAATAGGAGGCCAACATTTAAAAATTGTTGAAAGTCCAAAATCCAAAACAAAAAAACATAAAAAAACATTTGTTGAAATTGTTAATAAATTAAAGGACCAACATCATAGATCAGGTGACTTACATAGGGAATTTGGTATTGATACTGCATGGTATGAAGATAATCATTTTCAAATTATAGAACACCTAATAATTGAAAATTATGGGGTAGTAGCAAGTGAAGCTATATTTTGGTGGGTTTATGATGCTCCCACCCCAAGAGAAGAAGATTACCACATTGAAGAAGAAACAAGTGGTAAAAGACATATAATAAGAACCACCACTCAATTATATAATACTTTAAAGAAATTAAAACTTCTCAAAAAAGAATAAAAATATTAATATGTATACACTAATTAATGAAATTGAAGTGATGAACTGTATTAAATGCAATCAAAAAATACCCCCCAAAAGAATAGAAATACTACCTGGCACTAAAACCTGTGTAAACTGTTCAACTGCCTCCCCTAAAAGAGGAGTTCCAATAATGAGGGGTTCGGGTGATCATACTTGGGTTGATTTAGAAATAATGACTCAAGACCAATTTGAAAAGTATAAAAAACTAGATCAAGAACAAAAGAAAAACAAAGAATAATGCCGGCTGCAAAGGTTATAAGTAAAGAAATGTGTTTGGCTGCTATGAACAAAACTCAATCAGTAAAAGCAGCAGCTAGATACTTAAATTGTTCCTACCAACATCTTAAAAGGTATATGAAATTATACCAGGATGTAGAAACGGGGATGACTCTATTTGACAAACATAAAAACCAATCAGGTAAGGGCATCCCAAAATTTTTATCATCAAAAGGTAAAGAACCTGCTCTACTAGACATTATTGAAGGAAGAATAGACGCATCATCATTTTCCCCAGAAAAAATAAAATATAGGTTAATTACCGAAGGATACTTGGAAGAAGAATGTGACAAATGTTGCTTTCAGGAAAGAAGAGTAACAGATTACAAAGTACCACTTATTTTAAACTTTAAAGATAAAAATAAAAAAAATTACAATAAGGAAAACATTCACTTTCTATGCTATAATTGTTATTTTCTTTACATTGGCAATGTATTCACAGCTAAAGATATTGAACAATTAGAAGACCATGTCCCATTAAATAATACAACAGATGCTATTAATTTTGAACTAGATGAGTATCATATGCAACGCCTAAAAGAATTAGGACTAGATGGCAATAAAAAGGATGATGATGATCCCTACAATCTTGTGAGCTATAAGTAAATTAAAATTTGGATTCTCCATATTTTTTAATTATATTTATAATCGATGAGCAAGAAAAAGAAAATACCACTTCTTAAGAAAAAAAAACATGACAAGATTGTTAAAGATTTCGACCAAACGAAACAAACACATCTTGAAAAGTTAGCTACCAAAATGCTTAAGAAAGATGAAGCTTTCCAAAAGTTGAAAGAAAAGAAGATTAATGATAAATTTTTAGACCTATTTTAGTTATGCCAAAAGAATTTAAAGTACAAAACACTGAAGAGTTTGAAATGATGCTTAAGAATAAAGATTTTAGAATCTCTGAAGCTCTGGTTTCAACAATATTAAAAAATCTAAAGGGTAAAAAAAGACACCATCATGCCTTAAGTATAATATCTTTAGATGAAGATGCAGTATATGATGTTACAATTGATAGGAGTGATTTTTGTCATACCTTAACAAAAAACCTAAATAGGTATGAAGAAGAAGAGAAATATGAGGAGTGTGTTAAGATTAAAGAAGCAATAGCCTACTTAGAAGGTAAAAAATGATCAAAAAAGGATATAGGGAAATAATTAATGATTTTGAGGATGAAGACCTCATTTTATTAATCCAATCTGACCCTTATTTTATTAGTGATTTTTGTTACATGCTATCCCTAGAAATACAATTGGATAAAGAAGCAAAAAGTAAACCCAAATAATAATTTAATTGTATGAGCTTAGTATTTATAATTAAATACAATGTCATACAAAAAGTGGATACATAAATACAAATTTTTACAAGAAGACCTAGTTGATACTAAGAACCAATTAGAAAACTACATCCAAACTTTCAATGAGGATTTCAGCATTAAAATAGATGAAAATGAACCCCCACCTCCCATTGAAGTAGATCATTTACCCGAACGTACTAGTGATAACTTATGTAAACCCATATTTAAAAGATTATCCAAAACTCTCCACCCAGATAAAGGGGGTAATAGTGAAGATTTTATAAAAATATCTGATAACTACAGAAATCAAGACATTATAGGGTTATACCTTATAGCAGAAAAATACAATATTGATATAGAAGATCTAATAACAGATGAACTACTACCACTATTTGAATCGTCTTGTACCCTGATTGATGGGCAAATAACACAAAAAACAAACACTATAGCTTGGGATTGGTGCAATATAACTGACCCCAAACAAAAGGAAATAGTTATTAAATATTTAAAGGATGAACATAATATAGTCCCAAAAGATAAACCTTCCTAGTTCTTTCCTGCGCATCTGCTTGGATACCACAGAAATTGTTCGTATATTTACGGTGTCAGGTTGCCGGAGTGGCACGATTAATAAAATTAAAAAATAAAGGTTATGAAAAGTGGAGAAATTTTAAAAACAGATTTATTAAATTGGTTAGAAGAAACACATCCAAACAATTGGAGTTGGACAGGTGATCATGATAGTCAAATATTTTGGACCAAAGATACAGAAGATATCATTGGTCATTGCATTTACACCCCAGGAGAGGGGTTCATGTGGAAATTAGATGGAATAATTTCAGAAGATAGTTATGAAATAGTAGATGAATCAATAGAAGAAGTAGAATTTTAAAAATAAAGGTTATGAAAGAAGAATATAGCATAGAGAGTTTAATAGCAGCAACAAATGCCCTACTTGAAGTAGGAAACATCACAGTAATACATTGTGGAGTGTGTAATAATGATAAAAAATTAAGCGATGGCAGTAAATGTCAAGCTTGTAAATAAAAGTTATGGCACTATTTAAATTCCAAAACCTAAACAAACATGGTAGTTTAAGAACTAGAATAGTTCATAGCCCCACCTCACAATTTTCATATAAATGTGAGGGATTGGGGGGAGTTGTTAATGTTCAAAGATTCAAGTATGAACACCACCATTATATGGCTCCCGTAATGCAAGTTAGGAATGGAGAAAGATTTATAATGCCTGGAAATCAAAAAGTTCACATCGAAACTACATTTGATGATATTATTTGGGTTCAACCCAAACCTAAAGAAAGAACAGGACCTATAGTAAAAATTAATATTAGTAGTTCTAATGGATCCAAATACCAAACTAAATACTTCCCAGATTCAGGAAACTATCAATGTAATTGTATGGGATATTTTAGAGCAAAAGATAGAAAAAAAGGTTGTAAACATATGCAACAATTAAGGAAAGAAATTGAAAATAAATAAAAGTTATGTCAGAAGAAAGAAGAGGCCGCCCAAGTGAAAAACCCTCACCAATTAAAGAGAAATGGGAAATGGTTGTTGAACAATATCCAAGCAAACCCGAATTAGGTCATATTACTACCTGTTATTATGATATGAACAAATCAACAACATCACCTTATGCAATGAAAACTACATATCCTAAAGGGACTAAACATAATAAACACAAACCTGAAAAAGGTAAATCATACGGAAAGTTACCTGTAGTTCTAGTATTTAAATCATCAAATCGTTCAAATGCTAAAACTAAAATGAAGGTATTTAATAACGAAAATATTGATTATATCTTATCTGCTCCTAAATTAGTAGGAGTACCATCAAATGCTATTATATTAGAATGTGGTGTAGGTAGAAGTTTTGTTGAAAAATGGAAAGTTAAATATAATTTATAGTATGTATAGCCATACAATACTACTATGGCTAATTACACTTTTCACAACCCCTCTGGTTCAGCATATTTTGTACATGAACTAATTCCAAGAGAAACAGATGGATATTTCCCTTCATCATCTGCTCAAATAGCCTACTTTTCAGGCTCAGCATTTTCATATTTAACAAGCTCAGTAACAGATCCAATAGTAGCATATTGGACAACAGGAGTTATAAACGGAGTAGGAACTGTAAATGGAGGATTCAGTTGGGGTATGGTAATACCTGAAGGCACTTCATCAGTTGATTTTTCACCTGGAATAACAATCCCAATTTCAGAATCAAATTTTAGAGGAACGGGAACATACACCTTGATATTAACAACTTAAAGTTATGCCAACAACTATATTCACACCTCAAATGTTAAGAAACGGTACTAGAGCAGTACCTGAAATTCCAGCTGGAGGTGGTGGTGGTTTTACAAATACCTATTCATTTGTTTTTGATGGGATAGATGATAGAGTACAAATGGCTTCTAATTTTGTAGCAAGCTCAGAATTTACTCTTTCATTTTGGGTTAAACCCGTAGGAGTAGGTACAAACGCCACAGCGTTTCCAATAGGGACTTTCCCTCTTAACGCTAACTTTGTAAGATTAACTCAACTCGGAGCTATGGTTTTAAGAGTATCTACTGTCAATAACACTTTTAGCGAAACAGTTGTAGGTGGTGGAGCAAATAATTTAGTTTTAGATACTTGGCAACACGTAGCTTTTACTAGAGACAACTCAAATGTAATTAGATGCTATAGAAATGGGAGTAGTTTTGGGGGTACTACAACAAATAGTGGAACCTTAACTTTAAATAGTATTGGTAGAATAATTACCAATATCTATGGATTTGAAGGTGGATTAGATGAAATAGCATTTTGGGATAATGACCAAACATCCAATTTAGCAACTATTTACAATGGTGGAGCCCCAAACGATTTAGCAAGTCTTTCCCCTTTAAGGTGGTATAGAATGGGTGATAGTGCGACTTGGGATGGTTCAAATTGGACACTAGTAGATCAAGGAAGTGGAGGGATTAATGGAACTTCAGTTAATATGACTGAATCCGACAGAGTAGAAGATGTACCCTCTTAATAATTAAAATTATGCCAACAACTATATTTACACCTCAAATGTTAAGAAATGGTACTAGAGCAGTACCTGAAATTCCTGCTGGAGGTGGTGGTGGCTTCACTAATACCTATTCTCTAGATTTTGATGGTGTGGATGACTATTTAGATGTAGGAAATCTAAGTATTTTAAATAGTGTAACTTCTTATTCAAGTTCAAGTTGGGTAAAATGTAGTTCTTTTGCAACAGGAAAGCGTATATGGGGTCGTTATGTTTCGGGTGACTTTCACTATTTAACCGTACAACCGACAAGCGGAAACATAGCTTATTCTATGACTAAAAGTTTTCCAACTGCCCAAATCGATACAACCAATGGCATTTCTTTAAATACTTGGATAAATATTATAACTGTTTACGATGGTACTTTGGCAGCTGCGGACAGATTAAAAATATATATAAATGGTGTTTTACAATCGGTTACTTCTATTAATACAGCACAGACAAGCACGGGTGCAAATACTGGTAATATGTCAGTCTATATAGCGGCTATAAATGGGCTAACAAATCCTTTTACAGGCAACATTGACGAGGTTGCTTTTTATGATTATGCCTTAGATTCTGCAACTGCTCTTTCAATAGGCGGAACTGTTCCAACAGACCTAAGCCTTTTAGCAACTCCACCAACAAATTGGTACAGAAACGGAGACAACGGAGTATACAAATCTCCTCAGTGGCTTATACCTAACAATGAGAACAAAGACAAAGTAAGTAATTATAGCTTTGATTTTGACGGGGTGGATGACTATGTAGATTGTGGTAATCCAACAGACTTACAAATAACAGGAGCTTTAACTTTATCTGTTTGGACGAAGTTGGATTCAAGCGTTGGAAGTCAAAGTTGCATAATGTCAAAAGATAGCGGAGCAGCAGGAGGGCAAAGAGCGTTTTCATTTTGGGGTAAAATTGTAAACAAACCCGTATTTTACATTTGGAATGGCGCAACAAATGTTAACGTAAGCGGAACAACTAATATAGCAGATAATACGTGGCATCACGTAGCAGTTGTTTATGTGCCTTCAACGTCTATTCGTATTTATGTTGATGGTGTTTTAGAAGGAACTAATACTACAAGCATTCCTGCAAGTATTAACAACGCGGTTTATGATTTTAAGATAGGG
>Ga0209337_1001620_pt1 | contig 16960 bp, 25 predicted proteins | sample LinPmetageLP53_FD_184044 | JGI IMG/M metagenome (GOLD analysis project Ga0209337, IMG submission 184044) | Marine viral communities from the Pacific Ocean - LP-53 (SPAdes) (version 2) | ecosystem: Environmental > Aquatic > Marine > Oceanic | place: Pacific Ocean | collected 2010-02-08 | reverse complement strand
ATAATGATGACCTTGTGGATTCTATGACACAAGCGGTAATGCGTTTTAGACAAGGTGGACTAATACCTCATCCTGAAGACTATAAGGATGAAAAAATTTTAAGAACTAAGAGGACTTATTACTAATGTTTAGCGCAATCAGACAGATATTTTTAAAAGGTGGCACCATCTCAGATGCTATTGCCTATGTCTTTAAAGCGACAGGCAACATGCCAACTAAATCAGAAGGCATGAAAATGATTAATATTTATAAAGATGTCCAAAAAAATACTGGAAAAGTTGTTGAATTTCCAAAAGACAGAATAACACCTTTTCATAAACCAAGACCTGGAGACGTTAAAAAAAATGTAGAAGAAGTGTATTTTGACAATCCAGAAGATCCAAGATTATTTAAACCTGACACTAAAAAACCTTTATTTAAAGATTCACCAGAAGCAATTGAAAAAATTAAATCTAATAACAAAGATGCAGTGAAACGTTTAAAAGAAAAAAAATTAAAAGAAGATTTTGAAAAAGCAGTCAAACCAAAAAAAGACCGAATGAACATTCGTTTAATGAAAAATTGGGAAAAAGAATTAACAGATATTGATTTAGCGCAGGAAGGATACAATCTTCAAGAAATTGGTATTCTTCAAAAGGCTAGAAACGTCATGAAAAAGGAAGGACAAAACCCTGATGACGCTTTACAGTGGGTAAAAAGTGAAATGGCTGATGCTGAAGGTGTAGATATTGAAGATTTCATGCCTGATTTTGACTGGGGAGATTTTCCAGGAAAAAGAGACTTCGCAGAAGGCGGAATTGCACCGTTAGTCGGTGAACCCACTTATGCAGCTAATTTTTATGACGATCGTACACCTTATCAAGGTGGTGGCCTCGCAGGAGGACCTCCTATTTCAAGTGGAAATATGAACCAAGCACCCAATCAAATTCAATCCATGAGCCAAGGTCCAGGCGCCTTGATACAACCTTTACAGCAACCCCAACCTTGGATGACAGGCCCACAACAACAAGCCATGGCCAATGCACCACCGGAGGGAATTGCTGGAATGGCAGGGGCACAAATGGCCTCGAATCCCGGACCACGAACCCCGATGAAAGAAGGCGGTACAAGTCGTAGAGGATTTTTAAAAATGATGGGAGGACTCGCAGCACTTCCTTTTATAGGAAAATATCTTAAAGGAGCAAAAGTTGCAGCTCCAGCTGTTGAAAAAGCTGTTGAAGCAATTAAAAGAACAGCCGATGGTGTTCCTATGTATTGGAATAATCTTATTGAAGTAATTAAAGCTAAAGGTGTTAAAAAAATAATGGATAGTGATTATTCTAAATTTCCAGACACCCAGTATACTTATAAAGGAGTTGATGTAATTGAAGATGCAACGGGAGATGTAACAAGAGTCAAAAAAAATATAAAATGGGGTGATGATAACCGTATGGTAAATCCTGAAATTGAAATGAGTGTGACTAAAGGTAAAACGCAAGTTACCGATGAGGGACTTGGAACTCAAAAATCATTTAGAGAAGCCGATGAGTTTGAAGAAGTTTCAGTTACGCCAGACATGGATGGTAAAATGAAAGATGCTGAATTCTATGTAGATGATTCAGATCATTTACAATTTGAAGAAATTGCTAATGAACTTGACATGATCCGTACTAAAAAAGCTTCAGGTGGTCTCGCTTCAATGTTAGGCGAATAATGGAAATTAAAAAATATCAAGACATGATGAACTGGTTGACACGTCCTGGTTTTGACAACGGGGGGCGGGTTAAAAAACAAGGAGGAGGAAGTATGTCTCCTCAATTTCTTAAAAATATTTTAGAAAAATTACCTTCAGGATATAGTGAAAAATATATTGAAACGTTTTATGATGTAAATGATAAGGGGGATTTAGTTCATAAAGGAGGATCTCTTAAAAATGAAGGATCGCTTTTAGAAAAAGAATTTGAAGAAGCATTTGAAAAAGCTAAAAAAAAGGGTCTTAAAGGAAATCGTGCTTCTTGGAATTCAGCTATTAAATCTACCATTAAAGATAAAATAGTGACTGGAACTGCACCCGGAGAAAAAAAAATAAAACAAAAAAGAAATAAATCAGATCCAGGTAGACTTAAAAGAGATGCAAGGAAACTATCAGGAAGAACTAAAGATATGAATGTGGTCTTACACCACGGATTAAATTTAGATAGTCCAGAAACATTAAGGAGTCTTATTCTAGATGAAAATTATAAAAGTAAAGAACCTGGTGTGGGAACACAATGGAGTCCTGAAGAAAAGACAGTAAGAGAACTTGAAAAAAAAATTAAAAATTTAAAAGATAAAAAACCGGAAGGATGGCAAAGAAAATCAGATGAAATGATGGCTAACCTTAAGCGATTAAAAAAAGGATATTCTATACCGTCCCCCACTGTAGAGGATCCAAAAAGAAGAATTACTTTAAGTAAAGACCAAAAAGGAAAATTTGGATATAAAGCGGATACTCCTAGAGGGTATCAAGGATTAGACGAATCTCAAACGGTTGCTTTTAAAGCAAATGTACCGAATGAATTAGCTGACATCCCTTTAAAAGATATGAACGCTGCCCAACGAAAACAAAGTGTTGGTTTTATTGCGGACGTTTTAGCAAAATCTCCCATAGACTGTTCTAAAGCAGAGGGGGGAGTTTGTTCACCAGAAGATTATAAAAAATCTTTTAATCAACTAGTTCAAAAGGGAGCTAATGGAGATGGTGACGCTATTAAAAAATTACAGAAGTTTAGTAAGTTATTAAAGGGTGCTAAAACATTGGCTACTTTTACTGGTTGGGGTATTTTGGGAGAACTTGGTTTTATGGTTCCTTTTGCAGTTGGAGATTATGCTGGTGGAGAATCATGGAAAAGAATAATAGGAAATGCAACTGATCTTGGTTTTGGACCTATGTTGGGACAATCCGAAGATGAAGAAATAATTTCTTATTTACCTGAAGGTTCTTTAGGAGAAGAAGCACAGGGCGTTCAAGCGGCCCGTGATGAATATAGTTCAATATCGGATACAGATCGTTTTGTTAAACCCGCTAGAATAGGAATGGATCAAGGTAGATTTGATAGAGCTAATACAAAAGCTATTGAAGATTCTTTATTAAGAAAACAAAAAGCCGAAGCTCCTTTTTTAGAAGGTCCAAGAAATGAAAATTTTAATATGGATTTATACGATCAAGGAATGGTGGATTGGACTGCAGCGCAAGAACAAGCAAACTTGGCAAAACAACAAACCATACTTGAAAGACAAAAGGCTGGAACAATAGCTCAAAAGGATTGGATGGTTGGCGGTGATACAAGAGGTTATGCTGGTGGTGGAATAACAAGATTAGACCCTAGACGACCAGGAGCTTTACCCCCTAAATCAGGGCCTCAACCTTATGGCTTGCCTTCTATGCCCTATCATGTTAAAAAAACAACGGAGTATTAAATGGCAGATATAGATAAAGGACTCCCAAACGTAAAACTACCTGGCTCTCCAGAAGAGCTTACAGAAGTTGATGTAACGGAAGTTCAAGAAAAAGGTCCAATTGAAGTTGTCCCTGAAGAAGATGGGGGTGCAACAATTGATTTCGACCCAAATGCAAATCCAAACATTCCTGGAACAGAATCTCATTTTGATAATTTAGCAGATTTACTTCCTGAAGAAATAACGAGTCCAATTGGTTCTAGACTTCGAGAAAATTATGTGGATTATAAAAATTCACGTAAAGAGTGGTCAAAAACTTATACTCAAGGATTAGATTTATTAGGATTTAAATATGAAAACAGAACTCAACCATTCCAAGGCGCTAGTGGTGCGACTCACCCAGTTCTTGCAGAAGCAGTTACGCAATTTCAAGCGACGGCTTATAAAGAGTTACTCCCAGCTGATGGACCAGTAAGAACACAGATTATGGGTGCACAAAACCCAGCTAAAGAACAACAAGCTAATAGAGTTAAAGATTTCATGAATTATCAAATCATGGATCAGATGAAAGAATATGAACCTGAATTTGATTCTATGTTATTTCATTTACCATTAGCAGGTTCTACATTTAAAAAAGTTTATTATGATGATTTATTAGGAAGAGCAGTTTCTAAATTTATTCCTGCGGAAGATGTGGTTGTTCCTTATACAGCAACTTCTCTAGCAGATGCAGAAGCTATTATTCATGTTCTTAAAGTTTCTGAAAATGATTTAAGAAAACAACAGGTTGCTGGATTCTATAGTGATGTAGAATTAGGACCTCCAGGTTATCAAACCGATAAAGATGAAATTAAAGAAAAAGAACGTCAAATAGAAGGTACTCAAAGAACCGGACGTCAACAACCTATTTATACCTTATTAGAATGTCATATCGATTTAGATATCGAAGGCTTCGAAGATATTGGTCCAGACGGGGAACCGACTGGTATCAAGCTTCCTTACATTGTTACAATCGATGAAGGAAGTTATAAGGTTCTTTCTATCAGAAGGAACTTTGCGCCCAATGATCCAAAAAAACAAAGAATCCAATACTTTGTCCACTTCAAATTTCTGCCAGGACTAGGATTCTATGGTTTTGGACTCATTCATATGATTGGCGGATTGAGCAGAACTGCAACAGTTGCTCTCCGCCAATTACTCGATGCCGGTACATTATCTAATTTGCCTGCAGGGTTTAAACAACGTGGAGTAAGAGTTAGAGATGAAGCGTCTCCTATTCAACCAGGTGAATTTAAAGATGTAGATGCACCCGGTGGAAATTTAAGAGAAGCTTTTTTACCTCTTCCTTATAAAGAACCATCAGCAACCTTATTACAATTAATGGGGGTTGTGGTTCAAGCAGGTCAAAGATTTGCTGCTATTTCAGAATTACAAGTTGGAGAAGGTTCTAATCAAGGTGCGGTCGGCACAACAATGGCTCTTTTAGAAAGAGGATCTAAAGTGATGTCAGCTATTCATAAGAGATTGTATTTCTCTATGAAGGAAGAATTTAAATTACTAGCTAAAATTATTTCAACGTATTTACCACCTGAATATCCTTACGATGTAGTGGGTGGTGCAAGAGTTATTAAACAACAAGATTTTGATGACAGGATAGATATTTTACCGGTAGCAGATCCAAATGTTTTTTCCATGACTCAAAGAATTACATTAGCTCAAACTGAATTACAACTAGCGATGTCTCAACCTAAAATGCATAATCTTTATCAATCGTATAGAAAAATGTATGAAGCATTAGGTGTTAAGAATATTGATCAAGTATTACCACCGCCTCCGCCTAATATGCCTAAAGACCCTTCTTTAGAAAATATAGATGCATTAGCAGGTAAACCTTTTCAAGCGTTTCCAGGACAAGACCATAGAGCCCACATTACAGCTCACTTAAATTTTATGTCTACGAATATGGTAAGAAACAATCCTCCTATTATGGGAGCCTTACAAAAAAATATATTAGAGCACATTAGTTTAATGGCTCAAGAACAAATTCAATTAGAGTTTAGTCAACAAATGATGATGTTACAACAATTGCAACAACAAGCACCAAGCAATCCGCAAGCTGCTCAACAGTTACAACAAATTCAACAAACTATGGAAGCTAGAAAAGCGGTATTGATTGCAGAAATGACAGAAGACTTTATGAAGGAAGAGAAAAAGATTACTTCTCAATTCGATCATGACCCATTACTTAAATTAAAATCTAGAGAAATAGATTTAAGAGCTATGGACCAACACCGTAAAAAAGAGTACGATGAAGCTAGAATAGATATTGATTCAGCTAAACTAGTTCAATCTAAAGATATTGCTGATGATAAACTAGATCAAAATGAAGAATTAGCTGAATTAAGAGCTGACACAACAATGAATAAAGCTTATTTAGCAGCAGATACTAAATTGACTTCAGACCGATATAAGCGTAAAGATGTAAATACTTTAAAAGGACCTAGGAGGTAAATATGGCAAATAAAAAAGAGCCGTTCTACAAAGGTGTAAACTTTAAACAGTTCGTCAATAAAGACGGATATGCTAAAGGTGGAGTTGAAGTTACAATTCCTGAAGGTATACCAACAAAGAATAAAGTTGGTGGCCAACGTAGAATGTTAAAAGAAAAAAAATCAGAAGTTAAGTGGTATTAATATGGCCTGGTTTGGTTTAGCAAAAATTGCTTTACAAGCTGGGAGTAAGATATACGCTAATCGACAAAAGACAAAGATGGCTATGTCTGATGCACAGTTAATGCATGCACAGCGTATGGCCCGAGGTGAGGAATCTTACCAAGGCAAACTTTTAGAATCACGAGATAACGATTACAAGGACGAAATCGTACTTGCGATTTTGACACTCCCCATCGTGGTGCTCGCTTGGTCGGTCTGGACAGAGGATCCGGCGGCTATGCAGAAGATAGATGTATTCTTTGAGTATTTTTCAAATCTGCCAAAATGGTTTACAAATTTATGGATTTTAGTCGTTGCAAGTGTTTTTGGAATAAAAGGAACGCAGATATTCCGAAATGGTGGAGCTAAAAAATAGATTGCGTTAGTTTAATAAATACGATAGGAGTTAGATATGAGACAAAACGGTGTAAGAAGCAATGTTAGATTTCCTTATGGAAGCAGCGAAAAGAAACAAGGCTACAATGATAGACTTGACGAATCTTTAGGTGCACGTAACGGAAAAAAATCACAAAGCTTTAAAGACAGAAGAGACGAATCTAAAGGTGCTGAAAAAGCAGCTGGCAAAAGAGCGTACTCTGCTGTTTCAACAATGGACAAATAATTATGGCTAGTATATTTGGAATTGCTAAAAGAGGTTTTGGAAAAGCTCTTAAAAGCTATAAACAGAAAAAAATAGCTAGTGGAAAATCTACTCGTGAAGAACGAATTAAATACGGTGAACGAGGACCTACAATCACAGGTGTTAAACCAAGGGTAAAAGTTCCAGGTGCCAGTAAAGAAGCTATTGAAAGCAGTAGACAAGCAGGTCATACAAAAACTTGGGCTAAAAGAGAAAAAATTGCTAAAGATTTAGATGATAAAATTAAAGGAGCAAAATCAGCTATTAAACAAAGAGCTCATTTAGGTCAGACTAAAGTTTTAAAAAGAAACCAAGGTCCGTACCACAAAATGAAATATAGTGCTGATCCATCTACAGGTAAAAATACAGAACCCTATAAACCACCAGTTAAAAGAGACAAGAAAGCTGATGGTGGACATGTTAATACTTCAAGAGAAAACAGACTAGAAGAACTAGGTCGTGTTGATTCTGAAAGAGCTTTTTCTAAAAAAGGCAAAAGAAATTTAAAAGACGAAAAGAAAAGAATTATGAGTAGAATTAATAAACACTATAGAATAAAAGACTAATGGCTAAAAAGTGGATTCAAAAAGTTAACAAATCAATTAAAGCACGAGGTACAAAAGGAAAATGTACCCCAATAACAAAACCTGGATGTACTGGTAGAGCTAAAGCTTTAGCTAAAACATTTAAGAAAATGGCTGCTAAAAGAAAAGGAATGGCTATAGGTGGAATGACTCCTAAAGCTGGAGCACAGCCTTATAATGGTAGTTATATTAGTGGAAGCCTAGGCGGAGTTAATGTAAGTAATCCTAGTTTAGTTAAATTTTATGGAGATAAAATAAGATAAGAAAGTCTGAATGGATTTAGAAAGTATAATTGTAAAGTTAAATCGTTTTCTAGCGCAACGTATTGAACAACTATCTGTGAATATAACATCAGGTGGGGTTGACAATATGGAAACATATAAGTATATAATAGGACAGATTAATGCCCTAGAGGCAACCAGACAGGAACTCTCTAACCTGCTAAACATTAAGGAGCAAAAAAATGAAGGAACCATCATCGACATCAAGCCAAGAGATCCCCAAAAATAAACTTGGATTAGAAGAAAAATACAAAAAACAACATGAAGATTTGCCTAAACCTACGGGTTGGCGACTTTTAGTTTTACCTTTCAAAATGAAAGATAAAACCAAAGGAGGAATTGTACTAGCTGATTCTACTTTAGAGAAACAACAAGTAGCTTCACAGTGCGGTTTAATTCTAGCAATGGGTCCACAGTGTTATCAAGATAAAGAAAGATATCCTGAAGGTCCATGGTGCAAGACTGGTGATTGGGTAATGTTTGCTCGATATGCTGGCTCTAGAATTAAGATTGAAGGAGGAGAAATTCGTCTTCTTAACGACGACGAAATACTAGCAACCATCAAGAGTCCAGAGGACCTCTTGCATGAATTTTAACATAGAAAAGGAGCACTATGCCTGAAGAAGAAAAAAAACCGAGTGAAAAATCGGTAGACATTGATACCTCTGGCCCAGCGGTCGAGATAGATGTGCCTGAAGAAAAAGATGAATCAGTCGTAGAGACTGAATCAAAAGAGACGAAACAAGAAACAGAGATCAAGGAAGAAGTAACAGAAACACCGAAAGAAGAAACAAAAGTCGAAACTAAACAAGATGACGAAAAACTGGAAGATTATAGTAAAGGCGTTCAATCAAGAATAGCTAAACTTACTCGTAAGATGCGTGAAGCTGAAAGACAGCGAGATGCAGCTACCGAGTATGCTCAATCAGTTGAAGAAAAACGTAAGATATTAGAAAAACGTTTTGAAAAAACTGATGCCGACTATATTAAAAAGTTTGAGTCAAGCATTAAAACTGGAATGGATGCAGCACAAAGAGAATTAGCTGCAGCTATTGAAAGTGGAGATGCCAAGGCGCAAGTTGATGCCAATAAGAGGATTGCGACATTAGCATTTGATAATGCTAAATTAGAGCAAAGCAAAATAATTAGAGAAGAAGCACCTGCAAGACCTGCGGATGTGAGACAACCAGTACAGTCTGAATCTCAATTAGCACCTGCTGATCCTCAAGCTGAAGCTTGGGCTAGCAAAAACACATGGTTCGGTCAAAATCGAGCTATGACATTTACTGCGTTCGAAATTCATAAAGATTTAGTTGAAAAAGAAGGTTTTGATCCTAAATCCAATGAATACTATGTGGAAATTGATAAAAGAATTCGTGTTGACTTTCCGCATAAATTTGGTACAACTGATAATAAGCAAACGACCACGCCCGTTCAGACGGTCGCTTCAGCTCAAAGAAGCGTAAGCCCTGGTCGCAAAACTGTGAGACTCACTTCTTCACAGGTGCACATTGCAAAAAGATTAGGAGTGCCACTCGAAGACTACGCAAAACAAATAAAAAACACGAAGGGAGTAGTATAAGCGTATGAAACAAGAAGAAACAAAACAACCTCGTGCGAGCCAAACACGGTCAAAGTCTGAAAGACCAAAAGTGTGGGTTCCTCCATCTTCTCTAGATGCACCTAAACCACCTGATGGATTCAGGTATAGATGGATTAGAGCGGAAGTCATGGGATTTCAAGATTCGAAAAATGTATCCGGACGTTTAAGAGAAGGATATGAATTAGTTCGAGCCGAAGAAGTCGAAAATGCTTCTGACTATCCAGTAGTAGACGAAGGTCGCTACAAAGGTGTTGTTGGGGTTGGTGGCCTTTTGCTTGCAAAGGTACCAGAAGAGATTGCGAAGCAGCGTCAGGAATATATGACAAGACGTCATAAAGACCGAAGCGAAGCCGTAAACAACGATCTTATGAAGGAGCAGGATAAGAGGATGCCTATCAATATTGATAGACAGTCTCGTGTAACCTTCGGTGGTACAAAGAAGTAATTTTATTTCTATGGCGTAATGCCTATCATCGATTTTATTTAACCGTCTCTAGCAATAGAGATACAAGGAGTACATACAATGGCAAACCTAAATACAAACGGGTTTGGTTTGATCGCTGCTGGAACTATTGGTTCTACACCGGCAAATCAAGGTCAAGGTAAATACTTAATTGATAGTGCCTACAACACTTCGATATACCAAGGAGCATCAGTTGTGATGTTAGCTGGTTATATCACACAAGGACAGTCAGTCATTACCAATAAAAGTATAGGTATTTTCAACGGATGTTTCTACAACGCTTCAACAACATTGAAGCCGACGTGGGCAAATCATTTCGTTGCAGGTACTACTCCAGCAAACGCCGAAGACATACAGGCTTTTGTTATCGACAATAAAGAACAATTATTCGTTGGTGTAGCGGCAGCAGCTATTACGCAAGCAAACATGGGTAAAACATGTGGCTTGACAGTAGTCGCAGCAGCAGCAACAACAGGTGGTTCGACTTTAAGTGGTCAATCTGATTCTTTCGTTTTAACGGGAGCATTACACAACACGGATAGAACGTGGAGAGTAGTGAGAACTGCAGAAGATCCATCTAATAACGACATTGCATCAGTGAATGCATCAGTTGTTGTTTGTCATAACTTAAACCAGTACAGTCATACGTGGCATTAATAGGAGCATATAGACATGGCAATATCACGAGCACAGCTAGTTAAAGAACTAGAACCTGGCCTAAATGCACTATTTGGGCTGGAATATAAAAGGTATGAAAATCAGCATGCTGAAATTTATACCCAAGAATCATCTGACAGAGCTTTTGAAGAAGAAGTAATGTTAAGTGGTTTCGCAAACGCGGACGTAAAAGCTGAAGGGCAAGGCATCTCTTATGATGACGCTCAAGAAACTTTTACTGCACGTTACACTAATGAAACTGTAGCTTTAGCATTCGCTATCACAGAAGAAGCTATCGAAGATAATCTCTACGATAGAATCGCTTCTAGATACACGAAAGCTTTAGCTAGATCGATGAGTAATGCAAAACAAGTGAAGTCAGTAGAACCATTAATTAATGGCCTACCGGCAACTGCTACCTTTAAAACAGGTGACGGAGTTTCGCTTATTAACGCATCTCACCCGACAATTGCAGGTACGTTTTCAAACACGCTTGCAACAGCTTCAGATCTTAACGAAACATCATTAGAGCAGTCTTTAATAGACATCGCTAAAATGACGGACGAAAGAGGTCTTAAAATTGCAGCTAGAGGAATGAAAATGATCATCCCTTCTGAATTGCAATTTACTGCTGAAAGACTGATGAAGTCTCAAGGCAGAGTGGGAACAGCTGATAATGATATCAATGCTGTCAAATCTATGGGAATGGTTCCACAAGGTTATCATGTGAACAATTTCTTAACTGATTCTGATGCATTTTACATCATTACAGACGTACCTAACGGTATGAAAATGTTCAATCGTGCACCATTGACAACTGCAATGGAAGGCGATTTCGATACTGGTAATGTGAGATACAAAGCTAGAGAAAGATACAGTTTCGGCTGTTCTGACCCTAGAGGTATTTTTGCTTCACCAGGAGCATAATAAGTAATTAATGAGGCCGCCTCAAAACGGCCTCATTTGAAAGATAGATTTATAAATACGACTATGAAAAACTTCCGAGTACAAATCCGCTATCATGGCTATTATGCTGACTTCCGCATTATGTGTGAAGATAATGTAAATAGTATTGAAAATTCAATCCTTGACAAATTGGGAAAAAATGAGGTATTATTTGACAGTGATGGATTTACAAATAAAAAACGTAAATGGATTACTTATGAGGAAGTAACAAATGACTCAAGACCTATACAAACAAAAGAAGTCCTTGGAGTTAGATTGGGAGCAGGAGTATAACGAATCAGGTAGATATACTCTTAACATGGTGAAGATTGACGACAAAATCAAAGAGATTGTTACTGCAATCAAACTAGAAGAAGCAAGAGTTGCTCATCGTGTAAATAAGATTGAAGAAGCCGCTCCTTCAGTAAACATAGCTAGCTAGGGCTAACAAAAATCATACAAATACTACAGGATCACTTGCGCCAAATTTAAAATTGGGGTATAGATAAAGTACTATACATTTTTAAATTGAATACTGACGAGTATAGTCGACGACCTAGAGACAGTATTCACATAATCTAGGAGGATTATATCATGGCAACAACACGTTTTAGAGGCCCAGTTCTGCAAGGTAAATTTAACGAAGCAGGTTTAACTGGTTTTAATCTAAATGAAAAGACAGCAGCGTATGCAGTCGTTATCGGAGATAGCGGTTCTACGTTTACTTGTCCTAAAAACGCAGCTACAGCTGGAGCATCGGTGACTTTCACCCTGCCTGCAGTAGCGGCTAACGAAGGTTCTGTTTTTACATTTGTAAACACAGGTGCTGACGGGGCAAACCAAGTAGTAGTAACTGGCGCAGCCGGTGAATTTATTACTTACAAAGGTGTCGTAGCGCAAATCACTTTAACAAATACATTAGCTACTTCTAAAGTAGGTGACTTTTGTAAAATTGGTGGTAATGCAGCTGGAACAGCTTGGCAAGTTTTAGATATCCAAGGTACTTGGGCATAATAAACTTTGTGAGCTCCTTCGGGAGCTCACTTTAATAAGGAATATAAATGAGCACATATCCAGTAGATATAAAAGGAAAGCAGTTAACAGCAACAGGTACAATCTTTGCAGGACCAGCTAGAATTCTTGGTATTTCATATGTTGGAAGCGCAGGAGCAGGAACAATTGAATTGTTAGACGATGCAACAAGTTTAGTTACAATTGATACCGGCACAGGAGCAGAATATATGCAGTTTCCTGGTACAGGTTTTAGATGTACAACAAGTGCAAAAGCAACGTTAACTACGGTTGATAAAGTAACATTCTATTTTGGTTAGGAGGTAATCAGTGGCTAACACGACTTCCGATACTTACAAATTTGGAAAAGAATTTACTATTGCAGATATTATAGAAGAAGCTTTTGAAAGAGTAGGTTTCCCTAATGTATCGGGTTACGAATTAAGAGCTGCAAGAAGATCTTTAAATATTCTTTTTCAAGAATGGGGTAATAGAGGAATTCATTATTGGGAAGTAGGAAGCACAAATCTTTCTTTAGTAGAAGGACAAGATGTTTATACTTTCTTTAGAGAACCATCAGATGGAAGTTCTAATGGTGTGACTACAACTCTAGCCGCAGCGATTTCATCCACAACTCAAACAACAGGAATTACATTAACAGCAAGTACAGGAATGCCTTCTAAAGGTGTTCTTCAAGTTGGAAGTGAAAATATAAGATACACTTCTATTTCTGGATCAGAAGTTTTAGGTGGCGTGATCCGTGGTGCGAATAGCACGACTGCTGCTACTCATTCTGATGGTGCAGCGGTAACTCAAATTGAATTAGGAATGAGTGACATTGCAGAAGTTTATTTAAGAACTAATTTAGGATCAACGAATCAATCTGATTCTCCTTTAGGTAAAGTAGATAGATCCACATATGGTGGTTATGCTAATAAATTATCCAAAGGAACACCTTCTAATGTATGGGTCCAAAGATTCATAGATAGAGTAACATTAAACGTTTATCCAACAGCTGATTCATCAAACGCTTCTAAATCAATACAATTATTTTATATTAAAAGAATTCAAGATGCAGGAACTTATTCTAATGCAACTGATGTACCTTTTCGTTTTATTCCTTGTATGGTAGCAGGTTTAGCTTATTATCTATCACAAAAGTATAGAATGGAAAAAACACAAGCATTTAAATTATTATACGAAGATGAATTAGCAAGAGCATTACAAGAGGATGGGTCGGCTACAAGTACATACGTTACACCTAAAGCTTATTACCCAGCAATAACATAATGGCAAATTACGCATCAGGAAGAAAAGCATTAGCAATATCAGATCGATCTGGTTTACAGTTTCCTTGGAATGAAATGTTAACTGAATGGAATGGTTCGTTTGTGCATTATTCTGAATATGAAAGTAAACAACCACAACTTACACCTCTTCCTTTGAAGGCAGATGCTATGGCTTTATATAAAGTAAGACCGGCTAGAAAAGCTTTTTCAACACCAACGATTTTACCTAACAATCCTTTTACCATGGCAAATGGTTCAACAACGGTTACGATTACTCAACCTAATCATAATTTTAAAACAGGGGATGCAGTTAGATTTAGAGAAATTCCACAACAAGTAATTGGAGGAGTTTCTATTTCTACATTAGAATTAAATAATTCTTTAAATGGAGCTATTACAGCAACTGATACTTCTATCACTTTAAATGATGCTAGTGCTTTTCCAACATCAGGATATATTTATGTACAAACTAAACCTACTGCTGAACAAACTAGAGCAGGAGAAAACATTTTTACTTTAAGCGAAGTTATTAGATATACATCAAAGGTAGGAAATGTATTATCAGGATTAACTCGAGGAACTTCAGCGCCCACTTATGGCGTTTCTCCAGAATCAACAACAGCAAGAACTCATAATAATGCAGATATAGTATTTGGTTCTTATAGTATTACTATTTTAAATATTACTGTTCCTAATCCAGGAATGCCTTCAACTAAAGTAGTGAGCAATCAATATACTATTGCCTTAACAGCAGCCGCTTCTTCAAATGAAGAAGGTGGGGGATTCCCCTCTTTTGCTGGACCAGTAGGAGATAGACCATAATGCCTTTAAAATTATTAGCAAAAAAAGGATTAGGACTACTTGGTAAGCGTGGAAGAAATACTTCGCCAGCCAGACAAGAAAAAATTAATAAGACACGTGCAAAAGCAATTGGTGTTGCTGCAGCAGGAGCTGGAATTGTAGCAGCAGGTGTTAAAAAAGTTAAAAATATAATAGAAAAAGATTACGGTAAAAAATAATGGCATATACATACGCAAATTTAAAAACAGATTTAAGAAGCTACACAGAAGTTGATAGTACGGTATTAACAGATGCTATTTCTAATACTATTACTAAAAATGCTGAAAATAGAATTTATAGAGAAGCAGATAATGACGACAATAGATTTTATGCTACTTCTAATTTAACGATTGGTAATAGATTTGTAACTATTCCCGCTGATTTAAGAATTATTAGATATGCACAACTTACTAATGACAATGTGACCCCTAATGTTCACACTTTTTTAGAGAAAAAAGACACTTCTTTTATGACAGAATATTATGATACCCCTTCTACAGCATCAGGATTACCTAAATACTATGCTAATTGGGATGCTCAATTTTGGGTAGTATCTCCTACACCAGATAGAGCTTATGAAATAACACTTGCTTATATCAAGCAACCGGCTACTATAACCGCTTCGGACTCTACAAGTACATATTTAAGTAACAAATATCAGGATTTACTTTTGTATGCAGTTCTGTTAGAAGCATATGGATACTTGAAAGGGCCGAAAAATATGATAGACTATTATCAACAGTCGTATCAACAGGCTCTACAATCGTACGCGATCGAACAACAAGGTCGTAGACGCAGGGACGAATACCAGGATGGAGTCATTCGAACACCTCTTAAATCAGAACCACCAACACAGGATTAGGAATAAAATATGGCAAACATAATACCAGACAGTTTTAAATCATCTCTTCTAGCAGGAACTCATGATTTTTTATATGGAGTGAGTACAGATACTTATAAATTTGCTTTATATACAGATATTAGTGGATACAGCACCGCATCAACAGTTTATCAAACCGGTAGTGAAGTAAGTTCATCAGGAACTAATTACGTAACCGGAGGAAATGATTTAGCATTAGATACTTTAAGTGGAAGCGTACCTGGTTCTAATACAGCTATTGTAGATTTTGTAAATGAAACTTTTCTTAACGTAACTTTAACAGCAGTTGGAGGAGCCATCTATAATTCATCACAAGGAAATAAACTTGTTTTAGTTTTAGATTTTGGTGGAACAAAAACTGCAACTTCAGGAGACTTTACAATTCAGTTTCCAAATCCAACAGCAACAGATGCAATTATAAGATTAGGATAATATGGCTTTTATTATTAATGATAGAGTAAGAGAAACAACGACAACAACTGGAACCGGCGCTATAACATTAGGCGGTGCAGTTACAGGTTATGAAACTTTTGCTACAGGAGTTGGAACAAATGATACTTACTATGCAATCCATCTTCAAGATGGTGCAGATTGGGAAGTAGGCATTGGTGCAATTTCAGGAACGACATTAACGAGAACTCAAGTTTTAACAAGTTCTAATTCAGATGCAGCAGTTAATTTTACAGCAGGCACTAAAGATGTATTTTGTACAATGCCAGCAAGTAAAGTTGCATACATAGATAATAATGACAATACAGTTAACGCAGCAGGAACGGGTCTAGCAGTAGCTATGGCAATCGCCCTGTAATTAGGAGAATAAAATGGCACAAAATTTTAGAAGATACACATCAAATGCAGTAGGTACAGTAGCAGCTGCTGTTTATACTGCTAACTCTTATGATGCGATAGTAGGAATTTCATTATCTAATATTCTTGCAACTTCAATTGAAGTTAGCGTTTATATTAATGATGGAAGTAACAATATTTATTTAGTCAAAGACGCGCCTATCCCAACAGGTTCTTCGCTTCAAGTTTTAGATGGTGGCGCGAAATTTGTTGTCCAAAGCGGAGATGTTTTATCAGTTATTACTAATACAGCTTCTTCATGCGATGTATGGGTAAGTGCGGTTGATGCAATTAGTACATAAGGATAAACATACATGGGATATATTGGACCAAAACCCACCGACGCACCATTAACAAGTGCGGATTTAGAAGACGGAATAGTTACAACTGCTAAAATTGTTAATTCAGCAGTTACAACCGCTAAAGTTGCGGATGCTAATATAACTGTATCTAAAATTTTAGATTCTAATGTTACATCTGGTAAAATTAATGACACCGCTGTTACTACAGCTAAACTAGCAGCTGATTCAGTTACTAATGCCAAAACTGAATTTACTCCTGGTCTAACGATTAAAGGCGATGGATCTTCTGCGGACGGTAAATTAGTTTTAAACTGTTCTCAAAATTCTCATGGAGTAGGTATACAAGGACCTCCACATAGTGCAGGTCAATCATATACTTTAACGTTACCACAAAGTATTACAAACAATTATTATTTAAAAACAGATGGATCAGGAAATTTAAGTTTTGCTGCTGTCGATACTTATACTAGTGATCTTCCAACTATTGCAAG
>Ga0209337_1001619_pt1 | contig 16966 bp, 33 predicted proteins | sample LinPmetageLP53_FD_184044 | JGI IMG/M metagenome (GOLD analysis project Ga0209337, IMG submission 184044) | Marine viral communities from the Pacific Ocean - LP-53 (SPAdes) (version 2) | ecosystem: Environmental > Aquatic > Marine > Oceanic | place: Pacific Ocean | collected 2010-02-08 | reverse complement strand
TTTTCAAGTACAAGCTCCTCAGCAACCAATTCAAGAAGTTTTATTCCAAACAATGCATAATTCATTTACAATTGTAAGAGATGATGGAGTTGAATTATTATCAGGTGGTGTTAATCCTTTTGAAGACAATGGAGCAGGTGCATTACAACCATTCCAGCCACCATTTTGGAACGTTTATTCAGCATTACCTTATTGTGGTGATATTTGCGAGCCTATAGTCTACGGCTGTACTGAGCAATTCAATTGGCAAGGATTAGAAATGTTTAATTATGATCCATTAGCAAATACTTATGATTTTAATATTGCGCCATGTATTCCTGTACTAGAAGGATGTACAGATTCTACTTTATACGGATATAATGCAAATGCTACAACAGATAATGGTTCTTGCCAACCATGGATTATTGGATGTACAGATGAACAAGCTTGGAACTATAATTCTTTAGCTAATTTAAATGATGCAACCTCTTGTTTATATTTTGGCTGCATGGACATTACTGCTGATAATTATGATCCAAATGCTAATGTAGAATTAGAAGGAGCTTGTTTTACAACTATCCTAGGTTGTACAGATCCAAATGCTTTCAATTACGATGAAGATGCAAATACAGACGACTTCTCTTGCATTGACGTAATTAATGGTTGTACGGATGACGTAGCTTTAAACTATAATATAGAAGCAAATACAGATGATGGTTCTTGTATAGAAGTGATAGAAGGTTGTATGGATGAAACTGCATATAATTATAATCTATTTGCAAACCTAGATGATGCTAGTTGTTTATATGACGCCGGATGTGTAGGCGAGCCAGGAGATCCTTATTGGTTAAATGATTCATGTTATGCTTGGGTAATTACCGTAGATCCTTATTGTTGTAATAACGGTTGGGATGAAAAATGTGCAGACCTATATAATTATTGTCAGGTAGAAAATGGACTAGATATCAATGAGTTATTAGAAAGAGCAGACATTATTATATATCCTAATCCAACTACTGATATTATTAACATTGCAACTAACGTGCAAGCGTATATTGAAGTATTTGATATTACAGGTACATTAGTAATACGAGTTAATGAAAGCCAATTGAAATCGAAAATAAATCAATTAGATATATCTCAATTAGCAGCAGGATTATATAATTTTGTTATAACATATGATGGAAAGGCAATTAATAAAAAGGTGATTAAGCGATGAGAAAATTATTAGTATTACTTTTGTGTTTACCATTACTAGGTAATGCACAAGGAGTTAAGAATATATTTAAATATTCAACATTTTATGCAGCAGTTAATGGTGGTACATCATTAGGTGATAATCAAGTATGGTCGGTAACATCTGGTACGTTAGAAGAGCAGGTTGTTGAGACACCTTTTGATTATAATATTTCTATTGGTATTAGAAAGATAAAAAGATTTGGATATGAAAATAGAGCAAATACATTCTACAATGGTACAGAAAGATCTTACTCAGATGCAGCAACATTAGGCCGGCTAGATGGTTTTGAATATTTATTTGAAACTGATTTTGTGAGAAGGTTAGGAGTTAATTACACTAACCAACATCACTTTGTAAGGTATGTTGCGGATAAATGGGTAAGTAAGATAGAATACCTAGAGGATGGATTTGCTGATATAAAATACTTTGAAGCTTCTCAAAGATACCGATTGCAAATAGGGGAATTAGGTAAGTTATCGTTCAATATAGGGGCGGTGCAAAGACTTGCTGAACCATATGGATTTGACCCCCTGGCAGATTGGGTTTTGGACAATGGGACTTTACATTATACATATCTGGCATTGCAGGAGGGATACAATATAACATTAGATGGAACCTATATAGATCCAACTGGTAATGTAGTTGCTACTAGTCAGGAAGTTTGGGAAGAAGTTATTGTACCTCAAGTAATAAATGATTATGTTGAAGACCAAAGGAGTACAGTATCTGATATAGTAGAATATTCTGCAGTAATAGGATTTGATTATTATCATTTTACAAAAGACTTTTGGTTTCATAGTTGGGGTAACTTAATGCCTTATCATATTGATACAAAAAACAAATACTCATATTATAATTTTAAAGGACAGCAATGGTTAGATTATTCAGCTGGGTTAATTTTTGGATACAGATTTGATAAGAGTTTAGGAGTATTTGTAGAAGGAAGATATAATAAATACTGGAACAGGGATTGGCACAATTTTAGCGTAGGTGTTAATTACGTAATATTTTAGGAGATAAAGATGGCTAAAGAATTAAATGAAGATACGTCGTTTCAAATAAGCATAAAGACGTTAGCAGGAATAGCGATAGGTATTGCAACTGTAGTAGGAATGTGGTTTGCGTTACAAGCAGATATTGAAGAAGCTAAAGCTCTTCCATTGCCATCAGCCCCGGAGATTACTCGTATGGAATATGATATGAAAGATCAGCTTATACGACAAACTATAATGACAACTCAAGAGGATGTGAAAGAGATTAAAGAGCAGATGATCCGAATGGAAGATAAAATAGATCAACTAAAATAAGGAGTTACTTATGAAAAAGTTATTACTAATAATATTACTAACCATCTCCTCAAATAGTATGGGTCAAGATTTTCCTGCAGGGATAGTAGTTGTGGATTTTAATGCTAGCTTTAATGCAGCAAATGATGTAGCCTGGTTAGGAAAATTAACAGACTGTGAAACAGAACGAGTAGACATAACATCAGATAGCCGGTGGTCCGGTGAATATAAAATAGTTGTTGTACCAACACTAGTTATATTTAACAATGGGGAAGAAGTTAAACGATTCCAGGCCAATATTATGATGACCATGGAAGCTACAAGAAAAGAAGTTCAAAATGCAATTGATGAGATTGTAATGGAAGCATTCTAATATTTATATAAAAGGAAAAAGAAATGGCAAGATTTGATTCACATAAATGGACTCGAAAGTACAAAGAAGCGTTAGTCGATTCATTAAATGAGAAAGATGAAAAAGTAACACTTAAAGATCTTTTACACACAACTAAAGTAGATGATAAGAAAGCTGATAAGACAGATATCAAATTAGGTGCAGAGAATGATCTAGCTATTGAAAAGGATAAAGATGGTAACGATGTTTATGCCGGTGGATTGAAAGAAGAAGCGGATTATTCAACTATGCGATTACAATCAAACATTGACCAGAAATGGCATGACTCAGAAGATATGACAAAAGATCTAAGGCAATGGGTTGAAGCATCAATGCAATCCGGTGGATATGATTTACTTGATGATATTGTAAGTGCATTAGAAGTAGAAGTTAGATTATATAAGATATATCGAAATAAAATGCAAAGATAATGGCACATAAAGTATTCATACGACATACATACATTTACAAATGCGCTGATAAAGGATGTGCAGAAGAATGGAAAATAAATGAAGCATCTAAACTAGATAAGCTTAGATGTCCTCATTGCGGTACATATGATAGCGTGCAGTATGTAGATAAAGATCAAAGAACAAAGTATAACCGAAGAGGAATGGGATTATAATATGTTTAATATATTTAAAGACAATAATGATTGGAACGAAAAGAATGTGGTAGGTTTTATTGCATTCCTAGTAATGGTAGTATTCGCCGTGTTAGACTTAGTTACCGGCTATGTAGGCAAAGATCTAATTATCAATGAATTCATATATGATTCATTCACACTTGTAGTACTAGGCTGTTTTGGAATTGCCGGACTGGAAAAATTTGCAGGAGCTAAAAAATGAAACTAAAAGATATACTAGGTGAAAAAGTAAAAGGTGCAGATGGAAAGGCATGTTGGAAAGGATACCGATATGCAGGTACAGAAGATGGTAAAGACAAATGCGTTAAAGTATCAGAGACTGTGTTATTTAGAAATGAGGCATTGCAAATAGAAATATTAGAACACGATGAGCCTGTAATATTCCAAGAAGCAGAGTACCAAGGACGTAAAGTTAAGTTAGGCAAACCTATGCAAGGTGATGTTAAAAAGTTTAAAGTATACGTTAAAGATCCTAAGACAGGTAACGTTAAAAAAGTTAACTTTGGCCAAAAAGGTATGGTCATTAAAAAAGATAATCCAGGTGCCAGAAAATCATTTAGAGCTAGACATAAATGTGATCAGAAAAAGGATAGAACATCTGCAGGATATTGGAGTTGCCGTAAGTGGTAAAACTTAAAGATATACTAATAGAGTTACGCACTGATTCTCATATCATTTGCAATAAATGTAAATGGTCATGGACTATAACATCCGGTGGTAATGATTTATACAATTGCCATAAATGTGGTCACGATAATACCCCTCAAAAATAATACAATAAACATTTGGTAGATTGCAATATATTTCTTATATTAATATAAAATAAGCAAGTATGGAAACAATGACAATGACAGAAAATTATTTAGATCTTACCATCGATGAAGTCTATGATGTTATTACTAGCATCAACATTTGGCCACAAACATTTGATAAATCTAAAAAAATTGCTTTTATGAATCATATGATAACGTATTTTGAAAAGAAAGAAGAATATGAAAAATGTGCTAAATTACAAAGGCTCGTCCATGTCATGGAAGATAACGAGTAAAATTACAGATACTTACGATTTCATCGATGGCTCTCATAACGAGTATATAGTTTACGTACAAGATGATACAGGAAGAAATATAGTTGCTAAAGAAGCATTTGGCTTATCAGATAGAACAAAAGTTACAAAAGAGCTGCTTGAAGAATATCAAGATTATGGCATTCTTAAAATTGAACATGAGGATTAACATGGATTGGGTTACATCAACAACATATGGAGACATCAGGATCATTTGGGAGTACACGCAGGAAGCGTAGAACACGATTATATTTGTATTTGATAGACGATGATTTCAATTCGTTTGATAATGTAATGTATGCACTACAAACCGTACTACCAGAATGCAATGCATTGCTAGCAGAACAAATGGCTATGATAACACATAACGCTGGTGAAGCAGAACTTTATTCTGGGTTCGGAAATGACGTGTATATTAAATACGCTCAGTTACAAAAATTAGGTTTAAATGTAGATATCAAAACAAAATGAAAAAGTTACCTTGTGAAATACAGATCTGTATAGTTAGTATATTACTCACTAGCATGACAGGATTAGGTTTAATACATTATGAAAATCAAATTCATAATTTAGAAAATCAAGTTATACGAGATAAAATATATTATCAATATCAAATGGACAGTTTAAGATTGGTTATAGATGATTTGCAACGACTTAAATATTATCATAATCAAATACCAGATGATGGACTTATTAATGCATTAATACAAATAGAAAGCGGAGGGAATGATTATGCTCATTGCATTGAAGAAGATGCTGTTGGGGCTCTACAAATACGACGAACAATGGTACGCGATGTTAACAGGATACTTAAACAACAAGGTTCTGAAAAAAGATATGAATACAAAGACAGATGGGACCGACAAAGATCAATAGAAATGTTTAATATCTATAGAAAACATTATAAGCTGGAAACTCCGGAGGAGACTGCTCGATGCTGGAATGGAGGACCTAAAGGTATTTATAAACCAGCAACAATTGCATATTGGAATAAAGTTAAAAATCATTTGGATTCGTGAAATAAATTTTATATATTGATAGTATGAGTGTATTTAAAACAAATGTAATAGCAAAGTTAGAGTTAGAAGGTCTGCATAATTGGCCGGCAGCTCAAGGAGTATTTCCTGAAGTAGGATTCTTATCATCAATGCATAGGCATAAATGGTTTATCACTGCAAAGAAAAGAGTTCATCACGATGATCGCGACGTAGAGTTTATAATGTTTAAACGAGATATCTTAGAATATTTAAGTAACCAATATTATAACATAGATTCTAGGACTCATGAATTTGGTGCCAAGTCATGTGAGATGCTAGCTAGAGAAATCTTATTAGAATTTGATTGTGTATATGTATCGGTCTTTGAAGATGATGAGAATGGCGCAGAAGTATATTTATAAAAATAAAGGAATAAGTTATGGATAAGAAAGATTATGTAGCACAGGTTATGGATGAATGGTATTTAGCTATGGCAGCAAATAACGTATCTGTACAACCAAAGGCATCCACATTGTTAGGAATGGTATTAGCTAATTATGAAATAAAACCAAAATACGAAACGCGTAATTTATGGGACGAATTTTTATCAATGCCAAGTAATCGGTTTTCTAGCTGGTACGATTCATTATCAGAAGCTCAGAAGAAAGAATTTGATGACCAGCGAAAAAAGACTGCAACTGATCGTAATCGGACAGTTGAGAAAATTACCAAAGCTCTGTTAAAAGGATAATATGCCTTACAAAGCAGGAGAAGGCAGACCACCAATGAACATATCAGAATCTGAAATTCGATATGCAATGGAGAACACTCAATCCTGTGCTGGCGCAGCGCGCTTCCTTAAAGTATCATATGAAGCATTCCGTAAATATGCAAAACTTTATAAAGATGAACCTACCGGTAAAACGTTATTTGAACTACATAAGAATAAATCTGGTAAAGGAATATCGCGTGCCCATAAACCTAGGATGCGTGGCCATTATGGATTACTAGATATATTAGATGGCAAGTATCCTAACTATCCTTATAGCAAATTAAAGCCACGACTACTTAAAAATGCTATCATGGAAGAGCAATGCGACTCTTGCGGTTACTGTGAAAGGCGAGTAAATGATTATACAGTACCACTACTGTTAGATTGGATAGATGGAGATCGTACTAATCATAAAAAAGAAAACTTAAGACTACTATGTTACAATTGTTATTACCAGGAGGTAGGTAATCCATTAGGTGGTCGAATGAGGAACAATTACTAATGATACCAAATTTACATTTTGAATCAGAAGAAGAATTTATTGAACAGATGTATGAACATGCCCATGTAATCAATATAAGCACAATGGATGCAATTGAAATGGCCATGTTAACATATGAACCTGATCCAGTTATTGCACACCTTAACGATGATTATGAACTACGTCTTGAATCAGATGAATGGCTTACTAATCTAGACCGCGTGCGTGAATACTTTGAATATACAGAAGACTATGACATGTGTAAAAAGGTAGTAACTTTAACAAACAAAGTTAAAACTTTCCTAGGAAAAGATTTGGTTAATTGAAATATATTCCTTATCTTTAATTATATTAATTAATTAAAAGATAGAGAGATATGCTTAAAGTTAAGAGAAGTAAAAAAACCAAAACAATCGTATACGGAATTGAGATTACAAAACCTTGGTCAAAGGAAATGTATGCTCATAATGAACGTACCGAAGACCACCTTAAAGATCAAATCAAAAAATCATTCGAAAAAACATATTGGTGCGAACCTATCATGGAAGAAAAACTTCGTGATATGGCTAATGAGATAGCTGGTTACAAATATGGTGAAGGGTTTAGTTTACAAGATATTGTTGAAGAAGTCTTAAAAGAATTGGATCATATGCCTGGCTTCCAATTACATGAGACTATGTATTATTTACACCATAAAGGATATGTTAAGACTCAAGCAATGGGGTTAATAGGATACCAACCAGATCCTTATTTAGTACCATATTGGGAAGTAAAATAGTTGAAAAAAAGTTGCCAAAAGATTTGGTAGCGTGACTTATTTTACTTATTTTTATATAGAAGATAAAAAGATTATTAATTAAATACCAAAGATGAAAAAAGAATTTGTTTACCTTAAGCCAGTTAAAAACTCTAACGGATTTATAGAGTTAAGAGATGTTGAAGATTCAATTAGAACAGATATTTATGTAAGAGAGGACATGATTGAATTAGCATTAGCTAATGGTCAATGTCTTAAGTATGATAACGGAACTGGTCGATGTATGAGAAAACCATTAAGTGAATTTTCAGATGTGAATCCTACTCCATCTGAACCAGAAGTAAAAGCTTCTGAAATGATTGATGCCGATCCGGTATTGAATTTTATCCATAACAAATCTGTAGACCTTCGTCCTAAGACATTGGTAATGCCAGACCTTAAATGGAAGTATTTGATTCGATCGGCAATGCGTGGTAAGAACATTATGATGACTGGTGCAGCCGGTTGTGGTAAGACGATGGCCGCTAAGAAATTAGTTGAGGCTTTGGATCGTCCGCATTTCTATTTTAATTTAGGCGCTACTCAAGATCCAAGAGGTACATTGATTGGTAATACGCATTTCAAGAAAGATGAAGGTACAACCTTTAGTGAATCGTTATTTGTAAAAGCGATCCAGACTAAAGATTCTATTATATTGTTAGATGAGATATCTAGAGCGCATCCTGAGGCTTGGAATATATTGATGACCGTATTAGATCAAGGTCAAAGATATTTGAGATTGGATGAGCATGAAGATGCGCCGACCATAGAGGTTGCAGAAGGTGTAACGTTTGTTGCCACTGCTAATATTGGTAACGAGTATACAGCGACCAGATCAATGGATAGAGCATTAGTTGATCGTTTCATTATCGTTGAAATGGATACATTGAATAAAGAACAAGAAGCAGGATTGTTAAAAGATCTGCATCCAGGTGTAACGCAAGAGCAGGTAGATGCCATTGCAGATATAGCTTCCATGACTAGAGCAGAAATTAAGAATGATGCTCCTAGAGTATCAAATTCAATTAGTACTCGTATTAGTGTAGAGATAGCCGGCTTGTTAGAAGATGGATTTACATTAGCCGAAGCGGCCGAAGTTTGTATCTACCCATTCTTTGATGAAGATGGTGGTGTTGATTCTGAAAGAACCTTTATGAAGCAAGTAGTACAAAAGTTTGTTGGTAGTACCGCATCAGAAGACCAATTCAATACAGAAGGTGTTGAAGTAGATGATTCAACCATCGTTCAATAATATTCTTTGGTAGAGTTTAGGGAGGCGTTCATGACCGGATTTTAATTAAACCGCATGCAATAGATATAAGTCCTCCGTAAACTTTTTTAAAAAAAGCTGCCAAAAGATTTGGTAGAGTGAGATTTTTTACTTATTTTTAATTATAATTAAAAAGTTAGATATGAAGCATAATAATTCGAGTTATTGGTTAGGAGAAGATTTTTACGATGATGATCGTGATATCCTAACGGGTGAGTTACCTACTAAACCTAAAGGTAAAGATCCAATGAAGTTAGCAGGTTACCGTAGAGCTATTGGTAACTTTGTAAGAATCGTAACTGGTAAAGACATTCCAGTTCGTTACACCCAATCCGGTGATAGTTATACGGATGGTGATGTAGTTACTATATCAGCTAACCTTAAGGATAAAGATTTTGATCCAGCCGTAGGATTAGCATTACATGAAGGATCGCATGTTAAGTTAACTGATTTTGAAGTGTTGCACCAATTAGATAATTGGATACAACGACATGACCAGGTAATGGAGACATTGGCTGAGAAGCATGAGACCATCGAATCTAGATGGCAAGCAAGTGATTATGTTAAGCCTATCTTAAAAGACCTTTTGAATGTGATCGAAGATCGTAGAATTGATGCCTGGGTATATAAAAATGCTCCTGGTTACCAAGGTTACTATGCATCATTGTATGATAAGTATTTCAATGCTAAAGTTATTGATAAAGGTTTGAAGTCTGATGAGTATACTTCATATGATTGGGATTCGTATATGTTCCGTATTGTTAACTTAACTAATCCCAATCGTAGATTAGATGTAATGAATATGTCATACATATGGAAGTTAATCGATCTTAAGAATATTAGTCGTCTTAAGAGTACGCAAGATGCCTTAGAATTAGCTTGGGATTTATTTAATTGTTGTGAGCAACATATCCCGGCTGAGAAGAAGCCAGTTGTTAATAAGCCTAAGGCAGATGACAATGAAGGATCACCTGAAGATATTGTTTCTAAAAACAAGCGTGAGAAGAAAGGTGAAAAGTTTGATGAGGCAGGTGATATGCCAGAAGATGATGGTTCTATAGCAGATGGAGATGATGCCATGAAAGGCCAAGGTGAAGAAGGTGGTAACAATGAAATGCCTCAAGACTTGGATCTGTTAAGTGATCGTTTAAAGGCTCAATTAGAAAAGGCTATTGAGAAACAAAAGAGGTTCCAGGAAGGAGAGATTAAGAAGACCGGTGTTAGTAAAAAGTTATTGGAACAGATCCAAGCCATGGAAGAGAGTGGTGTTGAAGTTAAAGATGTTGAATATGAGCAAGAAAGATATGCAGGTACATATTATCGTAAAAAGGCTAGCGTAACTGTTATTAAGAATCTTACTAAAAGATTAATGGATACAGTTGATTGTGGTATGTGGTCATCATGGAAAGATAATAGCAAGGCCGTTAAGGATGGTATGCGTAAAGGTATCATGTTAGGTAAGAAGCTTAAAGTTAGATCAGAAGAGCGTAATACAAAATTCAATCGTCTTCGATCTGGTAGAATTGATAAACGAATGATCGCTAATGCAGGTTATGGAGCAGAAGCTATCTTTGAAAAGATAGAATCATTTGCTTATAATCCAGGTATCATTCATATATCGATTGACAATAGTGGATCCATGAGTGGAGGTAATTTCCAGAATGCAATGACCACCGCTATAGCAATTGCGAAGGCATGTGATATGATTGAGAATATGGATTGTGTAATTAGCTTGAGAGCCGGATCATCATTTGGTAATGATAGAGGTTATGGTACGGCAGTTATGTTGATTGCATATGATAGTAGAAAGCATGGTATGGCGCAAATCAAAACATGTTTTCCGAAGCTATGTGTATCAGGAAGTACTCCGGAAGGATTATGTTTTGATGCTATTATGAAAGAGATTGTAGATAGTAGCCGTGGTAAGGATGCATATTTTGTTAACATGAGTGATGGTTGTCCATACTTTGATGGTTACTATGGAGAAGGAGCTTATAATCATACGAGATCGCAGGTAAAGAAAATGGTTAGAGAAGGCATCAAAGTTATATCATATTTTATATGCCATGGTAGACCATATGGAAGTGATAAAGAAAACTTCCAGAAGATGTATGGTAAAGAAGCTCAATTTATTGATACTTCGAAGATTACGGAAGTGGCTAAGACAATGAATAGTAAATTTTTAGAAGTAGCATAATATGTTTGTAACTAAGGAAGGTGAAAAAATAAATACGGATAATCCTAAAATGGTATATGATACGTATAGCGATAAAGGATGGTGGAACGGTACATTAGACAATGTTAGTTTGTATAGTTACTTAGGAAATAATCCACCTACAATGAAAGTATCTAAACGCATATACAATGAAGCTATGAGGCATGGAGTAACAATACAAAAGATTAGTACTCCAGAAGGCCATAACTATAACAGATATCCTAGGCCATGGCTTGATATGTTATTTGATGTTGTGATGTTCGACCTAGGAGAAAAGATAAAGAGTAATAATTAAATAAAGATAAAGAGTATGTATAGACTTACAGTACACGTAACAGATGTACCTCGTGCAGAGGTTCGAACCGGTAAAAAAATTAAAAATGACCGCGGTCGGATGGTTGATGAAGTAAAGCAAAAGATACATAATGTGATATCATATGTATGTAAAGACCATAAAGAGGTAGCTAGAAAGTTAGGACAGATCCGAGGCAAGTATACAATTATGAAAGGTATTGCAGGCCAACATAAAGTATCTAAAATTGATAAAGAATTTATTCAAGTAAGTAATATAAAATAAATAGTTATGGCTAGATTTAAACCAGTTAGTAGCGCTCGTAGAGAAGAGCGTCGTAAGGAAGCAATCCTTCGACAAGAGTATTATCAAAATCTAATCAGCACTGCTGCTGGTATAGATGAGTACATTAAAATGAAAGGAGATGTAATTGGTGCTAAACAATTAGGACAGTTATCTGGATTACATCTTAAATATAGTAAAAATAGTTAGTTATGGACGGGGAAATAATATTTGCAATTGCAGTGCCATTAGTTGTTTTGGCCTATGCTATGATAGAAGCAGTACGATATGATCGCACTAAAAATAACCAGTAAAAGATTTGGTAATACGATATATTTTTCTTAAATTTAAGTATATTAATTAAAGCTCGAAGTTATGAAAAAGTTGTTGTTTGTAAGTTGTATTATATTAGCATCATGCTCAGAAGAGCAAATGGATCTTCCATTAGGTCATGCATTTGAATTAGATGCTCAGTTACCTATTGATGAAAATGGTTATTATCATTTGGAATTAGGATACGATTGGCAGACATTACATCGTATCACAGGCGAAGTATCAGCAGTAGAAAATGAATATGAGTTAGCTAAGATAGAATGGTTAAGTTCTCATTACTGGATGATAGGGGATACGGCAGGATATATTATACATCAAAACAATACATTGAATGATGATGGATATTTATATATGAATAACGATACTAGTTATGTTACATGGTTTGAAGGAGCCGAAGTACCGACAGTGAACGGCGCAAGTTATAGCACCATGGATGGTGAGATTAATACAATGTTTGCTCCAGTACAAAACATGAGAGGTGATACCATTACTATATCAGCTCAAGCATCATTTGCAGATGGACATAAAAGTAATGTAAAAACTTTAAAATTTGTTATAGAATAATGACGTTCCAAAGGTTATCAGATACAGTAGGTAAGACACCATTAGTTCCAATTGAAATGGGAGGCTATACCGTATACGGTAAATGTGAATTTATGAATCCAGGAGGATCAGTTAAGGATAGGATGGCAACATATATCCTTAATCACGCTGAAGCCACCGGTGCTATCAAACCCGGTGATACATTGATAGAAGCTACGTCTGGTAACACTGGTATTGCCTTTGCAATGTTAGCAGCAGAGAGAGGCTATAAAATGCAAATTGTTATGCCTTGCAATATGTCAGAAGAACGTAAGCAGATGTTAAAATTTTACGGAGCTAAATTAATTGAGGTAGGCGAAGGAAATTTTGATGAAGCAATACAATTAAGAGATGAGATATCAGAAGCAAGAGGGTGGTTCAATTGTAATCAATTTCATAATGAATTAAATATTGAGGCGCATTACCTTAATACCGGTCCTGAGATATGGCAGCAAGTACCATCGATGCCAGATGCATTTGTAGCTGGTACAGGTACTGGTGGAACTATAATGGGTGTAGGGAATTATCTTAAACGTCAACCACAAGGTTCAAGTATGAGTATTATAGCAGTAGAACCAGCAGAGAGTGCAGTGATGTCAGGAGAAGAGCCTGGTTTACATGGCATCCAAGGTATAGGAGATGGCAGTAAGTTCTTAGTTGATTTAGATTTTATAGATGATATAGTACCAATACATACAGAATGTGCCAAGAAGGTAGCCAGACATTTAGCAATTAGATATGGCCTATTCGTAGGAATTAGTGCCGGTGCTAATGTAATGGCAGCCTTTCAATGGTTAAGAGATAATAACAAACAAACGGCCGTAACTATCTTATGTGATAGAGGCGAAAGATATTTTAGTTGCTTATGATAATATTAGAAGAAAAAACATTTGATGATGGTCATGGTACCAAATATATTTGCTGTGAATTAATGTATGACAGCGAATCATACCTTACCATGTATAGTAAAACTTTAACAGAAATTAAAGTTTATTTTGCAGAGCCTGGCTTTAAAAATTGGCGAGAGACAAACGAATCAAACGCTGTTGAAAAAAAGATAAGTAAATTATTAAAGGAGAAGTTTTCATGAAGGATTGGCGTAAATGGTATTTAAAATATTTTGATTTAAATAATGACGGTATAACCAATTGGTGGGAATGGTTCATTCCCGCGGGATTAATAATAGCTATAGAAGTTATAGCAGAAATAATAGCAGGAGTTATAATATGAAAGTAATGATATGGATAACGCAATCTAATTTAGAATTACTCAACAATAAAGAAATCATCCAGTACTGGGTAAGAGAACCGGGTGACGCGTTAGATGTAGTACAAGTACAAATATCATATGATGATTTCATACAGTTAAGAGACAATCAACCTGAACATTACATTACAAAAGACCATATGAGATTTATAAACTATTCCGGAATGCAAGATGATAATTACACTAGTGATAGACCAAATGCGAATGGCGAAGGATATGGGATAGAAGACTAGCATGGAAAAAATTACAACAACAAGTAAAAACCAATTGAGATTCAGATACATAGCATGTCTATATCCTATTGCATATGTATTAGGATGGCCATTATTATATGGCACACTTCCTAGTTATAGTAGTTACTATATATTTGGAGGTATATACTTTACATTAGCAACATCAATGATGGCTTGGGCATTATGGATGCATAGAGATATCAAATGGAGTGTCCCGGCATATGCATTAATAGGCATAGCATTATTTGATTGTATAGACTATAGGATATTACATAATATAGTAGCAATTATATTCTTTTTATCATCTACATATTTAATGTGGCATGATAAACGGTTTAATTACTTAGGAGATATATCAACAACATGGTACATATTATTATTATTCCCAGGAGGAATATTTTGGTTTGAAGCAATACAGGCATGCATCATCAGTTGGTTCCATTTAAGTTATGTGAGGCGGCTATGGAGAGTGAGGAACGATAAAGAGTGAGGAGTCCGGTTTGAGCTCGCGAAAGCTCGCATGAAGAGATTATGAAGAAAATTAAAATAGAACAACAAGACATATGGGATGCAAGCCGTCCTAACATACATAAGAATAAGAAAAAGTATACACGCAAAAAGAAACATGATAAAAAGGTTGACAATGAGTAAATTTGAAGTAGGCGATAAAGCCATTAAACCGAAAGGTTATGCATTTCCATGCACCGTAGTAGGAGTATTTGAAACACTTGCCGGTAATGTGCGAGTGGTAGGCGAAATGGATGAGTATGGATTGCTACATATATTTAATGAAACGCAATTAGAAAAGGTCGAAGATGAGTAAAGAGAAACATGCGGCATGGAGAAGTATGAATCGGACTCCGGATCCGGTTATGGACAATGCAGATATGGAAGGCACCGGTCTTCGATGGAGGAACGCACCGGTAGTAAACAATGTGTCGGAAGATGCACTACATACCATATGGACATCAGAACGTAAACGGTTAGTGGATGGTCGATGGTACATACCAATATCGGAAGTAAACAAAGTGTTAACGGAATAGAGAAGCAGAATGAAGAAGAAGCAACAATATGAAACATCGGCAATGATAGCTATGATAGCATTAATAGTGATGGTGGTAAGCCTAACCATAAACATAGCCATAGGAAAGAGCACTATAGAGGAAGAGGCTATACCACCTATGCGCACAGAGTATCGTTATGAATGGTATCCTTCACCCTTGGAGCAGAGGAAGATGGATAGCTTATATAGTATAGATGCAGCAACCAAAAGCGATATGGATTCAATCAGAAGCATGATAGACAATATCCTGGATAAGCTGGAATAGCTATCCTAGTATCGCTTCGCTCAAACACCCTAGCAAACCGGACTAAGAGTTCATATACTCCTAGTATCAAGTAACCGATTATAAGAGCATTCATCCTATAGGGGTAGTGTATAAGAACCGCATATGCCTTTTATCCTATAATATAGATACAGATTAATGCATAGGGTTTGTTATATCCTATATCCAGAGCTAGTATATAGGAGGATAGGTTGAGAGAGTATATAAATATATCCCGAAAGGCAAAGTATTTCCTATATAGACTTTCTGGTAAAAAAGTTGTAACAAAGTTTGAAAAACCTTTGGTAGCGTGGATTATTTTTCTTATATTTATATTATAATATAAAGATAGAGATATGAGAAAAGACCAGATCAAAGCAGAAGTAAAGAAGGCGCAAGCCATAGTAGACCAATTGGTACCAGGTAAAGTTAGAGTAGCAGCTCATAAGTATGCGGAAGGTGGTATGTGTATGGTTGGTTATTATGATACATATCGTAACGAACCTGGTAACATGTTAACAATTGTACCTTCTAGTAAGATGGAGAAGTTGGATCGCTTCTATAGCGTGGATGTGTTTACGGCCTTCTTTAAGCAGAGAGCTGCATATATGATGGCATCTTCCGAAGACCAGGCATCGTTCCAAGGACATCCTGCCTTGTATGGAAAACCGCAAATGGAAGGTTTTCTTGCAAAGGATAATCAATAAAAAATAGTTACCAAAAGATTTGGTAGCGTGAGATATTATACTTATATTTAAGTATTATTAATTATTAGAAGTTAGAGATATGACCAAAGAGAATTATTTATTCGAAACGACAAGAGAGAAAGCAGTAAGAGAAGCGCAAGCCGTAGTAGATTTCATGGTAGGTGGTAAGGTAAAGGTATATACCAAATATTGTGATGAGAGCCGTACCTGGTATATGGTAGGTGAATATCAATCGTATATAAACTATGCCGGTAAGCCGAAAGGTATTGCAATGTATAAGTCGGAGAAGATGGATCGCTATTATGATGTTAGTGTATTTGCCGCTTTCTTTAAACAAAGAGCCGCTTATATGAATGCTAGTTATTATTGGCAAATCCAGGCTAGAGAGAATAACATTCATCCGGCTATGTTTAAGGCTTGGTTTGATTCGAAGAAGCGTACTACATCTGATATGGTATCAGCATAATATAATAGTATAAGCTAAAAGGTTGCAACCGAACCTCGCCTGGATGACCGGAAGGAAGATGCCAGGTATAGTAGTGCTACGGACTTCGAAGAACCGCGAAAGAAGGCCTAGGTCAACCGAATGATAGACGTATCATATAGCTTTAGTATATGCAGGGCCGGCTGCTATTAATCCGGTATTCATATCTCTGAGAGGATAGGGTGGTTCCTATCCTTTCGCACAATCCAATAGAACATACGAAGAGTGTACGGAAGCTATAAGTAGAAGAAGCTACTAGCAAAGGCGAAGATGGTTAGCATACTATATATAGAGAGCGAACCTTATATATACAAGAGCACCATATATAACCATAATATACCAG
>Ga0209337_1001617_pt1 | contig 16982 bp, 28 predicted proteins | sample LinPmetageLP53_FD_184044 | JGI IMG/M metagenome (GOLD analysis project Ga0209337, IMG submission 184044) | Marine viral communities from the Pacific Ocean - LP-53 (SPAdes) (version 2) | ecosystem: Environmental > Aquatic > Marine > Oceanic | place: Pacific Ocean | collected 2010-02-08 | reverse complement strand
AATGCTTCTTAGAAAGCTCCTGCCAATTTACTAATTGTAACACTTGATCGTAAGTAATAATACGACCTGATACCTGTTGTATGTTGTCGCTTGTTGCCTCATGCAACTCAGCAATAGTTTCTTCACGTAGTTCGTAAAGCATTTTAATGAAGCGAGCAAACGCCTCGTAGTTATGAAGTGTTTGTATGTCGTCTTGTATTTGCATTATATCTCTGTGGATTGCGTGACGTTAAACAGATTGTAAGTATTTGTCAATAGACCGATACTACATGTTCTGGGTGTCAATCTCACCCATCTGGGCAGGTTGAGTTCCTACTCGTCCAATCTGAGCATTCTGAGCTTGTTGCATTTGGAATGTGTATTGACCAACATACTTCTGTAACCTAGCGGCAAAAGCCTGATCGGTTTGTATACGTTGTGCTACATCTGGTTGTTGTCCATATTGCTCTACAACTTGAAGGGCAATCTGTGCGCCAGCTTGTCGAGCCGGCATTTCAATACCAGCAAAGATTTTAGATAAGTCATCAGTAACCTGTTCAACTACTTGTTGTTGTGCTGTCTCGACGGGTTGTAAGATAGCATCAGCCATTACTGGGTCAATGCTTGCGGCAGCAACATCTAGTAGGCTATCTACGTTTAGACGATTGTTGGCGTTCAACTGATTCAATGCTACGAACTGTTGTAGTTTTCTTTCAACAGTCTCTGGGTCATTGTTCTGAACATCGAAGTTAACCATGATGTCAAAGTTCTCATCAGGGTTGCCCTTGTCGAATACTTGAGCGTCGGGGACACCTGTTACTCGGAAGAATACTTCGTCTGGTCCAAAGCGTTGGAAGCACTTGTAAGCCATCCCAATTACCTCAGCAGTGTGGCTAAGGAACTTATCTACCAAGAACTGCTTGCGTATTTGGCTAATTTGAGAACCCTCGTCTAGACCTACTAACTTGTCGGATAAGTTTAGTAGGGTGTCTTCCATTTCAATGGAACCAGTAGGTGGTGGGGGTGTAGGAGCAAAGTCCAAATCACCTTTACGGCGATACGGGATCAATCTGCCTGGTCCCCAATCGTTGGGAGCTTGACCAACTGGGTGAAGGATGGGAGGTAAAGTAGCTATGCTGTTGCGGTCAACTCGTGAGTCACGCTCAACCTTAACTTGGTTCTGTAGGCCGCGTAGGATAGATGGCACAGTTGTTGTGTCATACAAACGCTTGCTGTCCTCAGATAGCTTTGTAACTACTACAGGATAGTCTTCGTATCCATTGAGTAGTTCAAACTTAGCATAACCTGGGGCTAGTTCATTACCACTGAACTCCTTGTGGAATACAGTGCAGTAAATGCCTTCTGCACCATCTTCTGGGTCAATGAGACGTTGATACGCATAGCAGATTTCTACTAGCTCATCAGCCTCGTAGGCATTGTCAGATAGGCTTAGGCTGCGACGACCTTCTTGCTCACGCTCGATAGAGTCAATGTTTACACCTCTATACTTAGATATGATGTAGTCTACAAAGTCTTCGTCCCATCCATCAGTAACTACTTTATTCTCTAGTTCCTGTGGTGTGTAGTAGGTCTTCCAGAAGCAGTATGGTGCGCGTTGTGGGTCAGTGACGTATGGTGGGAAAAAGAAATCACCATCTGGTGCAAGTGTCTTGACATCAGGGGCATTGACTTGTCTACGAACGATAGGAAGTTCAGCGACACCAGTCTTTCTTAGTTCACGTAATGCCTTCTTGGCACGTTTTTTTGTTGTTCCTTCAAAGGTTGCTTGGAGCAAGGCAACTAGCTGTTCGTCATCGTTGCCGTTCTGTATAGCGTCAGCAACATCTGGACTAACCTGTGCAATTTGATTCAAATCCAGTTGTTGCAGGATTCTACGATCTTCTTTCTGCCAACCAATATATGTAATCAATATACCTCGCTCAAGCAAATAATTAGCTCCTAGCTCCATCTCACGGTGGAACCTAGGTATGTATCCAGAAGATACCATCCATTTTAAAAAACCAGACACTATTCGGCTACGCGCGATGTCTCCGCTTTCTACTGGGAATGCCCTGACGTTTGCACGGTTCAGGGATGCTATAAATAAAGATACTAGTCTTGTGATGCGCTCATCAATGAGATGGCACTCCATGTCGGATGCACCCTCCCAAGGGAAAGCGTCGGCTCCGTGTTTACGGTGGTCACGGCTCTTGCCTGGCCAGAAGTTCCTACGATCATCGTAAGATGTCCGACATAGGTCGAAGTATGATTCTAGTTCATTGACCGTTTGGTCATAGGCTAGACGGAGAGTCTTAATATCTGGCTCGTCCTGTAAATATGTAAGAGACTCGGAAACGCTATCAGTTATCATTTTTTGGTTCTAATCTTTTGTGTACGGATTTCAACAACCGAATTGTGTAAGTAGATGATACTCCTATTGTATCACATAGCTCTGCATTCGTCATTGGAACTCCTGTATCGTGTAATACATACCTTTTTAGCATTTCCCAAGCAGCAAATCTATCCACTTGTTCTCTGCACCAATTACGGTTTAAAGTAATGTCATTGTCCTTTTCGCACATATCTGTAGCTGGTTCCTGTATTATCTGATATTGCTTCAAAGGTTACGGTCTTACCTATCAACTTACCTTGCCATTTCCTAGGGACAAGCATGGGTATTTTTTTATCAATCTCTCTGTTGAAGACATAGTTGTATCTAGGGTTTGGGCATTCTCCTAATACTTGACCAATGTAGTGCTTAGGTATAATTTCTTCAATCATAAAGGACTCTTCTAGAATCGCAGTTCCCTCTTCGGTAACCCACGTATTCCTTCCCTTTCCTGTCAATGAACCTTCGGGTAGCTTGTCCTGGGCTATTTGCATAGCTTTATCAAACTCCACCTCTTGTTCGGATGCAATGTGTATTAATTTCTTCTTGGGCATTAGTATCCTCCTCTTCCTTTAGTTGTTGTTTCCATATTCGTTGTTGAAAAGTAATCTGGTCCCATGCCAGCATTAGCCATGCGTAGGTATCTAAGTAAATCAACGAAGTCCTTTAGTGGCTCGTCCCGTTTACCTTGATGACCCCAGTTTAGTAGGCTGTATATTAAATTACCGCAGGACTCGTGTATGGATAGCAAAGGTCTGTTGCTTTCGTCTACCGGTAAGTTCTGGTTGTATTTCATCCATTCGTCAATAGCTGCAATGCCAGAGTCAATGTCAGCTCCGTTCGATGGAACAAAATACATACCCTTGTCCGCAAAGCTTTCAAACAAGTCAGAGTTGTCCTCGTTCTCACGGGCAAAGTATCTGGAGTCACCTATACGCTCAAACACTTCTACACCAAGTTCTTCCTCAATCATACGGAACTCATCGACGTAGGACTGCACGTCGTATCCAATCTTCTTAGAAGCAGGACCAAACTTCCAACGGGGATCACCAAAGATAGCCCACTCACCGTAGCTGTCACGGTCTGGCCACTCTCTGAGGACAGTTACATACCCCTTGCTGTCTACTGCCGCCCACAAGGCAACGTAGTTCCTTGCACCTGCCGGGTCAACTACCTGGTAGACGGTGTGGGTCTTTTCTGTGATGTCTGGTAGTTTGTCGCAAGTGTGGACATTTGTGTTAAACGACGGGAACAGTGTGTTCATGCTCTTGACGGGGATGCCGTAAGCACGGGTTAATACTTCGTCCCTAGAGCTGTTCTGTAACTCCTTGCGTATACGCTCATACCCACCGAACGGGTTCAACTCACTATGAAAGTAAACAATCCCTGCGTCCTTAGACTTGCTGTATTGGACAAAAGGAACCTCCTCATTATCTAGCAACTCTGCATTACGTGTCTTACGAGTCTCTGCATCCTTCAAGAACGAAGCCACGAACGGTGTGTAGCCATCAATGGGGGTAAAGGTCATCAGCATCTTAGAATTACGGGTAACCAAACGGAAGCGCATGGTGTTGACCAAGTCTCCCTCCTCTAGATACTCATCAAGCCACAGGCCAATGTTATGCCACTTAGGTGCTTTACTACCAATTTCCAAACCCTCAAACTTAGATCGGTTGGCAATGAACTGAGAGTAGGTGTGGAAGTAAACGGTAGAGCCGTTAGGTAGGATAAAGCTAGCACCAGTAAAGCCATTCTTGAACGTGTAGTTCAAATACTCTACAGTGGACTTGGACTTCTTCTTTAGCTCTGGTGGTAGGTAATTATAAACCGCACGTTGTTGCACACGCACCGACGCATCGTTGTCCTGAGCAAAGCATACAATCTCAGAGTTTGGGTTCTCTAATGCAGCCTTGACCACAGTCCTAGCCCCCATCTCTGTCTTAGAACTACGATTACCCCCACTAACAAAGACAGTGTTGACCGTCTCAAAGAACTTGTCTACGTGCTTCCATCCCTCTAGCTCAAAGCCGTAGTGCAATGGGTCACTCTCCGCTGAACGTATACGCCCCTCGTGAGCCTCGTGCAAGTCAGACAGGAGCTTAGGGTCGGCCTCACCTAGAAGAACTATCTCTTCGTCCGTAGGGGCTTCAATGATTGGGTGCTTTGTAAACTCAATAGTCATTCTTCTTCTTCTGCATTATCAGAATCATCCTCAAACTCCCACTCAATCTCTATATTTTCTTCACTCATCTCTTCTTGCATCTCACGCAACAGCATCCTCCCGGCTGGTAGATGGTTGTAGTCAAAGAAAAGTTCTCCTTGTGAGTCCATTACAATGAAGCAATAGTTTTCAAAATGTTCTCCCAGTATCCCACGTATCTGGTCATAGATTGGCTCATAGCTATCATCTTCAAGTGACCTAGACATCCTCAACCTCAGCCTCTATTACCTTTGCTTGAGCAATCCTGTCTCTGGCTGCTTTGATTGTAGCCTCGTAATCATCTTGGGTAAAGACCTTTTCCTCCCTGGTGATCTGAGAGGCTTCACCACGCGCGGTCATGCTTTGCCTATGGCTGACCTCAAGTATCTTGTTCTTCGCTTGTAGAGCCTTAGAGAGGGCTTCAACAGCCTTCCAGTCTTCTTCCTCCTCTGCCTTACATATACGAGCCATCGTGTCGCTAAGACCCTCTGAGGTGTCCATATAGATGCCACCACTAATCTTACCACCCTCTTCCTTCCAGTCTCCTATGTGGTCACACCAGTCAGACTTTAACCTAGCCACTGTGCTAGTAGAACAACCTGTAAGCTCCAGAATCTTCTTACCACTTGTCCCTACTGCTACTAGCATTAAGACCTCTTGTGCCTTAGCAGGGTTACCAACACTCAACGGCGGTCTACCGCTGCCACTTGGCTCCCAAGACTTTACAAAGCTATTGACCGACTCAGAGATGGAGTTCGATAGGTTGGCCAGGGTTTGTGCGTTTTCTTCACTCATCCTTGTATACCATCCGTGTCTTTACTCCACCCTTCTCCTTAACTACTGGGACACCCTTGGGCTTACCCCAGTTAATCTGAGACCAGTTGTCCTCCAACTTCTTGTCATCCCTATTTAATCGCCTAGGTTGGCTTCCTTTTGTAGACATAATCCAAAGCCAATCATACTTACCCTAATTTGTCAACCCCCCATAAATGAGCAAATTTGACCACAGATCTGGTCATTTTTGACCACTACATTTTATGGCACTTCTGTAAGTCGTTGATAAAACTTTCATACTGGTCAATTTTGACCATTTATACAAATTGGCACAGTTTATGCTATAATACTATGACAGTCAACCATCGGAGCAAGCGTGTAAGCCCAAGTCCTATAGTCCCCCACTATGAGTTGTAAAAATACGGGTAGGCATAAAGGAACGAGATAGTGTTCTGACGAACGGTGTCCCTAATGCTTAGAGGTTGGATAGCCCTGATGACGCCATGCAAGCTAGCCATAAAATATTATCAACGATATAGTGTATTGACTTAACTACCTCCACTCCTAGTGATCTCTGATTGCTTACGTTCGTAAACCGTTGATATTAGCCCATGGGGCGAAGCTGTGTCTACGCAACAGAACCCACGTATATAGAAGCCTCGCAGGAATATATTTTTTTATAGGGGGGTGGATGTATATACATATCTGAGTAGCAGTCGTTTGCTGACGCCCCCCACCCATGTCGAAAAAATGTGAGCTTGCGTGAATCGCATGCAACTTGCCGGCCGGATCGCGCGCGTGTAACTTCTTTTATTCTTTGATCGTGGGATACATTGTGCAGCCTAATTATAGAGCCGGCATTGTGCAGCCTTGTATTGATAAGCTGATTCTATGGCCAGTATCCTAGGTAGATAAAAAAATATGAGATTTATTTAAAAAAGGTGTTGACACAAGGTAATGCACTCTCGTATTGTGTTTCTATCGCAAGGCAATCAGCTAAGCGAAACTTAAACAAAACAATATAATATGAAAACAAAATTCAAAGTCGTAGGCCGCCAGTCAAACCGCCATCAAAAAATAGAAGACATTTGCTATGGTCTTAGCTGCCGCAGCGCTGCCGAGCAAAGCAGCAGATTCTGGAGTAAAAAAGGATACGTTGACTGCAAGGTAGAATCATACGAAACACCTAACGGCGATTCTGGTATACCCTTATCGGAATTATTCTAATCATTCAAACCATAAACCTAAACAAAGGAAAAACAAATGAAAATCAAATCAGCAAACATCACCTACGATTCACGGAAACGAGCAAAGCTTTTCGCTAGTGCATGGGCTTTGGCTACCTGTAAGGGGCACGACTTGTCAAAGACACAATCCGACGGGGAGACGACTGTCACCGTTTACGATCTAAATCAAAGACAACTTGGTATGCTTAATCAATTAGCGGAAAAATATTAACCTTGCAATCTATAAAAGACAGAGAGAAAACACAACCGGCACCAATGCCAAAAACTAAAAACCATAAACTAAATACTAAACATGAAAACACGTATCACACTATCCGACCTTGCAAATCGCTTATCCGACCTTAACGAGTCAAAAGGCACGCCATCAAAGCCCTATTCACCAAGCGACACGGGCATTAAATCAAACGTAGGCAATTATCATCTAAGCCAAGCTTACGGCGGTTGCAACGTGCATCAAATGGTAAATGACGGGGGCGGCATCAAAGAACCTGCAGGGGGTGGCCACGTCACAAAGAGGGAGTGCTTAGAGCGCATCAATAGCCTATTTGCCTAAAGCCTAGCAAAGAATCGCCTTGCGCCCTGCGTTCCCTATACGGGGCGCGGGGTTTCGGGGTAGGTAAAGACACCTATAAACAAACCAAACGCCTTTAAGGGGCATTCAAACGCCTTTAAAGGGCATACAAACCAATAAACAAACTATGAAAACAAACATTCAATATTATATTGCACAGGCCGACATTGCGCACGATCTTTACAGCAAAGCTAAGGGTTCTTATGAATCCGAATGGATGGGAGCCGCTAAGGGCTTTCAAACTAAAATAGCAGACAAAGCTTTGTTTGCTAAGTGTAAAGAGAAGGCGGCGGCAATCCTTGAAAAGTAACCATAAACCATAAACAAACATGAAAACGAAACAATTAATATTAGCACTAGCACTTGGCTTAGTCTCGCACCTATCTGTAAATGCTTCTGAAATCGTCGCGGCAACGCTTATCTTGGAGGCGGGCGGAGAGTATTCAACCGGCTCAATGGAGGCCGTGAACGAAGTTATAAGGAACCGTGCCGCAAAGCGCAAGCTTACCGCTAGGCAAGTGTGCTTACAGCGTAAACAATTTAGCTGTTGGAATAGCGGAAGGATTGACCAGTTACTAGCCAAAGCAAAGCGGCATCCGCGTTTTAACGAGGCTATGGCCATTGTAAACGGATCGCCTACGAATTATACGGGCGGTGCTGATCATTACCATGCTGATTACTGCAATCCATACTGGGCAAGCTCGCTTAAAAAGACTTGCACCATAGGCAAACATATCTTTTATAAGTAATACGAACCATAAACAAACCATAAACAAACCATGAATGATAAAAAGTCAAAAACGCTAACAATACTTAACGAGCTTCTAGAGGAGGTTTTGCAACTTGATTTTGAATGCCGGCCGAAGCACCTTAACATAGCAATACAGGAGGCCGAAGAGCTTCTTATAGCTAAAGGTCTTCGCTACAGAACGCCCATAACTAACGAAAGCCAACTAGATAGACTAAACAGAGACCTATAATTATGAAAGAACAAAAGTTAAAACAATACATGTCTACCGTTACAATCCGCAACGGGGATTACGAAACGCTTACCAATTACTGCTTCCAATCAGCTGACCGAAAGTCAGCAGAAAAGGAAGTAACCGAAGCCTTCGACATAGGGGGCGATGACTGGGAGCAACAGGCCGAGTTGTATAGTCTGGAAGAAGTAACCTCGGAGGAGTATGCCGTTCTAAGCAAATTCATTTAACTCACACAGAAAATGACAATAGAATATATAATCTTCGGAATAATCGACAACCTAGTAATGATCATAGGGGCTATGACCGGCATAGAGGTAGAGAGCTACCTTCCTAAAGCCTTCCAGAAGGGGCTAGGCGTGGTCGTAGGGGCAGGGCTAGGTAATGCCACTAGTGACTGGCTAGGGGGCGCAGTAGCGGGCAACCTGGGCATGGCAAACGGCACGGCCTTGGGTTGCATCATAGGGCTTGCCTTCATCCCGGCCATTTTACTAATCAAAAACCTGCGCAAAGCGAAGGCATCAAATAACTAACCATGAAAATAATAATCATTACCTATATAATCGGCTCGGCTATTGCGCTGGGCTTGCTTCATCAATCCTTAGACCAAGCAGAGAGTAACATCGAGACGCTTGCGGAAGTGCTAACGCATCATGCGGACGCGATAGACAGTCATAGGACGGCTTTGATGCAAATGCTTGACCAACTTACCCTCCCTTATATGTAACACTATGGAAGACATCACAAACAAACTAGAACACGCCAAGATTTTGATTAATCAAATGATTGGATCGCACCAAGGAACCCCGGAATCGGCAACGCAATACGCCATCCACCAACTGGGCTTGCCGCAGGACGTTGCAAGCTCGCTAATCCAATACGCAAACCAAGTAAAAAAATGAGAGCATTAGACATAGCAGGGACGCAAAGTAAAGTTTCAAGTTGCATGGGCTTCGTGGCCTCTGGAGCGGCGAGAGACGCATATCGCAGGCTACTAACAGCAAGCACAGTAGGACAGAGCAAGGGCGAGCAGAGAAAGTCTGTCTTTAGCCGCACTACAAAAGAAGGGGTAAAGAAGTAATGAATGAGGAAAGTATATTTGCACGGGCGGTTGCATACGCTGAGAGTTTAAAGGGTAGATACCCGTTGCTCGCAGGTAATGCGCCCGATATTACCGTTGAAGACTTAGTTGAGGACATAAAGAGGGGCGTGGCCGTGACAGAGATTGCAAAGCGCAAGGGGCTGACAAAGTCTAAGCTTTACATGATGCTTAAAAGAGCAGGTCTAAGCCCAACAAAAATTAGGAAACAGCAAGGAACAACTCTGCTCCGCGCACCATCAATGAAACTTAAGAAAACATGAAAACGATACAGCAATACCGAAAGGATCACCCGCAACTGTCAGAAGAACAGATACACTCGGCCTATCATATAACAGAGATTGATGCGCCTGAGTTTGCCGTGAGCGGCTTTATGCTCATTGCCCCAGGTCGGTGTCTCGCCATCCATGAAAACGGCAATATAGCCCCTTTACGGCTCAAGGAGAGCTACTGAGAGAGGGAAGTAAGGGGCTGTGATATAATACCGCTTGACAAGTTGCCAAAACTTGTTTACTAAATTCAATCACAGCAGAAATGCTACCGTGTAGTGACGGATCAGATCCTTTCCCCGCTTGTTCTCAAGCACTTTAAGCCTCTCTTCTAGCACTACATGGAAGAGGGGTTTTTTTATGCCCATACAGTCTAGCGGAGCGAGCGGCCTCACAGGTTAGCCCAAGTCTGCACAACGGAACCCGGAGCGTAGCTCCCAGGTTCTGGTGGTTGCTAGGTTTGAAATAGATACCGACCTAGCGTAACAGGTGGCTCCTAACGGAGCGTGAACATCGTCTCGTAGCTTATACAGCACTTACCACAGCCAAGCGAGACAACGTGAAAGAGCGTCAGACTCATACGATTTGAGACAAGACAGCAGGACATGGTTCATTCGTAATGGGTGAACCGTGTCCAAACGCCAAGAGCTACACCGATTTGATTGAGACGAAGTTGCAACATCAGAGGAACCAAAGTTTCTTTAGAAACTAGGACGATTCTTCTTGACCATACCAATACCTTTCCCTAAATCTTACGGTATCCACTACATATAAACCAATACATAAATAAATATGAGAACATCAGATAAAATAAAAAACATAATCAACGATCAAATTAGTGAAGACATAAGCTCCGCATTTGAAAATAAGAATATCAACAGCTTAGACTACGGTGAGTTACTCGACATACTGGTAGAGGTCAGCAAGTTGGAGGCCATGAATCAACCCTCCTCCTAAATCTAATAACCCAAACGTAAACATGAACCTAAAAACAAATACTAAAACCGCTCTCATTGATCTTGAACTGATCTCTTACTCCCATGCAGCTAAGGCCGAGTCAACTGGCACAGGTTTAAAAAGCCTGGTCGAGATGGTAGAGTTTACTATACAAAGTGTAGTCTCTGCTTGCCGCGCACAACAGCACTACCTCGTGGTGTCTGGACGGGACAACTTTCGCAAGGTGCTGTATCCAGACTACAAAGCAGGGAGACGGGAGAAGCCACCTCTCTACGTTCCATTGATGGACAAGCTTGAGGAAGCGAATGCCTCCCGGTGGTGCAAGCACGACCAGTTAGAAGCAGATGATTTACTTGGCATCATGCTTACCAACGGAAGGGTTAAAAACCCAATCCTTTGTAGCATAGATAAGGACTTACTTGGTGTCCCAGGTTGGCACTACAACTGGAACAAGGATGACTGGCCTCGTGGTGTTACACAAGAGGAAGCAGACTTTCATTGGTTGGTTCAACTTCTCATGGGAGATTCAACCGACAACATTGAGGGGATGAAGGGGATTGGCATTGCCAAGGCTCAGAAGTTAGCCTCTGCTTATTGTGAAAAGATGGGAACACCACTCGCACCTATCCCTGCCGCACAAAAAATTTACGAAGCGGAAGGTTTTACCCTTGACGCATATATAAAGTGTCTCATGCTGATCTCTATCTGGAGGTCACCAATGCCACCAGAGCTTTTAGAAAACGAACTTATCTTGGAGGTTTCAAAGACCATCCCAAGCCTATAAACCAAACCAAACATAAACATGAGATCAGAAAAACAACAAGCTAGCACGAAATACTACAAGACTTCATATAAGAAGTTTGAAGACCTAACATTTGATGAGAAAGTTAGACGCAAGGAAATGTTGGATAGACCAGTTGACCCAGAGGTTGCCAGAGCATACAATTTTCTTAGCCGTCAGAAAAAGAAAAGAGAGAAGGTTAAGAACAAAGCCGTTGCCGCCATCATGCAAATGCGTGGCATTTAATAATAAACCATAAACCAAAACCAAACATGAAAATGAAACAAGACACACACAGAACACCAAAGCACGAACGCACAGAACTGGAGCAAGGCTTCAGAGACAAAGCAGCAAACAACTTCCGCACCTCTAGGAAGTGCGACAATACTTACTCCGAAGCTTTATACTTCGGTCAGTATATAGCCAACAAATGGGCGGCAGTTAGCGTTCGCACCTCTCACCGCTATGGCCTCATGCACGACATGGTTTCAGAGCCTAATCCCTCACTATAAACAAACCATAAACTAAACATAACATGATTATTAAAACAGCAACCTACCCTTACGGGCCCGCCAAACACATGGATGCGGACACACTTGTCCAACGCCTACAAGTTGTCTCAGGATACCAACGCTTCGTCGATGACTACGCTGGCTCGCTATCCGAAGGAGAAGAATACTGGATACCTGGTGTTCACATTAAGTCTAGGAAGCGCACCGGGGATCAAATCCTAGCGTGGATGGAAGATAGTGGCATTGACCCGGAGTTTCAGTATGACGTAGACATGCGCCCAGAGTCTGTCATCCTATACAACAAGCACGGCCAATCTCTGGTGACCTATCCTTACGGAACAGGTTGCTTACGTGAGGCGGCAGAGTTTGTTATGGATCAAGAAGGACGCGGAGACATCTAGTATGCCTAAATCTAAAAACACGCATCCGCACTCACTAGAGTCGGAGACCGTTGTTCTTGCGTCCTGCCTTCTGTCTGAAGATGGTTCCGTTTACGACGAGGTGTCGCAGGTTATTCAACCCTCTGACTTCTATGTAACTCGCAACTCTATAATCTTCTCTACCATGGGGAAGATTGTGGGGAAGGGGTTGGAGTTATCCGACATCACACTACTGGAGCAGCTACGCTCCGATGGCAACGAGGATGAGGTTGGTGGTATCAGCACCATCTATACCATTCAAGAAGCCTGTGAGACAGCAACCCACTCCAAATATTCATCCAACATAGTCAAGGAGAAGTCTAAGCTTCGCCAGACCATCCGTCATTGCCGACTCGCCATCGAGGAAGCAGAGGAAGGGGAGGAAGAAGCAGACTCTGTTACCTCTAGGCTAGAAGCCTCGTTGCAGTCCTTGCAGGACGTTGATGATGGTAAGGGGGACGGGAGTATCAGAACTGCTGCCGAAGCCCTCAGAGAGGACTACAAGGCTATGGTGAACGGAACCTATGAGGTGTCTGCCATGCCCACTCGCATTGCCCAGGTGGATGAGAAACTTAGTTGTGGTGGTGTAGCCAAAGGAGAGGTGATGGTGATTGCCGCACCTACGTCCTGTGGTAAGACCGCCCTTGCTCTGAACATCGTCTTACAGAACGCAGTTACGCACAACATACCCGGCCTCTACTTCTCATTTGAGATGCAAGCTAAGTCTCTGGCTAACCGTATGATTCAAACCTGTTCCGCCACACCACTCAACCGCTTGCATGATGGGATGATGAAACCAGAATACCAGAAGCGTGTATGGGAAGCAACCGACAAGATGGCAGAGGCTCCTATCTTCACCAACCACTACGTTAAGAGTGTGGATGAGCTACGCGCCAAGGCTCGTATGTATAAGCGCAAGCACAAGATTGAGTGGATTGTTATAGACTACCTTCAGCTTGTTCCTTGGGATCGAAACATGAAAAAGAACGATGGCATAGCTGAGGTATCACACCAAGTGAAACTGATGGCTATGGAGTTGGACGTTCCTGTCTTCCTTCTAGCACAAGTCAATCGCGAGGGAGCCAAGCGTGAGTCTGGTCTTACCTTGTATGACCTAAAGGATTCCGGGGACATTGAAAACGACTCCGACATCATCCTACTTCTATGGCCTGATGGCAAGGATGTGGATGAGGCTAGGCGAGTAGACGCGGAGCATGGGGCTTACGTTTCATTGAAGTATAACATAGCCAAGCAGCGTGAAGGTGCGCGTGATTTGAAAGGTAAGTTCATCTTCAAGAACCACATAGGAAGGTTTCATTAATAAGGAGAATAATGCCATGATAGTAATGCCAGCAAATATGACAGGGTGGTTTTTTCACTCGCTCGCCAGGGAAACGGGAAGGATCGGACATTTGTATTCACCAGGAGCGCAACTTTCTGTTCCCTGCCCTTGGTTCCCGTATGCGATGGACAACGGAGCGTTTTCTTGTTGGGATCGTCGCACCAACACATTTGACGATGAGAAGTGGGACAACGGGATGTTAGCCAAGTGGAAGAAACTAATCTTCTGGGCTGAGTGCCAAAACCAAAAACCAATGTGGTCAATTGTTCCAGATGTTATTGGAAACAGAGAGAGAACACTTGACAGATATGAAGAGTATGTTTCTGTCGTGAAGGATGCCCAGATACCTGTCGCTATTGCCGTTCAAGATGGCATGACGGTTGAGGACGTTCAAAACCTTGCGGTGCAACCAGATGTAATTGCCATAGGTGGAAGCGACGAGTTTAAATGGAAAACATTAAGCCAATGGGTTGAGGCATTTAAAAGAATACACGTATTGCGATGCAATATTCCAGAAAAACTATATGAGCTTGAATCTATGGGGGTCGAGTCTTGCGATGGAACTGGATGGTATAGAGGTAACATGGCTCAGACCAAAGGACTAGAGCAGTGGGCGTATAGCAAGGCGAAACCTACTAAAATTCTTCTTTCTGAATACGTCGGAAAGCACACTAAAAAATCAGAGAAAAACCAGCAGGAACTATGAATATATACGAAATAAACCACAAATCCGTTTGTCCAAACAATGGCAATGTGGATTATTATGACATCACAATTACCTCCTCATTTGTAATACAGGTAGAGGAAATCATAGAGTCGCTTAATTCTATGCCGACATCTATTTATCAAGAAGAAATTGCAGACAAGCTGTCTGAAACCTTTGCCGCTACCGTTCAGGTTGTTGGCTTTCACCAAAAAGTAAAAATAACATCAACAAGGAAATAACTATGATTATATTAATATGGCTTTTCGCTATTGTCGCTGCCAATCTTTCCATTGGTCACTTTGGCCCTAGCAGTTCAATCATCAACGCCTTTTTGCTTATAGGACTTTCGCTTACAACGCGAGATTACCTCCACAAAAAGTGGGAAGGCAAAAACATTACACTACGAATGGGTTCACTTATTGCAGCAGGGGGTTTAATATCTTGGCTCACTCAACCATCTGTGGGTAAGATCGCATTAGCGTCCGTTATTGCATTTGCAATTTCAGAGGCTGTTGACGCAATTATATTCCATAAAACTAAAAGCGTCAACAAGTCTAATTCTGTTTCCGCATTTATTGATTCTGTATTGTTTCCTACCATAGCTTTCGGTGGATTCCCGATACTTATTATATTGGGTCAGTGGTTTGCTAAAACGGCAGGTGGAGCGGCATGGCATTGGGTTCTTTCCCACAAGAAACTTTGGGCAACAATAGGATTGATCGCAATTGGTAGTTCTGCTCAAGGTCAGATCGTATCTTTTGAATACCACCAGAATGACAATGATGAAACCTACACCACTACATCTATTTTCGTTCCAGGCGAGACGGAGATTTTTGCTTTCTATGACAGTTATGACAACGACATTAACTTAAAATATGGAGAAGTCGCTATCTATTCTAACAAGTGGACTTTGAACCCAACGATTCAATTGGAGGCTGGAACAACTGATTTCTTTGAAATTGATGAAGTTGTTTTAGCTGGAGTAAGGTGGAATGGATTTGAAGTGTTGGTCAGGTCAGACGACGCAATGCAGTTGACCTACGTTTGGTTTGTTCGCAGAGGCCAGTTACAATTCAATGGATATATTGATATGTGGAATACGGACAATGTAGTCCAGTCGATAGCTCAACCTCAGCTTTGGTTCTGGGTAAATAATCACTTGGCAATTGGAGGAGAGGTATTTTGCACGTGGTCTGAAGATGTTGAGTTCAACGCTACCCCATCTTTGGCTGTGAAGGTATCTTACTCATTCTAACTTATTGACCTTGATGCCATGCTACAGGATTACATACACCCGTCGAGACATGCCCTCACCCTGTGGTGCTATCAAAACAGCACACGACCGGGACGAAGCAATTAAATGCTTGACTAATGGTAGCAAGACTAAAGGATACAAACTAAAGAAGACGAATGTTCCCATCACAATTACTCAGATAACAGAACTGTGACTTTACTACACGCAACTCAGCCCAACACCCTTGGACACATAGTCTTCGGACTCCAAGGGTTAACCTCCGACCCTCTTGGGTTATAAGATACCAAGATAGACCCATCCGTAGTATGGGAAGGGGGGGATTGACGCTGAGTTGCATTTTTATCTAATCACTAACAGAACTATGAAAACAGACCTAGAAGAACAGTTACGAGAACAGATCGACGATCTGCAAGACAAGCTTAACCAGTGTCAACAATATGCAGACACAATGTTGGACAACATTCACAGCATTGGGTATTTTGCATTTAACTGCATTAACCACCCAAACTCCAAATACTTTCCCTTCATGAGAAAAGGGTTTATTGACGCACACGAACGGGCAGGAAAAGACACCACTCACCTTCTAGCACAGCTAGACGAGCCAGACCTCCCTTACGAGCCAACCGAAGAAGAGTTATCACAACATGGCTAGGGGTGAAATCAATACAGTCTTGGGCATGACGGAAGGTAGGTTCCGCACCATGATTAAGTCTGCCCTCAGACCCTGCTGGCGCAACTCGTCCCGGAAGACCTTCATCCAATCCGTTCGTCAGCGTGGCATCAACCCGGCTACAGGTAGAGAACGCTTCGTCTTAGTCTGTGTTGACTGCGGCAAGGAGATGGGGATGTCGGAGAAGGAGAGGCGCACCAAGATTGACGGAACCCTGGAGAAGCGAGCTAAGAGTGTGTATGAGATTGACCACGTAGATGGCATCACACCCTTCACCGATGTTCAAACCCTACAAACTTTAACCCCACACTTCAGGGATATGATATACGGTAAACAAGAAGTTGTATGTGTGGCCTGTCACAAGGTTCGCACAGCTAATCAAAGGAAGAAAAAATCTTCTTGACACACCTAACTAACATCCATAAAACTTTAACTAACATCAACAAGCAATACAATATTATGAGTAGAACAAGAAACACATCAACCGGGGGTGGCTCGTCCAACCCTGCCACTAAATTCTTAGAGTGGGACACGCAGTCTGGCGACTGGAAATACTGGGACAAAGAAGCAAGCACAGAGAGGCACTTGCCCATCTCGACAGCCTTCATTGTCTTAGATCAACTCAACACAGTTAAAGGTTTCTCTGAGGCCAAGCAAACTGGTCTATGGTCTAACGAAGTTCGTGGCATCGGTGACAAGCTAACTGTTCGTAACAAGGACGGCATGGTTGCTACTGGCACATGGTCAGACGTTAAGGTTACACAAGGAGCCAAGTTCACCAAGTCTATCTACGCTATGGCTAAGACAGGCTCAGACGAATACGAGCTAATCA
>Ga0209337_1001616_pt1 | contig 16992 bp, 19 predicted proteins | sample LinPmetageLP53_FD_184044 | JGI IMG/M metagenome (GOLD analysis project Ga0209337, IMG submission 184044) | Marine viral communities from the Pacific Ocean - LP-53 (SPAdes) (version 2) | ecosystem: Environmental > Aquatic > Marine > Oceanic | place: Pacific Ocean | collected 2010-02-08 | reverse complement strand
TATAGTATTTACATATGGTGGTAACACATACAAGCTAACTGGGTCGTTTGCTCCGGTAAATCAGATACTAGGAGTGTTAAAATACGCAAGGTAATATTTATATTAAATAAACGGATAAAAGCATGGCAAAAAACGAAACAAAGCATAAAAGCAAATACACTCCGCCAAAGGATATGGCAAAATCTGAAAAACCAGAAGTACGGTCTGATCTTAAAGATTATATAAAAGAATTAGTTAAAGATTGTATGTGGGAATTTTCCGGCGAATTAAATGCTGGTCCTAGAAAAGATGATAAATGGTCTGACGACAAAAAATATCCATTTGTTCACAATCATACTCATGAAGGAGATAAACATGAAAGTGTAGATATGGTGCCGGATCGTAAAGATGCTGACAATGCATATCCAATTAAAATGATGCAAGATGGTGATCCTAAAATGGCTGCCCACGCAAAAAAAGCTTTTGAAAAAAACATAGAAAAAGATGCAGAGGCATATATAGACATAATGAATCTACGAAGTGGTAACGAAACTACAAAAAAATTAAAAGAATCATTGTTAAAATTATCAGAATCACAAAAAGAACAATTTGTTAGAAAATATATACGAAAACAAATATCTTCATTGTTACGAGAAAATTATTTAATGGAACAAGATGCTGAACCACCAACAGCGGAAGAACCACCAGCAGAAGCACCAGCAGACGCACCGGCTGATCCAGCAGCAGACCCAGGTGCCGATCCAGCAGCAGATCCAATTGCCGATCCAACTGCAGATGCCGGAGCAGACCCTGCAGCAGATATGGGTGCAGATTTAGGAGGAGGAGCTCCTTCCGGAGGCGGAGGCGGAGGCGGCGGTTCGTCATCACCAAGTCCATCAATGGATGTTCCGCCAACAACAGATGATGCATCGGCGTCAAGTACAGATCCAGAAAAAGAAGCAATGGGCAATAAAATAAAATCTTCAATTGATTCTTTAGTAAAAGACGTTAAAGAAAAATTAGCAAACGCAACACCACTTGAAGTAGCACCTGAAGTTGTACAACCAATTAAAGACTTAATGGATGATATGACTACAGCAAAAGCTATAACATTTAAAAAAGCTATAGCAACAGCAATGCGTAATGCAGATATTAAATTGCCATCACCATCACCATCAGACGATTACACTGAAAACGAAGCATAATATGGGAAAAACAAACAAGTTACAAAACATCAAAGCCCTCGAGCAAATGCTTGACGGCACACACAAATTTCAAACCAAAAAAACAATAGGATTTAGTGATGCTGATGCAACACAAAAACGCAATGAACATCATGAAATTGGTGATAAGTGGGAAACTGTTGATGCAAATGGAAACATAAACATTGTAGAACAACACGATGGATTTCGAACACGTAAACCAAAAAATTCGGAAGTATTAAGTGAAGTACGAGAAGAATTAAGATTGTTTCCAAATTGCCGTTCTACATGTACAGACGTCGATCCTAATTATTATTTAAATAAAAAAATGCGAGCACTTCATGGTATGTGTTTTAATTGTGTTATAGAAATGGAACATGAACTTAAAAAACAAGGAAAGTTTGAAGAATATGCTCAAAAGCGTGTTGAAGCCAATGCATTAGCATGGTTAGAAAAAGCAGAGCAAGATGTAGAAATGCTTCGTGAAGCATATACTAAGGCATCTAAATTAGTTATCAACGGTAAAGGAGATACTGAGTCATGGGCAGCACAAATGACTCCAGAAGAATTTGAAGAAAAAGTTACAAAAGGATTTGAGTCTTACAAAAAAGACTTTTTAAATAAATTAAATAAACACGTTACAGGAGAAAAAAATGAAAATTTGGAACAAGATTAAATCATCAGTATTATGGATTGGACTTAGTATAGTCGGAGTGCTTGGAATTATAGCTGCTATCGGAAAATTATTTACAGGTAAATCTGCAGATAAAATTCAAGACAAAATTGACGACAACGAAAAAAAGATTGAAAGAGTCAAAGGCAAAGAAGATCAATTAAAAACGCAGAAGCGACAAGTTAAAAAAGAATTAACTGATTTAAAAGAAACAGTTAAACAAACTAAAACAGTAAAGCGTAAGCCGGCACCAAAGACAGTTCCTGCAAAAAAGAAAACTACTAGTGCATCAAAGAAAAATATTGTTTCTAAAACAAAAAGAAAAAAATGAAACAATTAATTTTTATATTGTTATTTCCAATAACCGTATTCGGACAAACTGTATCTGACACTTGTTTTACAGAACAACAAATACATGACATATCAGAAACATTAGATGAATTGTATTATCAAGATTCAGTTAACAATGCATTAATATCTCAACAAGAAGCAGTTATCGAAAAGCAAGACCAGTTATTACAGCTTGATAGTTTGCAGTTAGAATACAAACAACAACAAATAAATTTGCTTGAAGAAAACATAGATTTATATGTTAAACAACAAAAAAAGCTTCAACCTAAATGGTATAATAACAAAGTTATTTGGTTTAGTAGTGGAATACTAACAACAATATTAACTGGTAAATTGATAGTAGGAGCAATTCAATAATGTCAAATCCAAGCATAAAAGAAATCATTCAACAGCAATATCAAATGTGTGCTGCAGACCCTGTATTCTTTATGCGACAATATTGTTACATACAACATCCTAAGCGCGGTAAAATAAAATTTAACTTATATGACTTTCAAAAAGACTCATTAACTGAGTTGCAAAACAATCGATACAGTGTTATATTAAAGTCTAGACAGTTAGGTATTTCAACTTTAGCAGCAGGATTTGCATTGTGGAACATGTTGTTTAACGAAGACTTTAATGTGTTAGTTATTGCAACAACACAAGAAGTGGCAAAAAATTTAGTTACCAAAGTTCGTGTAATGCATGACAATTTGCCTAGTTGGTTGAAAGGTACTATAGAAGCCGATAACAAATTATCTTTAAAATTTAAAAATGGTTCACAAATAAAAGCTGTGTCATCAGCAGGTACTGGAGCACGTTCAGAAGCATTATCATTATTAATAATTGATGAAGCTGCTTTTATTAGAAACATTGAAGAAATATGGATAGCATCTCAAGCAACACTATCAACAGGTGGTGGTGCGGTAGTGTTATCTACTCCAAATGGTATAGGTAATTGGTTTCATAAAACTTGGGTTGACGGAGAAACAAATGCACAAACTCAATGGCATAACATTAAACTGCATTGGACGGTTCACCCAGAACGAAACAATGAATGGCGAAATGATCAGACTCAATTATTAGGTGAACGAGGTGCAGCACAAGAGTGCGATTGTGATTTTGTAAGTTCAGGACACACAGTTGTCGACGGTAAAATTTTATTAGAATATGATGAAAAATGTTGTGACCCTATAGAAAAACGAGGATATGACAATGCATATTGGATATGGGAATATCCTGATTACGCAAAAAATTATGTAGTAGTAGCTGATGTGGCACGGGGCGATAGTGCAGACTGGTCAGCGTTTCATGTAATAGAAGTTGAAACTGTTACTCAAGTAGCAGAGTATAAAGGCAAGATACCTCCAAAGGATTTTGGAAACATGTTAGTAACAGTTGCAACAGAATGGAACAATGCTTTACTTGCAATTGAAAATGCAAATATTGGATGGGCTGCAATTCAACCAGCATTAGATAGAAACTATGAAAATTTATTTTATACATATAAAGATGATGGATATGTAGACGTCGACGTTCAACTTCAGAAGGGATACGACATGAAAGATAAATCTAAAATGGTTCCTGGAGTGTCGACAACAAGCAGAACGAGACCATTAATGATATCTGCATTAGAAATGTATATGCGCGAAAACACCCCTATAATACGCAGTAAACGACTCATACAAGAGCTATTAGTGTTTATATGGTTAAATGGGAAGGCACAATCACAAGTAGGTTACAATGACGATTTAGTAATGGCTTTCTGTATCGGCCTTTGGTTACGAGACACATCTTTAAAATTAAGACAACAAGGAATTGATTTAAATAAACGAGCATTATCGCAATTTCAAAAAACAGATAGTGTTATTTATACTGGAAAAAATAAACCAAAAGATTCTGGTTGGGATTGGAATAATAGCAAAGATGATGAAGGTTTAACCTGGTTATTATAAAATTTGCTTGGATCTTTAAGTAGTTATATTTATTATAAAAGAAACACCATATGGCGTCTTTAAGAAAACGATTAAGAAATCTATTTAGCACTAACGTTGTAGTCCGAGCAGTAGGTAAAAACAAACTAAGAGTTGTTGATACAAATAGATTACAAGCTGACGGTAACTTAGCACACACAAAATTAGCAGACCGTTATACCCGACTACATGGAGCTAGTAAACATAAAGTTGGTGGAATCCATGGAGGGTATGACTCCAATTACTACATGCATCAGAATCGTATACAATTGTATACCGATTACGAAATGATGGACAAAGATCCAATTATACATTCGGCATTAGATATCTATTCAGACGAATCTACATTGGAAGATCAATTTGGTGATATACTGACTATCAAGACCAATGACAGTAAGTTACAAAAAATTCTTTATAATTTATTTTATGACATATTAAACATAGACTTTAATATGTGGTCATGGATTCGTAACGTGACAAAGTATGGAGATTTCTTTTTAAAACTAGACATTGCAGACGAAATTGGAATCATCAATGCAAGACCATTGTCTAGCTATGAAATTGAACGATATGAAGAATATGATGAGAAAACTGGCGAATATGAAATTAAATTTAAACACATATCTGCTGCCGAAGAATGGTATGATGTTTTTGAAATAGCACACTTTCGTTTGCTTTCAGATTCAAATTTTTTACCATATGGTCGTTCTATGCTAGAAGGCGCTAGGCAAGAATTTCAAAAATTAACAATGCTTGAAGACGCAATGCTCATACACAGAATAATGAGAGCACCAGAAAAGCGTATATTCAAGATAGACATAGGAAATATTCCACCTAATGAGGTAGACACGTTCATGGAGCAAATCATCAACAAGATGAAAAAAATTCCACACGTAGATCAAAATACTGGTAACTACAACCTCAAGTTCAATCTTAATAACATGCTTGAAGATTACTTTTTACCGGTAAGAGGAGGACAGTCATCAACCCAGATAGACACATTACCAGGAATGACTTGGACTGGTACTGAAGATATTGAGTATGTTAAAAATAAAATGATGGCAGCACTCAAGATACCTAAACCGTTTTTAGGCTATGATGAGGGTGTTGAAGGCAAAACTACATTAGCATCCATGGATATTAGATTTGCTAGGACTATTGAACGAATACAAAAAATTATTGTTTCAGAACTTTACAAAATAGGAATAGTTCATTTAGCATCACAAGGTTATGAAGGCGAAGATTTAATTAATTTTGATTTAGCTTTAACATCACCATCAATTATATATGACCAGCAGAAGGTTGCATTAATGAACGAAAAAATAAATCTTGCTAATACCATGAAAGATAGTAAATTAGTGTCTGACAAGTATGTATATGAATTCATATTTAACATGACCGAAGAGCAGTGGTTGCAAGAAAGAACCAATGTTATTGAAGATTTAAAATTACGTTTCCGACAAAATCAAATTGAACAAGAAGGTAATGATCCTACTATAACTGGAGCATCATATGGAACACCACATGACCTAGCAACACTTCATATGAGTTCAGATGAGGTTGAAGAAAAAGATCCGGGAGGTCGTCCAAAAGAAGGTATTAAATATGGTCAACATGCAAATGCATTTGGATGGGATCCAACTGGTAAAAAAACTATAGACCAAGCATTTAACATTCAAAATCAAAAAACAACATTTCAGCCAGATGTTCGTCAAAGAAAAATGTCAATGACATCGGAAGCTAAAAATATTTCAAAACATTTTACAAACAAAAACAGTAAAAAAATTATAACTGAAACTATAAATTCTGAATCAAAAGATAATGATTCTGGAACAATGTTAGATGAAAACAATATTTTATAGATTTGTCTATATTTATTAATAAAGAAAACTACTGGCTGCAGTATGAAAAAATTAAAACATTCAAAATACAAGAATACCGGAATACTTTTCGAAATGCTTGTTAGAAAGTTAACTTCAGAAACAATGTCTTCTGATAAAACTGTAACTATCGATATTATAAAAAAATATTTCGGTAAGAACACAGAGTTAGCAAAAGAACTTCAATTGTATAATTCATTGATAAAAGAACAACACAAAACTGAGGCCCGTGCCTTAGACTTTATCAGAACCATTAGAGAATCATATAGTCATCTCAATCAAAGTACTTTAAAACGCCAACGATATAATTTAGTAAAAGAAATATCTGAAAATTTTGTATTTGAGCGTGTTTCTAAAATACACATAAACAACTATAAAGCATTAGCTTCAATATACATGTTGTTTGAATATAAAGATTCTGATAATCCTAAAAGATTAATGGAATGTAAAAATGCATTATTAGAACACACATTGTTAACAGAAAAGAAAACTGCTACAAAGCCTACTCTTATTGAAGAATTTTCTAAACAAGAAAAAGGCACAAGATTGTTAACATATAAATTAATGATAGACAAATTTAACGACAAGTATTCAGTTCTGTCAGAATCACAGAAACAATTGTTGAATAAATACATTACTAATGTTAATGACACAGAAGCATTACGTGAATATATTAGCAAAGTTATTCCTACATTGAAAACTAAACTATCAGACCATTCAAAACATATAACAGAAAAAGTAACTAAAATAAAAGTTGAACGACTTTCTGAAATGCTTTGTAATGTGGAAACAATGAAAAAATTAAAAGAATCACATATAGTATCTTTGATGCGTTATATGGATTTGATTGACGAATTAAATAGGGTACACAAATGAAATCATTCTTAAAACAAATAAACGAAAGTTTTCAGACACTTGATGAAAAAGAAAAACGATGGCAAGACGATGATGGCGATGGTATATGGTATGAACCTGGTGATGATGTAAAAGCAGAATCAAAAGGTAAATATGATGATGGCGATGGTAAAGATGAAAAATGTGATCATGTACCATGCAATGAAGATACTTCAATTTGTGAAATTTGTGGAGAATCATTAATTAACGAAGAAGAGTTAGAAGAAATATCTACATCTGCAGGAATAGCTCATCAAACCACTCCAAACATGTTTGGAAAAGCTGATGATGACACCGTTGAAGCGTTAGGATATAAAAGAGTTCAAGAGGCAATGGATAACAAGTACGAACAACTTATTGAGGGATATAAAGAATTTAGTTTAGGTAATGCTAAATTAACTTCTGAACAAAAAGTTAAAAAATCAATTCGTGAAGTTGCAAAACAACTAAAAGAAATTGAACAAAATTTACAATTTACAAATAGACTAAAACGAGAATCGGGAATACATCATTCTGGATTTTCATCAGGAACAACAAAAGCAATATCAAAAATATCAGAGCGATTAATTAAAATATCAGAGCGAGTTAGATCATTAGGAGAGTAGGATATGTCAAAGCCATTATTAGTAGAATACATGCAATTTAACCCAATTGGTTCATTAACTGAATCACATGGTGTTAAATATGGAGTCCCAGGAGGGTTTATAGTGCATGGTGTTTTACAAAGAGCTGGAGCTAAAAATCAAAACGGTAGAGTGTATCCTAAAAATATATTAATGCGAGAATGTCAACGATATCAACAAGAATACATAAATCAAAACAGAGCTCTAGGAGAATTAGATCATCCAGAGTCGAGTGTTGTTAATTTAAACAATGTGTCACACAATGTTTTAAAGATATCTTGGGATGGTGATGATCTTAAAGGTGTAGTACAAGTTTTAGATACTCCATCTGGTAAAATATTAAAGTCATTGTTTCAAGCAGGTATCACATTAGGAATATCTAGTAGAGGCTTAGGCAGTGTCAAAGAGCTACGTAACGAAGGCACAGTAGAAGTACAAGACGATTTTGAATTAATTTGTTGGGACTTTGTTAGCAATCCATCAACCCATGGCGCTTTTATGGGAATGATGAAAGAATCAATTGAAAAAACTAAAATAAATAAATACGGAAAAGTTAACAACCTAATCACGTCAATACTATGTGAAGATGGTAAATGTAGGATATAAAATGAAATTTGAAAATAAAAATTTAAACGCAATACATGACATTTTAAATGAAACTGTCAATGAAAAACAGACTGTATTTTCAGAACAACCTACTCCATTAAGTGAAGAAGAAAAAGCACAGTTTTCACAATCCATTAATAGATACTCAGAAACCGTCGATGCAATGGTTACTAAAAGAAATTTAGAACAAATGGTAGCCGGAGTTAGCAGCATGGTTGAAACTGCAGAACGAATGATTGGTGAATCGCAAAATGAAATGTTAGACAAAGTAGCTGAAGGTCGTAGAATGAAAATGGTATCTGCAGCAGTTAATGACTTAAAAAAAGCTGCAACTGAGGTAGTTATTAATGAGCGTAAAATGGAAGCGGCATTAAATGATATTGGAGAAGGATTAAACAAATATTTCTAATTTGGATTTTTAAATATTTATTTATATAATATAAGAGCATGATAATGAGTAAGTTTAAAAAAATATATCGAGACTTTTTTGCATTGAGAGAAGCAAATGCAGAACAACAAGCTGCATATAATGCTGAATTAGAAAAAACTATAGAAATACAAAAAGACATTAAAGATCTAACATCAGAAGAATTTATAGACGAAGCTCAACTAGTAAACAATTTAACAGACTATGCAGGACATGTTATATATCAATTACGTGATCCACAAGAATCTAACGCAGTAGCCAAAGAAATACAACGTTGGACTACTAAAAAAGGTTTTACTATTATCAAGCATGACAAATCTAAATCAGGTCGCACCGGTTATTTTTATTTCAGAATAGGAGAAGACCCTGGAAGTGAATCACAAAAAATTCAAGGATATTTTGCACAACTTCCCGAATTAACTAAATTTGCATTTAAAGCACCAAGAAGTAATGCTCCTAGAAGACGACCAAGTAAAAAATTTTAAAACAAGTTATATGAGTAAAAAACAAAAACACCACAAAAGTATCGTACCAGGTACACCATCAGCAATTGCTGTAGTAGACGGAGACATTTCATTTGCATTAAGATCGTTTAAAAGAAAAATGAAACAATTAGGCGTATTAGACGCTTTAAAAGAAAACCGCACGTTTACAAAACCTAGTGTAAAGCGTAGAGCGCAACTTATCAAGGCAAAGTATATGCAGAAAATACGAGATATGCATCAATACGATTAATAAATAATATATTTTTTTAAGTCCTAGCAGAAATGTTAGGGCTTTTTTACTGTTTTTTAAGTAGCGGTATATTTATTAAGGAAATACGCTATCTCTATATAGTGTCTATAAAAAATAATATTCTATTAAGATTTCAAATAATCTTATTTCCAAAAAACAAATTTAAGGAGAAAACAAATGGCAAAATCAGATTTGCTAAAAGAAGCAATTGCGGACGCTAAAGCTGTTAAAGAAACTGCATTAGCAAATGCGAAGATCGCTCTTCAAGAAGCATTTCAACCTAGAATCAAAAGCATGCTCGAAACTGAGTTGATGAGTGAGCTTGAAGATGATGAAATGGGCATGGAAGAACCAATGGGTGACGAAATGGGCATGGAAGACGAAATGGGTGACGAAATGGATGCTATGGGTGACGAAATGGATGCTATGGGTGACGAAGGTGAACCAATGGATGTTGGTGATATCGAAATCGATACTGACATGGACGGTGAAATTGACTTTACTGGTGACATTATGTCAAAACCAGGCATGGATGCAGACATGGAAGATGACATGGGCATGGAAGGCGGTATCGAAGACGACGAAGTTGGAGATATGGGTGCAGGAGACGATATTGGCGACGAAGACGACTTAGATCTTCAAGAAATCATTGCAGAGTTAGAAGCAGGATTACAAGAAGATTCAGAGTTTGACGAAGGTATGCATGAAGACGAAGTTGAAGTTGAAGAAATGTATGAAATGGATGATCCCAAAGCATATGATTCTGAAGGCGACAATCTTCAAGAGTCTCAGCAGTCAATCGACGAACTTATTGAAGCAATCCTAGCTGAAGATGAAGACGAAGAAAAAGAAGATGAAAATGATGAAAAAACAGAAAAGGACAAAACTATCAATGCTAGCCAATACGAAGGTGTTAAAAAAGACCTCGAGGAAGCATATAATACAGTTGGTCAATTGAAGTCTGTAATCAATGAAGTCAATCTTTTAAACGCAAAACTTCTTTACACAAACAAATTGTTCCGAAACTTTGATCTTAACGAAGGTCAAAAAATGAAAGTAATTGAAAACTTTGATAGAGCAGCAAACACAAGAGAAGCTAAATTGGTATTTAGTACTTTGGCAGAATCTTTCCATAAGCCTAGCGCAGGAAAGAAAATAGTTAAAGAATCAAAATCATTAGCATCACGGCCTGTTGCAACAACTGCTCCAAGCAAAGCAACAACACAAGTATTAACAGAAGGCTTTGAACAAGCCAACCGTTGGAAGAAACTAGCGGGTTTAATTAAGTAATTAAAAAAAAAAGGAAATAAAAAATGAGCCTTAATTCATTATTACAAAGTCCTGATGCATCTCAACGTAACGCTGTAAAAGCACACGTTACTAAATGGGAACGAACAGGACTATTAGAAGGTCTTTCTAGTGAGACTGAAAAAGCCGGTATGGCTACTCTGCTTGAAAATCAAGCAAGACAACTAGTAAAAGAATCATCTGCAACAGGTACTGCAGCTGGGTCTGAAGAATGGGCTGGTGTAGCACTTCCATTGGTAAGAAGAATCTTTGCTGAATTTGCAGCTAAAGAATTTGTTTCTGTACAACCAATGAATTTGCCATCAGGTCTAGTATTTTATTTAGACTTTAAATATGGTACTAATGTAGCTGGATTTGACGATGACAATGCAGAAGGTGACGGACATCCATTTGGATCTCCAGAAGCTGATGACTCTATGTTTGGTGTCACCAATACAGGTGTCGACCCAACTGGTGGTCTTTATGGTGCAGGTAGATTTGGATATTCTCTTCCAACTACTTCAGTAACTGACGTAGCAGCTACCGTAGCAGCTGCATCTAGTGCATCTGTAAACTTTGATTCTGCAATTACAAATGCAGCTGACTTTCTTGCATCATATAAAACTGTAACAATTGCAACTTCATCATTGCCTGGATTAGATCCATTAGCAGTGAGAGGATTTACTATTACATCTGGATCTGCTCCTGCATTTGCTGCAACATTCCCAGCATTCACTGTACAGAGCGGCGGCGATGTAGTATTTGTTATTTCTGGTGCTGCAGCTACTGGCGCACACACAACTGTAACATATACTAAACAGCCAACTGATATCACAAGAGGTGACTTCGAAGACACGGCTCCTTTTAAAGGTTCTGGTGCTAATACTGGTATCGATGATGGAACTGATCTTGATATTCCAGAAGTTAACTTGGAACTTCAGTCTGAGCCAATCGTTGCTAAGACGAGAAAGCTAAAGGCTGTATGGACTCCTGAGTTTGCTCAAGACCTTAATGCTTATCACTCAATTGATGCTGAAGCAGAATTAACTTCAATGTTATCTGAGTATGTATCAATGGAGATTGATTTAGAGATTCTTGATATGTTGATTTCATCTGCTCCAACTACAGAGTATTGGTCAGCAGTAAACAATGAAGTCTACAATGGATCTACGTTTACACAAACGTCTGCAACTACTGGCGGGTTCTATAACACGCAAGGTGGATGGTTCCAAACACTTGGTACTAAACTGCAAAAAGTTTCTAATAAAATTCATCAAAAAACATTGCGTGGCGGTGCTAACTTCTTAGTTACATCTCCAGCAGTTGCAACTATCCTTGAATCTATTCCTGGATTTGCTGCAGACACTGATGGAACTAAAATGGAATTTGCAGCAGGTGTGCAAAAGATTGGTGCAATCAATAACAGATACACTGTTTATAAAAATCCATACATGAAAGAGAACATCATATTGATGGGCTTTAGAGGTGCGCAGTTCCTTGAAACAGGTGCGGTATTCTCGCCATATGTTCCCCTTATCATGACTCCGTTAGTATATGATCCGGTAAACTTCACTCCACGTAAAGGTGTTATGACACGTTACGCGAAGAAAGTAGTTCGTCCAGAATTCTACGGAAAAGTATATGTGAAAGGATTGGAGACTCTTTAATAGTTAAATAGTTAAACACTTTTTAATTTAAAGAATTAACAATTGAGTGGAAAGGGTAGCTTCGGCTACCCTTTTCTACTGTTTTGATATTTATATAAAAAAAGAAATACTATGGCAGTACCAAGAACGAAATACGAAATGTTTGCAGACATACGGTATGACGGCCGACTTGTAGACGTATTAGATCGTATACGAGCTATCCGTTTAGTTTTAATGGTTCATATAGAACAAGATTTAGGACCAAATAAAGAATTAGTTAAAATTAAAATCTTAACACCATATCCAGCAAATCAAACATTTCAAGCAATAAGACAAATTTGTATAGGAAAGATAGAGACATTAAAGGATATGTCATATCGTCAAACAACACTTACTAAATTAGGTTAAAAAGGTTACACAATGACAACACCAAATCGGGTCAAGACCCCTCCAAAAAACAGTATTAAATTCTCTATAACATTATCGGATGAACAAAAGAAAGCTAAAGCTAAAATATTAACAACACCATTTAACTTTATATTAGGTAAAGCTGGATCAGGTAAAACTTTATTAGCAGTTCAAGTAGCATTGGATAAATACTTTAAACGAGAAGTAGATAAAATTATTATTACTCGTCCAACTGTGTCTACAGAAGACAATGGCTTCTTGCCTGGGTCTTTAGAAGAAAAAATGAGCGAGTGGCTTGTTCCTATACGAAGCAATATGAGAAAAGTTTACAATAAACCAGATTTATTAGAAAAAATGGAAAAAGAAGAAAATATAGAATTAGTAAGTCTTGCACATTTTAGAGGACGAACATTTGATCATTCTATATGCATTGTAGATGAATTTCAAAACCTAACTAAACAACAACTACAAATGGTTGTGAGTCGACTAGGCAAACATAGCACTATGATTTTATGTGGCGACAGATATCAAATTGATTTAAAATTCACCAATGATTCTGCTATTCATGAAGTGCCAAAAATTAAAGAATCAAAATATGTCAATGAAACTATTTTAACAGATAATCATAGACATGAGTCATTAGAAGAAATTTTGAACCTCTTAAATGAAAAGTATTGATATTTATATTAAAGGATATTAATGGACTACTCAGAAAATAAACCAATATGGCCCGGAAGCTCTTCATTTAGTAGCGGAAAAACACCATTTGGTTTTTTTGATGCTGATGTGTCTTTTCAAAGTGAAGCAGATAGTTTTGCTAAATTTGCTGCAAATCATGTCGGCTATCCAATTATGGATGTTGAACTAATTGACATTAATTTTTACACAGCATTTGAAGCTTCAGTAATTGAATATTCAAATCAAGTCAATCAAATTAACATTGTTAACAACTTAATAAACACATTAGGTGTAGACACTGGCTCTAGTTTTTTAACTGATGATGGATTTACTGGTGCATTAGTAAAAGGTAATCTCAGTTATATAACGCAACTATCGAAAGCATATGGTACTGAGGCTGATAGTGGTGGTGACGTTAAATGGTATAGTGCTTCATTGGATGTACAAGATGGAAAACAAACGTATAGTATTAGAGAAGCAGTGTCAGCATCATTAGGAATAGAAGTTGAAAACACTGATGGTATTGAAATTAGAAAAGTACTTCATAATACTCCACCTGCTATTATTAGATATTTTGATCCATTTGTTGGAACTGGATTAGGATCGCAAAATTTGTTAGATGCATTTGATTTTGGAGGATTTTCTCCTAGTGTAAACTTTATGATGATGCCACTTCATATGGATTTATTCCGTATTCAAACTATAGAATTCAATGACAGAATAAGAAAATCTGCATTTTCATTTGATATTCATGGAGACGATTTAAGAATATATCCAGTGCCAGGAACACAAGGAACTATATCAACACCATTTTATGACAAGGTTTGGTTTGAATTTGTATATGAAAAAGATAAAAGAAACAGTGGGTTGTTATTTGGTAATACAGCACTTTTAAACGGTGTTGTAACTGACGCATCTAATATACCATATTCATATCAAAAGTACGCTAACATTAATGATATGGGGCGTAGTTGGATATATAGATATGGAGCAGCCATTGTCAAAGAAACATTGGGATATGTTAGAAGCAAATATTCAAACGTTCCAATTCCAAATGGCGAAGTAACACTAAATGGAGGAGATTTAGTATCACAAGGACAATCAGAAAAAGAAGCATTGATAACGCAACTTCGTGAGTTTTTAGATAAGTTAACTAAAGAACAAATGTTAACTAGGCAAAATACAGAAGCAACACAACAAATGGAGATACTAGGAAAAGTCCCATTAAAAATATACGTAGGATAGGAGGTAAAATATGGCACTGTTTGGAGGACAACGAGATGCTAAATTTTTAGCTGCTATAAATTCAGAATTGCTAAACGCAGTAATTGATACGGAAATTGAATTCTATAAACTAGTAGTAGAATCTTCTAATTCTAATATGTACGGTGAGTCTGAAAGTAAATCTTTTTATGATTCTATATTAATACCTTGTTTAATCACAAAAGACGATAAATCTTCTGCTATGGATGATTACGGTCACACATATACTCGTTCTTCTAAATTTGCAATATCCAGAGACATATTAGTCAAAGCAGATTTTTATCCGGAAGTTGGTGATATTATATTTTGGGATAATGAATATTTTGAAATTGATAATGTAGATGCTAATCAATATTTTGCTGGAAAAAATCCAGAAACATGGCCTAATGGAGATAGTCATGGATACAGTGTTTCTATTGTTATTGATACTCATGTAACAAGACAAACCCCACAAGGTATTAGAGATATAAGATTTGGCGGCAATAATAATTCTCCGGCATATAAAGGAGATTGATGCCTAGATTTAACAGAAAAAATATTGACCGAAAAACAAATAAACCAAGTCCTGTACGTTCAGAAGGATTAGGTGCAGATAGAATATTGAATCGAGCCGATCAAACAAGACGTGATGATGACGTAATAAGAAGTGCTCAACGAACAATATATGATATTGATTATGCTATTAAATGGTATGTAGAAAATGAAATTCAACCACAAATAACTGCAAATAAAAATCTAGTAAATGTTCCTGTAATATTTGCCAATGGAGAAAAGTGGGACAATGTACGTCGATTAGGATATATTAGAGATGAAAAAGGAATGCTTCAATCTCCACTATTAATGTTAAAACGAAACTCTATGCAAGAAAGAGATAATCGAAAAAGCCTAGACGTTAATCGTACACTGCCAGATAATCGTTTAATATTTAAATCTAAATATAATAGTAGAAATAGATATGAAGACGAATTATTTCCTATACCTACAAATCCAAAACAAAATACAGAAAAAATATACGTAGTAGATATTCCTAAATATGTTACTATAGAATATGATATGTTGCTTTGGTGTGATTTTACAACACAAATGAATGAACTAGTAGATCAAATTTTACCATATGGTAGATTTGCATGGGGGAATGAACAAAACAGATATGAAACTGCAATTGGAAATTTTAGCTTTGAAACAGTTAATACAGTTGGAGAAGATAGACTTGTTAGAGCTACTGTACCATTAACTGTACAAGGAACTTTGCTTTCAGATCAAGAAACAAAAATATCTACTCTTAAAAAAATGTATTCTATTAAAAAATTAGTGTTTCAAACGGTTGTTGATGTTAATGAAAACATATTCAATACCACAACCATTCCACAACAATTATTAGATAAATCACAAACTATTGCAGGTGGAGGCAGTGTAATAGTAAATGGAGGAGGAACTAGCACAACTGTTGATAGCAACTCAATGACATACCTAATTGGACTAGTAGACAAAACTGCTACATATGTTTCTGCCACAACTGTTACTGTTGCTGGAACACCTAAAATTAATCCTAGCACATTAGGTTATGCATCTGTCAATGAATTTGATGTGTATGTTAATGGTCAATACATAGACAAAGCTGTATACACTTGGACACCAAATGAAAACACAACACAAACAATAGTATTTGATACTAGCATATTAGGATATGATATTTTGAATACTGACACTGTTATTGTTAATGGGAGATGGGCATAATGGCAAGACAAATAAGACCTGGACAACTTCAAGAAAATGTGTTGTATAATATATCTGCAAGTTTTGCTGTATCAGCATCTCATGAAATTACACATGAAGTATCTTCTAGTTATGCAGAGTCAGCAAGTTTTGCTGTAACAGCATCACACGCATTGAATACGACACCACTGCCAATTGGGACAGTATCCGGTTCTGCACAAATAACAGCCTTAGGATTTGTAACGAGTAGTGCAACGTCATCTTTTGTAGTAAATTCTCAAACTAGTTCATTTGTAACCAATTCAGCAACAGCATCTTTTGTAACCAATTCAGCAACAGCATCTTTTGTAACCAATTCAGCAACTGCTTCATTTGTAAATAACAGTGCAACATCATCATTTGTATTAAATTCACAAACGTCTTCGATGTCGGTGTTGAGTGCTAGCTTTGCTACAACGGCATCGCATTTGTTAAACAACCCTCCACCATTCCCATTTACCGGTGATGCAGTTATAACTGGGTCATTAGTTGTATCAGGTAGTGGCAATCAAGGAGGATTAAGAACTAATACTAGAAATATAATATTAGGACAAGGCGCCGGCAATAATCAAGATGCAATTAACGGTCCTTATAATGTAATGATCGGTTATCAGGCAGGATATACTAATA
>Ga0209337_1001615_pt1 | contig 17008 bp, 19 predicted proteins | sample LinPmetageLP53_FD_184044 | JGI IMG/M metagenome (GOLD analysis project Ga0209337, IMG submission 184044) | Marine viral communities from the Pacific Ocean - LP-53 (SPAdes) (version 2) | ecosystem: Environmental > Aquatic > Marine > Oceanic | place: Pacific Ocean | collected 2010-02-08 | reverse complement strand
AGTATGAAGGTGCATTTGACAACCTTTTGAAATCTGATAATGATAATTCTAATCAGTATGATGGTGCGTTTGATAGCTTAATAGAAAAAGATGGAACTGCTGTCGATAAGTATAAAGGTGCATTTGATAATGTTATAGAAGAAAAAGAAACAGTGGAGGTTGCTAAACCCCCTACGGATAAACTTAGTCCAGAGTATAAAGAGTTTCTTGATAACAAAAGAGCTATGGAAGTCTACCAAGCAAACAAAGACAAGATAGATGCCTTAGTAGAGAAGACCTATCAAAACGAATTACGTGTTAAATACGTAAATCAATTCCCCCAATATTTTACAGATGGAAAGTTAACTGACCTTGCAGGTGCTAAGTCAGCAGGTATTGTATATGAAGCTACTGCTGATGTAGGTGGCACACCTAATGCAGGTGTTATAAAATTTGCTGACGAAGAAATGTTAAATGAACGAGAGCAGTTAATACCTAGAGATGCAGAAGATAAGACGTTTCGTTCTGAAGTTAAGTCTGTAGATACCCAAATGAATGAGATGCTCACTATCCAAGATAGAGATAAGATTGGTGAGAGATATACATATCCTAAACCCCCTAGAAATATAAAAGTAGATTACGAAACTTACTTATTAAGTGATACATTTAAAGAGAAGATGAAAGATTCTCCTTATATGGAATTTTATTATAATACATTTGGGGAGAATGGTGCTAAAACTTTAGCTTACATAACAGCAGGAGCACAGTATGTTCGTGGTGGAACTGCCGATTTATATAAAACTGTACATGAAGCCATAGATGATGGTACAGATGGTAATTTTACTAAGTTATTAGGTATGAACTCTAGATCAGGAGCTAAGAAATTTACAGGTGACTTAGGGCAAATACTAGAGGTGGCTGAAGTTGGTGCTATGATGCGTATACTAACTAGAGTTCCTAAAGCTAAAGAATTAGCGAATGATATATTAAATGCTGAATTAAAAAAGAAAAAGAAGCTAATTAAAACAGCAGGTAAAGTTAAAAAGATTGAGAATAGAAGATTAAATATAAACAATGCTAAGAATAATGAAATTGTAATAGCCGCTGAAAAAGCTAAAAAGGCATCCGAGTTAGCTAAAGAAAATAAAGCTATTAAAGAAGAATTAATTATTGACTATGAAGTCCAAATAGGTGCTAGAGATAAAAATGATGTTACTAAGATATTAGACGAAAGCAAATTAATATCAACTACTCTAGATAAAAACGGTAAACAAACAGGTTCATTACGTGTTGACTATGACAAAGCTAGGATAGTAGGTCTACGTATAGCTAAAGAAAATCAGTATGACAGAGTTGACAGCATTAAATTTGAAGACACTACTTTTGACATAGCAGGAACAGCTAAAAAAGATGTGTTTGTAAGTAAAGATGATTTTGAAGAGGTATTAAATGTTAAACCTGATGATTTATTAGGTCCTATTCTATTGCCTGATAAGATAGACCCCTTAATAGCTATAGCATCTGAACTTAGAAAAAATAACCCTAACTTATTTCAAGGTAAAATGACTATAGACGGTTTGCTTAATGCAACAATTAAAGGAGACTTTATAGCGAGTGATGAATTATTAGGTTTATTGAATAAATATGATTTAACTTTAGAAGAATATATAACTATGACTGTAGGCTCTGCTTCGCAAGCAGGTAAAGTATTACAAAAAGTAGCTATGTTAAAAGGTAGAAAAATGGGTATCACAACTAGAGGTGAAACCATTTCTCAAACTGCAAAAGCTAAACAAGGTTTTTGGAAAAAAGCTTTTCAGAGAACTGTTGATGTAGGTAGAGGTGCATTAGTTTCTATGTTTGCTACTATGGTTCGTAACGTGGAATCGACTTTAATAAGAGCACCCTTAGAAACTCTTTCTAATGTTCCTAATACCTTGCTATATAATATAACAGAGGAAGGTTTAAGAAAACGTAACTTTAAATATTTAGTTACTCCTAATAATTGGAGAGGTCAATTAAGAAATAGTACTTATTTATTTGATAATTTAGATGTAAAAGACTACGTTGACTATATTTTAAAAGACCCTCAATTTAAAGATAAGTTTGATGTTTTGTTTACTCAGATAAGCGAGATAAAAAAACTCAAAGGTCCTGATAATTCAACCTTACCTATAGTGCAAAAATATGCTGATATTTTAATATCAGGGGGTGAAGATTTAGTAGACACTTTAAATACCTTTAACAGGTGGCAAGATCATTTAACTAGAAGTGCTTATTTTTTAAGCTCTTTAGAGACATTAGTTAAGAGAAATTATAATGGTTTAGACTTAATAGAGGAATTAAACAAGGGTAGAATAAAAGAGTTTCTAACAGACTCTCCTACTATAATGTTAAAAGACTCTAGGAAATTTGCAGACCTAGTTGCAGAAGCTACAGAGACAGCTAGAAATGCTACTTATTCTAATATGCCTAATTTCAGTCCTTTTAGAACACTCACTAAAATTATAACTGATACAGGATTAACAGCAGTATTTGCTTTCCCTAGATTTGTATTTACTAGTATGGAATTAATAGCTCAATATTCAGCAGGTGCAGCTTTAGTTCCTATTAGAAGAGCTATGAGACTTGTAGGAGACAATCCTAGATCAGCCTTTTCTCGATTAAGTGAAAGAGATTTAGAAGATATATCTAGAAATCTTGTGGGATTAGGCATATATCAGGCTGCTAGTATGTATAGAATGAAAGAAAAAGACAGACCTGAAGCATTTCAAGGTTATATAGGAGACCCTCATCCAGATTATAAATTTATTAGGACTGGTGATGGGGAAGTAATAGATATAACTCCACAGTTTCCTTTGAGACAGGCTCTATTTATAGTGGAGTTTATGAATAGATATGAAGACGGCACTTTAAATGGTTCTATAGTTGGAGACTTTAAGGAGATGTCTGAAACATTTTTAGGTGCTACACTAAGATCAGGGAGAACCACTAGCCTTGTAGAAGACTTTATTCAAGCTATAGGTGGTGGAGATGAAGAAATATATAATAGAATTGTTAAGGGTACAGGAACATTCACAGGAACTTTTGCTCAAAGATATGGAGTTCCTCTTGGTCAGATAGTTGATTTAGAAAGAGGTTTACCAAAGTTACCTTACATTAATATTATGAAAAATGGTGAGTTAATTGAATACGGATTGATGGATAACCCAAGAGTAGACACCATGAAAGATTCAAGTGAAGAATATAAATATGGTGATTTGGGAGGTAGCTTTAAACAACAAGTAAAGAGACCTTTTATACGGAGATTTGGAGGAGATACTGATCAATATCCTGATAGGTCTTATGTACTCGACAAAGATGGTAAGAAAAGATTAAGACCCTTACTAAAAGTGTTTGGTGGTCTGTCTTTCTATGAAGAAAATCCACCTGACAGTTTATTTCTTGAGGAATATGGCTTTACTGAATGGAAAACAGGATCAAAAGAAACTAGTCCTCAAGTAAGAGGTTTTGAAAATAAATTAATGGGTTCTTTAATACCTACTATATCTAAAGTAGCTCAAGCTTTTGAAAAGAGTTTAATAGAAAAAAATAGGTTAGCAAAAACTAATTTACCATTTAGAATGAACCCTGATGCTCCACCTAAATATAGCAAGAAATATATTCAATCCACAGTTCGTGGTGTGGTTAGCTCTAGTTTAACTACCCTAAGAGGTATGTTTAAAGAATCAGCCTATGCCAAACTCCTTGACAAAGGATTAGATAATGAAAAGGGTATGGCAGAGTTAATTAATGGATTCTTAAAACAAACTAATTTAAAAAAATTTAAACGTCTACCTAAAGATATTCGTAACCAAGCGAAACAAATATTTGAAGAACAAAATAAAAGGGTGGCTTCATATGAAAAGGGTAAAGATTTATTAGAATTATTTACTATTGGAACTTTTTATAGAGATGCTCAAAACGTATTAAAATAGATAGGCAGGTAACTCATTATAAGCTCCTGCCCACTAGTTTTATCGTTCATCTCCTGAACCTGCGAGAGTGCCACGTTCTTTTCTACCATGCAATTTCTCTAGATTCTTCTGCATAATAGTATTTAAACTAACACCCAACTCACTAGCTAATACAGCACAGTACCAAAGAACATCACCTACTTCATAGGCTATTGATTCTTTATCACCCTTGCCATCACGTATTAGTTTCTTCACCTTACCTGCTACCTCACCTGCTTCACTAGTTAAGCCTAGAGCTAAATACTCTAAGGCTTTTTCTTTTGGGAAGATAGCAGTCTGCCCTGCTCGTGCTTCATAGAAGTCAGCAGTCATAACTTCTGCAATAACTAAGTTATCATGCATAAATTTTCTCGCTTCTTCTTCTAGCTTCTGCATTTTTTACCTTCTCTAGTTGTCTAACAAATGCATCGTGCCACCCTCGTAACCACTCACGATACTGCATAGTATTTAGTCCATATGAGGTTTTCTCATTCTTAAAGAAGGCATTGAATCCTTTTTTATATTGAATGTGAAGAGGTGCATCATATTTGCTTAGACCTCTATCCTTTCGGCTTTGAAACTTCTTCTTTTTTATCATCTTCTTGTCTCCTTTCAAAAAATCTAACTAGGTTATTTAATTTACCATTCTCATGTTCTAGTGAAGATAACTCTTTTTCTATAGTCTCTACAATAGAAGGATGGTCTCCTATCCCTACAGGATTAGTCATCATGGCTTCAATATTAGCTATATGACCATTTATCTGTCCTGATATCTTACTCTTTAGTGCTTGTAATATCATCTCTCTCATTTTATACTCCTTTTTGGTTTTGGTTTTAAATGTAAAAACTCTCGTATATGTAACTTTCTTCCTTTAAAGAACACAATCATATTGATCATGGTGTTGATGGAAATGGCTATTAATAACCACCATTGCCACCAAAGTAACTCACCACTTTCTAGCATTAACTAGCCTGTATGTCAACCATCTCACACGCATCTGCTGTGCAAGCTAGTTCTCTACCACCACTAGTTGTATCTTCTTTCTCATAGTCTGCTAACTTAGACCAATCAATAGAAGCAGGCATCTTCTTATATGCTTGCTCATACTCTTCACCTGTTATATCTTGATAAGGTGCTTGCACGTAAGTATGATCAAAGAATGGTAGGAAAGATATTCCTGATACTTCATCAAAGTTATCATAAATCCATGCTCCTACTCCCATCCACTCGTGTTCTTTAACAGACACAGTTATAGATGGCTTATGTTCACACCAATGTCTTTGATACAACAACCAAAAGTCTAGCTGTTCAATAGCTGTCATAGCAGTTCTTGTAACTGCACCTGATGGTGCTTTAACAGGAAAGCTAAACACTGTAGTGCTATCAGGTTTGCCTGCATCAGGTTCAGACGGTATACCACTCTCTTTCATAAACTGTGTGATAGGGTCTTTGTTATCACCACGAACAGTTCTGATGTAGTAGTCATTATGTCTAGCATGAATACCTGAAGCACTGTCAACTAATTGACTAACTGTACCACTAGGTTTGACACAAGTTATAGCAGTTGACTGTACTATACCTAAATCTTTGGCAATTTTCTTATTAGTTTCTACTGCTACTGCTCTTAGTGCTTGTAGGTCTTTTTCTATGTTAGGGTTTTCAGATGTTAATATAGGGCAGTCAAGTATACCTGTTAGGGAAACCCCTAGTAATCTCTCTTCCTCTGTATTATCTCTCCATACCTTACGTAAGTATTTAAAGTTAGTAAGGGTAGATTGAAATGTACCAAGTATAGTAGCCATGCGTACCTTTTCTTTCAAGGACTCTAATGTATCTGTAACTCTGCATACTACCTCTGTAAGATTACAGAATTGATATGGTCTAAGTATGATCTCACTACACGGATTACAACCAAAGTAATACTCGGCATCTCTTCTACCATTCTCAAGTGCTTTTACTTGGGCTGCTTGCCTATTAAAGATACCACGTTCTCCTGACCTAGATTCGTATAAAGATAACCACTCTCTCATAAATGTACCCATTTCAGGCTTACCTTTGTATGCCACAGAGTTATTAGCCATACCCCTTTGACCTTCACGGTATATATTTTTCTCAGGTTCATCCCACCATTCTCCTGATTTAGCATGTCTCATTTGATCATCGCCTAAATTAGATAGGGATATAAGTGCAGACCTACGGACTCCACCCACAACAACTACTTCACCTATTTTGCACATTAAATCGTGACACTCAATAGGAAATAGTCTTCTACCTTTAGCTCCTTTGAACTTTTTAATGCAGAAATTAAATAATTTTACTAATGGATCAGGTCCTGATGCTCTACCCCCAAATGTTTTTAGTCTTGCACCTGCTGGTCTAACCTCTGAAACATCCCAAGTAGGTACTTGTCCTACGTATAGCATGGCTATAAGTTCACGTAAAGCTTTTGCCCATCCGGGTCTGCTATCACCTACTTTGATAACTGTAGTGCTATCTTCAAAATGTTCATTAACTATAGGTAGTTTGTCTACATTCTCACGTTCTACAGAGAAACCAACACCTGTACCACACATAAGTATATACATACATTCATCGAATGAACGTGGACTATCAACAGGTATGTAGCTACAGTTATAACCACCTACGTGACATCTATCTAATGCAGGACCTGCTGTCATCAATGCCCTCATACTAGGCATTACACCTAACGACATTATTTGATCTGTTAGTTTTTCTTTTAAGGCTTTACTAACTGTATAGTTGTAGTTACTAACTAAATGATTATTCATATAGTCAAAGTATCTATCTATAGTCTCACCCCAATTCTCTCTTCTTTGCTCATCGTCTTTCCATCTTGCATAGCGAGAGAGTGCTATGAAGTTTTGATAGTCTGTTGGTAAATAGTTTTTAAGCATTTATGTCTCCTCAGTTACACTTCTCATATTTTTAATTTTAACTCCGTCTAATTCGTGTATTACATCTGTAATGTAGTCTTCTATTTCATCCCCCACCCTACCATCCGAAGGTATGGGGTATTCATCAGGGTCTACATGAACAGTCATCATTATTTTAACTCTTACCATCGTAGACCTCAATCAATTTATTAAGATACCATTGTGCTTTTTTTAAGTCTTCAACACCATTTTTATATCTGTATCTCCATAGATATTTAACTATATTCCCTTGTAGGTAGTAATCAAATCCATTAACTAACATAGCTTCTAAGGCATCAATCGTTTCAATACCTGCTTTGTTGTAGTGAATAGGACTATTAACCATGTCTCCCATTTGTTTATTGTCAGACTGTGTCATAGCTTGCTTCTCCTTTTCTGCCATATATTTCATATACTCCATATGTCGCATATCTTTTTTACTATTTTTAGTATGTATTGTCAATGCTTTGTTTCCTTATTAAAGTTTAAGGTTATAACATTATCATTAACAGTAGTGGTCACAGTCTTTTTATTTTGATCTATGCAGTACAGTTCTTCTTCATTTAAAAATTCTTCTAACTCATCTGCTAATGCCGGTCTTCTTTCCATTAAAGCTACTGTACTAGCTACAAGCTGACACAAATGCAACATGTGTGCCTTGCTTTCTTCAGGTAGAGGATTCTCAGATGAAGTTATTATATTTACATCTAACTCACCTGTCCAATTAGCATCTAACATTTTAGGTTGTATTTCTATAAAATATGAACTGTTTGGTTTATGCTCTAGTGTCATTATATTCTCCTTATTTTAGTATTTTTAAATTTAATAAAGTTAGGATGCTTATTCTTTCCCTTTTCCTTTAGCCAATCTTCAGGTATTATTCTGTCATAGTATCTGAAGCCGTGTTTAATACACCACTCGGCATAGGTAGATTTCGCACCTTTACTTAGCTTACTTCGACTATTTGTAAAAACAAATCTAATATCTAGTTTAGGGTGTTGCTTCTGTATGCACAAGTGTTTTCTTCTATCTGTTGTTAGGAATCTTCCTTTCGTTTCTATTATTATACCATTGTTTAATATAAAGTCAGGGGTATAGGTGCGATAGGCTAAGTCTTCCCACTCTATCTTGATACTTTCATAATCATACTTATAATTTATTGTATCAAGAGCCATAGAAATCTTATGCTCTAGTCCACTTCTATACCCATACTTTATTGCTTCTCGTCTTACCTTATGAGGAGACATTTAGGCATGCTCTTCTGTTAGTTCTGTGTAGTATACAATAGGTGGTATCTTAGCTTTTGACATAACAGATGGTAGTTCCTTCAAGTTTTCCCAACAGGCATGTTTGTAGTCACAGAAGCCACAAGTAATTCCTAGTCTTCTGTTTCCTGTAGGTTTACCTCTCCACGTTTCTGCTGAATCCTCATAGCACCTCTCAAACTTATTTGTTTTTACCTTATTAATAGTTTTTTGAATTGTTATCATAGTGTCTTCTACATTACTTTCCTTAGCAGATACGTACTTAAACTTACCATTAGCTTTATTAACTACCCACCAACCACCTACTTTCTTTTTAGCGGCTTTTGCATAACCTATTAATTGAGCTACATACCCAAAGGGATCACTCATTTGAACAGTGTAAAAGTCAATGAACTTATTATCATATGACCAACCTGAAGCCGACTTAACATCATCAACAGCACCATCTATAACTAAGTCATAAGTTCCTGACACCTTTGTATCACCAACTTCTAGGGTTACATGCTCAGGCTCTTCATACTTAACACCTGCACCTCTTAATAAACCTTTGAACACTGCTTCAACTATATCTCCTAACATCATATTCATCATAAAATTATTAGGTTTAGCAGAAGCAGTTTCAGGTTTATTTTTCTCAAACCACAGTTGGCAAGTAGGTCTACCTAAGTTTGACATACGTAGTCTGAAGTCACCACGTTTGACTCCCCCACCAAACTGCTTTCTTAGTGCATCTTTTACATCATTACCTACTTGTTCAATAACTTCTTCGGACATAGTAGATTTACCGTTTACAGCATCAGACATATATTGATGCACACGCAGTTCAGCAGGGTGTGTCATTAGGATGCTCCTTCTTCTAGTTCTACATCTATAAATTGCTCAACAGTTTCAATCTCATCTTCAGTTGATTCTTTCTGACTAGCATAAGCTTTTTCGTCAAACTCTTTATATATGTAATCATTGTAGTTCTTAATCCAATCCATAAAATCAGAGAACACCTTATGCTCTTCTTCTTTTATTTCGTAAGACTTAGTTATATCTACACTAGCATTAGGAGTGTAGAAACTACTTCCATTAGGTAGAGGATTCTCTAAAGTCTCAGAGAAATCTATTCTATGCTGTAAGGGTAGTCTCTCTTTCGTGGAGAAAAGAGTAAATTGTTCTCCTACAGTTTTGTAAGCATCCTTATTATCAATCTCCCAAATAAAAGGAACTTCCCCTAACGTAACGTCATTACCACTTGCATCTACAGGATTAGTAAGTAGAACTGTACCAAATACAACTCTAACTCTTTTGATTTGCCTGATCAAGTCCTGCATGTCAGAAGGTAGAGCCTTAAAGTCTTTTATATACCCTGTAGGCTTACCACAATTAAACTTACCTGTGTTATCCTTCAAGTCTATATTAAGAGTGTCAGCCATAATAGTTCTATGGTATTTACCCTTTGGCTCTCCCTGCTTTGCATTGGAATTAGCTAGGTATCTTCTATACATAAATCTCTGTACAAAAGGTCTAACTGACATTTCCTTGGCATAATAAAAGGTTGACTTATCACCATCAATAACTTCTAAGCGATATGCTCCACCTTCTACTACCTCAGTCTTCTTGGTCTTTCCATTGACCTCTTCCATTCCCATTAAAGGAGAGTGCCATATTCTTAATCTATTTAAGTTGTTACTCTTCTTAGGGGAATTGCCTGATTCACCTGATAAACCCATAGCTTTCGCCATAGCGGCATAATTATCAGTGTTTATACTTACTAGTTCTGTCATATACTTTCCTTTCTATTTATTAAGTTTCATAGTTATATCACGCAACGTCTTTAGTGTCAAGCCAATTATCACCTATTTTTGCTTCTAATAATAAAGGAACATTGAACTCAATTCTAAATTGTTTCTCAATGATATTAGTAAGATTACCATTGAGTTGTTTTATTAAGTACAACACTTGCTGTACTTCTTCAGGGTGAATATCAATCACTACAGAATCATGCACAGAATTTACTATACAAGACTTGTATCTAGCTAACATTTCATCCATGTGTACCAATACTAAAGGTACTATATCAGCAGTAGCAAATGACTGTACAGGATAATTCTTTATCTGTGTAAAGTGGCTCACACTACCATTTCTTCTTCTTTCTACATCAGGAAAAGAGAACTGTCTACCTGATGGTGTAGTTATCATACGAGACTCTAAAGCTTCTTTAGCCAATCTGGAGTGCCATAACTTGATACCTTGGTATTTTTCTGTGAACTGTTCATAATATTTCGCTTCAGCAGTCGTTCTCCCAAATCCTGTTGCTCCATAGAGGGGTGCAAAGGTATGAGCTTTTGCTTCTTGCCTAGAAGTCTTCTGCCCTGATTCAGTAATAATCTTAGCTGTATAGCTATGTACGTCAAATCCATCTTCAATCTCCTTCATTGCTATTTTGTCTTGTGATAAATAAGCTGCAGTACGAAACTCTAACTGTGCAAAGTCAGCTTCAAGTATCTTGCCACCCTGCCATCGTGAAACAAATACTTTCTTAACAGGGAAAGTACCACCTCTAGGCATGTTCTGCATGTTTGGCTCTGCACCACTGAATCTTCCTGTAGAAGTACGGTGCTGTAGTAACCTTACGTGTAGTTTATTGTCAGGTTTTAAATATATATTTATACCCTCTACAAAAGATGATAAGTACGTATCTAAGGCTGATACTCTTTGTAGGTCAGTTAAGAACTGTAAAGCATTTGTATTATTATTTCTCTTAGCTGATGTCTGTAATGTAGCCAACATATTTTTATTGACACTAAAACCATTAGCAGTGACCCACTTAGAAGTAGGTGGATTAAATTTAAACCCTGCTATTTTATTTGTAGGCTTAAACAAGTAACCACTACCCTCACAAACAGGACACTTAGGCTGTTTAAGATATGGACTACCATCTTTCTTTATCTTTTTAAGATGACCTGTACCATAACATTCTCTACAAGTAACTGCTGTAGTCTTATATACAATATCAGAATTTATATCTAAGTTGTACATAAAGTCTGCCTTATTCATATAAGGAGTAAAGTTATTCATCCATGTAGCTTTCTCTTTAGGCTTTCTACTGTAGATAACCCAAGACATCTGTTCAGGACTATTTAAATTAATAGATGTATCCCCCATCAACTCTGATACTTGTGCATGTAATCGTTTCTCTGTTTCCCTTTTCTCTTTCTCAAACTCTGTGCGAACCTGATCTAATTTAGATTTGTCAACTGAAAATCCTCTCTTGTATATCTTTGCTAGTATAATTGACACTTTATTAGTCAGTAACACTGAATCCATGAGCATACTATACTCTACGGTATTTAGTTTTTTATAGAGAGTATTGGATAACTGTTGAGTTGCATGTAAATCAGCAGACAAGTATTCTGATAATTCTTCAGGGGGTATTTCATCTACCCCCATATCTTTCTTAAAGTATTCCTTTAACGTATCCTGTTTCTTCGTATCTAAATCATACCTCTCGGCACAAGCTTCAAGTGATAACGGTTGCTTTATACCTCTCTGTATTATGTACTCAGCTAACATAGTATCAAAGACAGAACCCTCATACTTAAACCCACATTCCCATAACCACATCAAATCATAAGATATGTTGTGTCCAATAAGAATAGTAGCCTTGTCTAGTAATTCTTGCACACCATCAAAGTTATCTCTAAACAAATACTCTTCTCCTGTATCTGTTAGACAACCTACCATTACTAATTTATTAGTAGACTCAAATGGATCAAGGTGCATCTTACCACCTCGTTTGGTTACTGTATTTTCTACGTCAAGTGTTAGTTTCATCGCTTATACTCCTTATGTAATTTGTCGGATAATATATAAGTATCTATAAAATGAGTCAAGTCATTTTTATGCATGTACCATTTGTTCTTATGTATTACTCTCCAATTATTATTTAATAGTGCTACTATATACTTATTATTAACTAAAACTAAACCGTTCTCGTATTTCTGTACAAGTAATCCTGCTTCAACTAAACCTATAAGTTTTTTTAATCTCTTTGCCTGTCTCTCAGGTGCATTTGAGTAGTAGTCTTTGTGATAATTACTTTCAGAACAAGCAATAGCACTCTGTTCAGCAGATTGCAGTTTTGATTTTAAATCATCTAAGTCATCTTTTGTATATGTATCCTCTTGTATTTTACATTTATCTTTATGCTCATCTAAATACCTCATAGCATTAGCTAGTCTTTTAGTTTCATCAGCAAATGCTCCAAGTCCTGTATTACAGTGATGACATATCCAACCTCTAAATGTATTAGTCTCGTGACAATGATCTAGTACCCAACTCTTCATTCTCATCTGACCGTACTTAGCTATTTCTTCTATGTCTCTTTCACATATAGGACAACAATAACTTTCACTAGGATACTCATTTTCACTCCTTAGTTTTTTAATTATAGCCTTATGTCCATTTTTACATGATTTACAGGTTCGTTTTATCTCACCTGACTTCATAGCAATAAACTGTGTTACAGGTTGTTCTATATCACACTTGATACAAGTTAAATACTTTGTCATACCTCATACCTTCCTATTTTATAATTTAGTGTACATATTCTAGAACCATGCCACCCTGTTAGTTTATTCTTTACAACATTTAAATGTCTTTGTAAGTCTTCGTCATCACCTGTGGTGTCTTGCTTGGGTGGATTCTTAGCTATAAGTATCATCAAATCTGCTTCTGCGGCTTTTCCTGTACGTGATCCTTCCATCATAGCTTGATTAAGTATAACCTTACCCTCTGCATCAGCAGACAGTTGAGACATATAAAACACTGCACACTCATGTTGCTTGGCAATCATACGAGCATGAATAGCATTAGCTTTGAGTGCTTCGTCAGGTCTAGAGAAACCCCCTGTCCTAGCAAACTTATCTCCCATGTCTAGGACAACTACATCAGGCTTGTAGGATTTACACACACTCTCAACCCATGCCATGTCACGATTGGATGCATCTTTTATTTTTATATTAGCCTTGACAGGTTCGTACAAGTCTCTTGCCTTAGTTGGGTTTGCCTTTATCTCCTGCATAGTCATACCTGTTGATGCAGTCAGATATCTAGCACCAACTCTGTGGCTACCCTCTTCGTTACATAAGACAATACAACTAGCACCTTGATGAGCCAAGCCATTAGGTCCTGCAATCATACTCGCATGAAAAGATGTTTTACCTGTGTTAGGTCTTGCACCTATCTCGATCAAGTGTCCTGCATTAACTCCACTAACTTGTCTAGTCAAGGCAGGTATATTGAAGTGCCATCTCGCTTCTAAATCATTCTTTGATAATAATGTTTCTATATCCATGTCATCCCACTCCACGTTTAAATCAGGTGTAAAGTCATCGTTGTGTTGTTCAATCAAACGTCTCAACGGTTCTAAGCTTGTCTGTGATCCATTGACATACTCAAAGCCTAAGTTAGCAACATCTTCTCCAACTACTTGTTGAAACAACTTTGATAATACTTCTTGTGCTATGTCTCCACCTAAAGGTGTCTCTTTCTTTACCTGTGCAAACATAGATGAGTAAGCCTGTTTCTGTGCAGTAGTCAACGTAGGATTACTAGACATGAACAATGCTTCAATCTCATCAGGTGTAACTGTTCTCTCATATCTGTCCATAGCAGAATCTATTGCATTTTTTATTTTGCGAGAGTCCTTGCTGAACAGTCTATCAGGGCATTTTGCTCCTCTGTGTTCAGAATAAAACTCTTTATCCATTAAGCTTCTTAGTAGTGCTAGTTCCATATTATATCTCCTTTGGGGTTAGGTTCATTAAATTTATTATGTCGTTCTTGTCACGATACTTTAGATCGTCATTTAGTTTTATAACTCTTATATCATTTACGTATCCTCTTAGTTCTTTAGCAAAAGAAAGTGTCTTAGGTAACGCATCAGGGTCTAGTGCTATTATGGCTGTTGAGAATTGTGTCATATATTTCTTGTGTGCTTCTGATAATGACGTACCTAACACTGCTACCCCAACATACTCATCACTACCTATTACTGAAGCACTGACACAATCCTCAACAACAACTGCGACTTTACCATAGCCAAAAGTAAAAGGCAAGTCACTATTTCCGTATCGTTTCCATTTGGGTAGTCGCTTCGTAATTGAACGACCCACAGCATCTAGGATAGTACCTCTGTCACACACAGGGAACACAACACGTTTCTCTTTTACATCGTAGTGCAGATCAACTGCATCTGCATCTAATTCCCACAGTTCACAAAATTCCATAACTTCTCTTCTGCACCTATGGGGTACAACATACTCAGGTAATACAAAAGTTTCAGTATCTTTATTCTTTTTGAGTGTACCTTTTATGTCATCCACAGTTAGTCTAACTTTACTATTACCACTTATACTACAAGTAACCTTGTAACAATTCCACAAAAGACGACCCATGTTATTTGTAACAGTAAATGTTTTATACCCATTACAGTTAGGACAATTCATTCTCTTTGTATCTCCATTACTTACATTTAAGTCTGTTACATATTCTCTAATATTAATCATAGTATATACCTTTCATTATATATGTTATTATATATAGTCCATTGGGCAATGACAATGCCTTGTAACATGGGAATTTTAATCCGTCAACCCCCTTCGTGTATTCAAGGCTAGGCTTGCACTTTTAAGAGTGTTCTTCATGTATGGTTTTACAGATTGTGGATTTGCATGACCTGTAACCGACATAATATTACCCATAGATACACCTGCATCTACCATTTCAACTGTGCCTGTTCTACGTAAGTCTGATAGTCTAAGCTCATTAGATAACTCAGCAGTATCCATAATCTTTCTAGCTAGTTTGGGTAGCTCGTGTAGAGAATAAGGTCTGTATACCCCCTTAAAAGCTTTTGTACGAGGTGCTACATATTCTTGAAACCCAAACTCTTCGTTCTGCTGTTTTAACATACTTAGTAACTCATCCGATATAGGTAGAAATACTTCTGCTCTACGTTTAGACTGTTCTATATGCATAGTACCCTTATCTAAATCTAAATTAGACCACTTAATTACTCTCATATCACCTAGTCTTTGACACCATTCATATGCCATCTGTGCTATCAGTCCTATATTACGTGTGCTAAAGTCAGAGTAAGCAGTATCAAGAAACCTGATAACATCATCTTTTGACCACACTACTTTTCTTGATAAAGACTTTCTTTTCTTTATACCTGTAAATGGATTCGTGTTGTATGTCTCCATCTCTATAGCATAGTTATACACAACTCTAGCTACTGATACAATGTGATTGGCAAGGGATACACCCCTGCCACACCACTGTTCATAAGCTCTCTTTGCAAGCTTACTAGATACGTCACTTAATTTATGACCACCTAATTTTGTGCTACCATCTATTTTTGTGTCATTCAATATACCTAAAAAGTATTGATACTGTGCTTTAGTTTCTTTACGTAAGCTATTGAAATCAAAAGATAAATAGTAGTCACTTATTAAATTAGATAACTTCATTTTAGGCTGCCATCAAGGATTTAAACTCAGGAGATGACACCCATTGTGATACCTTCTGCTCTCTTGCCCACATAGATTGTGCAACAGTATCCTTGCCTGTATTACGTAAGGTAAAACCATTTCTCTCATCTGCATAAGATGCATAGTTAGTGAAGGCAGAGTATAATGCGAACACATTCTTACCTCTCTTAGAGATTTCTACACAGGTCAGTTCGTACATCTTCTTAGCTAGATTCTCTGACTTGACTATCTTCTCAAGTAAAGTCTTACCATCTACATTAAGAGGTGTATCAGCCATAGACTGTAGATAACTTTGTCTTGCATCAAAGGTACTCTTAGAGTTCTTTAGTTCCCATATGAAAGTATCTATGTTAAAGCCTGACGTATTCTTTTTACGTACTGTGTCATATTCTCCTGTAATCTGACCATTGGTACAGAAAGTATCTATAGCACCAAAGTGTACCTGATTAGAACATGAACCATCTATGGCATGTAAGCCTATGATTCTCTCATTGATAACTGTCTGATGCTTAGAGGTAGTTATAGTATGTGATACATTTGGTAATGTAATATCTACTAGTGACCACGCATTGTTCCTAGCACTTCTCAAAGAAACCTTTGCACCATACAAATCTCTGAAGTCACGATTGTCTTGTATAACATCTTCCATAGCATCAAAAAATGCAGGATGTGATGCACACTTGAATCCACTGCCAACAATACCCATGTATTCTCCTGTGTCTTCTCTGACTACATACTTGTGATCTTTCATTTTAGTTGGCTCGTAAGCTACCTTGAAATCTAAGTTATCATCTAATTTAATTAACTTGTCTTGTACTATATCTAATGGCATATTATATTCTCCTTTTGGTTGGTTGTGTCGTCAGTAACGACATAGATAATTGTGTTGTATAAGATATTGAGACGTAAGTCAAACTATTTATACCTTAAATGCTATGTAAATACATAGTGCTATAATTAGTAGCTTACCATAGTCAAGGTCAAACTTTGTACCTTCACCATATTTTTTATTGAAATCTTTCTGAAAGAAATCTTGTATTCTGTGCCACATATTATATCTCCCTTTCTATTTCTTCTATTTGATTACACAATATAGTAATTACTTCTGTGTTGTATTGTACACAACCATCATTACCTGTCAACACCATAAGTGCCTTACGTATTTCTTCTAGCTTGGTTCTCTCAGGTGATTTGTGTACATGAGTACCTTCTGTTAAATTTATTGTAGCCATTCTTATTCTCCTTTCTTTGCATCTATATATACTCTCAAGTGAGTTGACTCATCTTTACT
>Ga0209337_1001614_pt1 | contig 17014 bp, 18 predicted proteins | sample LinPmetageLP53_FD_184044 | JGI IMG/M metagenome (GOLD analysis project Ga0209337, IMG submission 184044) | Marine viral communities from the Pacific Ocean - LP-53 (SPAdes) (version 2) | ecosystem: Environmental > Aquatic > Marine > Oceanic | place: Pacific Ocean | collected 2010-02-08 | reverse complement strand
AAGATTTAATAGCAGAAGCAAATTCTCCTATCAAAACCATAGTGGCAATTTATCCAGGTAGATTTCAACCAATGGGTAAACATCATGCACAAGTATATGATTGGTTAGCTAAACAATTTGGAAAACAGCATACATATATTGCAACAAGTGATAAAGTTGCATTACCAAAGTCTCCTTTTAACTTTAGAGAAAAATTACAAATAATACGTAAACATGGTATACAAAATGTTTCTCAAGAAAAAAATGTATATGCTCCAGAAAATATATTAAAAAAGTATGATCCAAAAACTACTGCAGTAGTATTTGTATATGGTAAAAAAGATGCAGGAAGATTAAGGACAACAAAGAAGGATGGCACCCCTGGATACTTCCAAGAATATTCAAAGTCTAAAAATAATTTACTTGGTTACGACCAACATGGATACTTCGTTACATCACCGCATATTAGCCTTAAGGTTAAAGGATTTGGTGAGATGTCAGGAACAACCTTAAGGCAAGCATTAGCTGCAGCAGACAAAGATACATTCAAAGAAATATTTGGTTGGTTTGACCCAAAAATATTTGATATGGTTAGATCTAAATTATCTGAACAAATACAAGAATTCTTAACAACAATAAATATTAAAGATTATTTAACAGAAGCAAGTACAGCTTCAGGCCAAGGCAAGGCAGATGTTGATGATGGTCCTAGATATTATTATGGAAACCAAGCTACATATAAAAGTAAAACAGCTGAAATGGCAAAACGATTAGGATATGAAGTAGTAAATTATATTCTTAAAGATACTCCATTAGAAATACATAATACAAACTTTCCAAAAGGCCCTCCATTAACAGTTTCATTTTTCCCGACAGGAGTTAAAGGAGGAGATGTGTCAGGTACAGATTATATGAAAGATTATAAAGGATCACCAGCCTATAAGATATGGAAGAAATATATTAAAAAAATAGCATCAGTTGTAGGATATAAATTTTTAGATTTTCTAGGAGCAGAAGATTCGATTGATTCTAGTAAAGGAGAGGTAATGAAACCAACAACATTAAAAGAAGATATTAAGTTACCAGTTAATATAGGTGATACGGTATTAATGGGAAAATTCAAAAATAAGAAAGTAGTTGTAAAAACAGTAACATGGAATGAAAAAGGAGATCTATTAATTAATGGTCGTTCTGCAATGAGAATGAGAATTATACCTCAAGAACCAAAACCTAAAACATTAGGAGAATCATTAGCTATCCAGTTATTAAATGAAGGTGGAGCAGCAGGGCATATGAATCACCCATTTGATGATAGAGACATTACATTTGGAGATATGAAACAAATGATACGATTATCACTTGAAGGTAAATTAAATATAGAATCCGGAGTTCAAGAAAAAACGGATGGCCAGGCATTAGCTATTACATTCAAAGATGGTAAGGTAGGAGCAGCAAGAAATAAAACTACAATTAAAGATCCAATGGATATTAATGCAGTTAAAATGAAATTTGCTGGTAGAGGCGAAATAGAAAAGGCATTTTCATTTGCTATGCAAGATTTAGAAAAGGCATTATTAAGAATACCAAGAAATAAATTAGATGATGTATTTCAAAATGGATCTAGATTCCTAAATATAGAAATCATTTATCCAGGAACTAAAAATGTTATAATGTATGGTTCAAAAGCTTATATACAATTTCATGGAGTAGATGAATACAATTTAGAATTAGCAACCAAAGTAGATTCTTATCCTGAATATGCTCCATTATTACAAAAATTAATTGCAAGCGTGAATGCCCATGTACAAAAACAATTTGAAATTATACCACCAAAAATATTAACAGTTGGTAAATTACCTGATTTTGAAAAGAAAGAAAAACATTTTATAGATCAAGTAACTTTCTTACAAAAACAATTTCAACTAAAAGATACAGATGAATTAGTAATGTGGCATGAAGCTTGGTGGAAAGGAAAAATTGAACAAACAATTCCATATGCAACAGATGATATAAAATTAGGATTATTAAAAAGATGGGCATACTTTGATAAATCATTTAGAATGAATAATAAAACTATACCAGATCCTGAAACATTACAAATGGCCAAAGAATTTGACAAACAAGATTTTGCAAAACAAAATAAACATAATGTATATAATTTTGAAAAGATATTTTTAGAATTAGGTGTAGAAATATTACATAATATATCAGATTATTTGTCAGTAGTTCCATCTGATGCAACAAAAGATATTAGACAACGAATAGCTACAAAAATCAAAGTCATCCAGAAATCTAAGGACCTAGCGTCACTTGAAAAATTAAAATTTGAATTAAAAAGAATAGAAGACCTAGGAGGATTTGAAAAGTTAGTACCTTCAGAAGGAATTGTATTTGTATATAAAGGTAAGACATATAAATTAACAGGTCTATTTGCACCAATTAATCAATTACTTGGAATAGGCGGACTAAGCGATAAGTAGCATATTTATATTAAAAATAGGGGAAAAACAATGAATGAAAAAGTATTAAGAGAAGCAATTAAAACAGAAATCCGTAAAGTACTAAATGAAGGACCATATGGTTCTGGATTAGGCGGAAGTGAACGTCAAAAAGTATCTAGAATTTTTCAATATATGGAAAGAAAAGGATTATCTAGATTTTTAGCAATGTTAAAAACGGATATTGAAAAGGCTCAAGCAATTGCAAAATTTGCTGACTTAGTAGGATTACCTGTTAATAAGGTATCACAATTAAGAAGCCAACTTGCAAGAATGAAGAGATCTGCTCGTTCTGGTAGTGATAAAGAAGTTTAATAATAAAGGGTTATAATGAGCAAACTACAAAACGTAAAAGCCATTAAAAATATGTTGTCAGGGACTCATAAGTCTCAAACACGACAAACACATTATTATGGTAAAACTTCAAATGAGATACTAGAAGAAAATATAATTGAAACATCTGAAGACGGAAAACCAAAAATTTGGATAGAAGTAGACCCCAATACTAATTCCAGAATGAGAGTAACACAACATGATGGTTGGAAATCTAAAGAAACAGAATCTGGTTATTTAGTTAGAAAGGCTATTAAAGCTTTAGAAATGCCATCTGAATGCCCGCAATGTGGTAAAGGTATGCATGGAACAGAAAGGCGATTAAATGAAAAGTTTTGGAATTTGCAAAAACAATGTTTTGATTGTATAGTGACACTTGAAACAAAATTAAGAAACGATCCAGAAGCTTGGAAATTATATCAACAAGAAAAGATGTATGAAAATGCAAAAGTATTTTTCAATGATGCGGACGGAGATGTAGAAGGATTAGAAAAGATATTAACAGAAGCTTCATCAGGTGTACAAAATGCAGATGGAGATCTAGAAACATTTGAAGCAGCAATGTCTAAAAAGAAATTCAAATCTACAATATTAAAAGAATATAAAAAATATAAAAAACAAACCTTATTGGAGTTAAAAAATGGCAAGTAATGTAAAATCATTAAAATCGGCATATGAAAAGGCTGTAAAAAAAGAACAATCACTTTCTTCTTTGATGTTAGTGAATCTAGTAAAATATAAAGCAGCCAAAGCATCTGGCGATGAAAAGGCTATTGCAAAGTTTACAAAGATTGCAGGACAATTGAGTCCAAAGAAAAAGAAAGCATCCGAAGAAGCAAATACAGCATATCAAGCATATGAAGATAAGATTAGTGGATTACATGCTGACGCAGAATTGGAAATTGATGAAAATATTAATGAAGTTCGTAAATTAATAAAAAAGATGATTATTAAAGAAGCCGGAGTATTTGATACACCGGATACTACAGAACCTGCAGGAGAAGATCAGTCAAGAGTAATGTCAAAATTACAAGACAAATTTGAGGGTCCTGTAAAAGGTATTATTAATTTAATAAAAACAAAAGATGATCTCAATGCCGCAGTAAGTATGTTAATTTCAAAATCTGAAGAAACTACATCAGGATTAGGCAGAAAGGCTAAGGTATTGTTATTAAAAACAGTAAAAGAATTATAAGGAGAAAAATGTTATGAGTATATTAACAAATTTATTTGCAGGTGGTGCAGCAGACCTAGTAAAAGGTGTAGGTGGAGTTATAGATAACTTACATACATCAAAAGAAGAAAAATTAGAAGCACAACAAAAAATACAACAATTAATATCTGACCATGAAGCTAAAATGGAACAAAATATTACTGACAGATGGTCAGTTGATATGAAATCTGATTCTTGGTTATCTAAAAACGTTAGACCATTAGTTTTAATATTCTTAGTTGTATGTACAGTATTAATGATTTTTATTGATGCTGGAACAATTTCATTTGTGGTCGAAGAAAAATGGACAGACCTACTTCAAATAGTTCTTATTACAGTTATTGGTGCTTATTTTGGTGGTAGAAGTCTCGAGAAAGCTAAAAAATAGTTTCATATTTATTTGGTTTTCTGAAAAACTTTTATTATATTAAATAAATTATGACTGTAAAGAAAACATTAAAAGATATTATACGCGATGAGTATAAAAAATGTGTACAAGATCCTGTACATTTTATGCGAAAGTATTGTATAATTCAACATCCTACTCAAGGTAAGATATATTTCAACCTATACCCATTCCAAGAAGATTCATTAAATCAACTAGCAAATAATAGATATAATATTATTCTTAAGTCTAGACAGTTAGGTATTTCAACATTAACAGCTGGATATGCTTTATGGAAGATGTTATTTCATTCTGATTTTAATGCTTTGGTTATTGCGACAAAACAAGATGTAGCAAAAAATCTTGTTACTAAGGTAAGAGTAATGCACGAAAATTTACCTAAATGGTTAAGGGGTAATGTATTAGAAGATAATAAACTATCATTAAGATTAACAAATGGATCACAGGTAAAGGCAATATCATCAAAAGGTGATGCAGGTAGGTCTGAGGCATTATCATTATTAATATTTGATGAAGCAGCTTTTATTGATAAAATTGATGATATTTGGACAGCCGCTCAACAAACATTAGCAACTGGAGGTGATTGTATTGCATTATCTACTCCTAATGGAGTTGGTAATTGGTTCCATAAACAATGGGTTGATGCAGAAGCAGGTGGTGAATTTAATACCATGAAACTACATTGGACTGTACATCCTGATAGAGATCAAATCTGGAGAGATAAACAAACAGAGTTACTTGGTGAGAAAATGGCAGCACAAGAATGTGATTGTGATTTTATATCATCTGGTCATACAGTAGTTGACGGTGAGATATTACAATGGTATGGAGAAACATATGTTAAAGATCCAATCGAAAAAAGAGGAATGGATAGTAACTATTGGATCTGGGAATATCCAAATTATTCTAAAAATTATATGGTAGTAGCAGATGTTGCCAGAGGAGATGCAAGTGATTATTCTGCATTCCATGTATTTGATACAGAAGAATGTAAACAGGTTGCAGAATATAGAGGTAAGATAGGAACTACTGAATATGGTAATATGTTGATAGCGGTTGCTACAGAATATAACAATGCATTACTAGTAATTGAAAATGCAAATATAGGATGGGCATCAATACAGGTGGCATTAGATAAAGGATATCCAAATATATACTATTCTTATAAACAAGATGGATATTTAGATGAAGAGATACACTTAAGAAAAAATTATGATTTAAAGAAAAAATCACAAAAAGTTCCTGGATTTTCAATGACATCTAGAACGCGGCCATTGGTAATATCTAAATTAGAAACCTATTTTAGAGATAAAACACCAATAGTGCATTCTAAAAGATTAATAGATGAATTATTTACATTTATTTGGTTAGGTCATAGAGCAGAAGCATCAAGAGGTTATAATGATGATTTAGTAATATCATTTGCAACAGGATTATGGATGCGTGACACGGCATTGAGATTACAACAACAAGGAATGGATTTAAACAGAAAAGCATTAGGAGGAGTAGGAAAATCAGATGGAGTATATACAAACAACGGAAACTTAAAAGGATCAGGTTGGGAATGGAACTCTGGAGATAAAGACAACGACGATTTAACCTGGCTTTTATAGTACAAACATATTTATATTAAATTAGGAAATTATGGCAAAGCAAACATTAAGATCTAGACTAAAAAGACTTTTCTCAACGAACGTAATAGTTCGTAGAATAGGAAAGAAACGTCTTCAAGTTGTAGATTCAAACAAGTTACAGTCCCTAGGGAACATGAAACAAACAAAGTACATTGATAGATTTTCAGGAATACATACAAGAAATCCAGGATGGCAAACATATAATAACTCTGCAAATTATCATCAAAATAGAGTAGAGTTATATACAGACTATGAAGGAATGGATATGGACCCAATCTTATCTTCTGCATTAGATATCTATGCAGACGAATCTACAGTGAAAGATTCAGACGGAGATACTCTTACAATTAAATCACAAGATGATGATATAAGAAAAATCTTAAGAAATTTATTCTATGATGTATTAAATATTGAATATAATTTATGGCCATGGGTTAGAAATTGTTGTAAATATGGAGATTTTTATTTACATTTAGATATTGATGAAGAAGTAGGTATTGTTAATGTTACACCTTTATCGGCGTATGAAATTAGACGAGAAGAAATGTTTGATGAAAAGAATCCATATGCAGTTAAATTTTTCTATGAAGGATTAAATAATGTCGGTGGTACAGGCCGAGGAGGCCAGATGACAGAATTTGAACCATTTGAAATGGCACACTTTAGATTGTTATCTGATACAAACTTCCTTCCTTATGGTAAATCAATGATGGAAGGTGCAAGAAAGATATACAAACAATTAACTCTTATGGAAGATGCAATGTTATTACATCGTATTATGAGAGCACCAGAAAGAAGAATATTCAAAATTGATGTAGGAAATATACCACCAGGAGAAGTTGATTCTCATATGCAACAGATTATCAACAAAATGAAGAAAGTTCCATACATGGATGAACAGACAGGTGATTATAATCTTAAATTTAATCTTCAAAATATGTTAGAAGATTATTATTTACCAGTAAGGGGTGGTGAATCAGGAACTAATATTGAAACATTACCAGGAACAAGTAATGATGGAGCCGTAGAAGATATTGATTACTTAAGAAATAAAATGCATGCTGCATTAAGAATACCAAAAGCCTTTTTAGGATATGATGAAGGAGTAGAGGGTAAAGCAACATTGGCAGCAGAAGATATTAGATTTGCAAGAACCATTGAAAGAATACAAAAAATATTTCAGTCTGAGTTAACTAAAATCGCAATTGTACATTTATATACACAAGGATATACAGATGCAGATTTAATTAACTTTGAATTAATATTAACATCACCATCAATTGTTTATGAAAAACAAAAAGTAGAATTATTAAATGAAAAATTAGGTTTAGTATCTAACTTCAAAGAATCAGGAATGTTCTCAGAAAGGTATGTATATGAAAATGTATTTGGCATGAGTCAGGATGAATGGTTGAGAGAACAAGAACAAGTAATTGAAGACCTTAAGGAAGAATTTAGAAAGGAGCAGATTAAATCAGAAGGTAATGATCCACAAAAGACAAATCAATCATTTGGAACACCACATGATATAGCACAAATGCATATGCAATCAGGCATCGAAGTTCCAGGACAACAAGATGAAGGAGCAGATGAACCGGTAGCAGGACCAGGAGCTCCTAAAAAATATGGTGCCTGGAACAGAGCCAATTCTGATTATGGTAGAGATGCATTAGGAGATAAGGAGAATAATAAGGCCCTTCAACCTGATGAATCACCATTACAACATAACTATAGAGGTGGTTCACCGCTAAGCACGGAAGCAAAAGCATTTGCAAAATTCTTAACTAAGAAATCAAAAACATCAAAAGTATTGCATGAGAGTCTTTCATTAGAGAAAAAAGACTTAGATAAAGGTACAATGTTGGATGAAGATGTATTGATTCAAGAAGAAAAAGCGTAGTGAAACTTTAATAACTCTATATTTATTTATAAATCAGATAGAAAACAAACAGGGACAACGTGTCAATGAAAAAAATAAAGCATTCAAAGTTTAAAAATACAGGTATTCTCTTCGAAATGCTCGTACGACAAGTGGCAGCAGATACAATGCATGGCCGTAGAACAAAGGCACTACCTTTAATAAAAAAACATTTCAAATCAGGTACAGAACTTGGTAAAGAATTAGAATTATATAATACTCTCCAAAAGGAAGAATTCAAATCAGAAACTAATGCACAAAAATTTCTACAAGCCTGTGTAAGTGCAAGAAAGGCGTTAAATGAAAGTGCATTACGTAGACAAAAGTATAATCTTATTAAAGAAATTTCAGATAAGTTTATTGTTGAAAATTTCTTTAAATCTAGAGTATCAAATTATACTGTATTAGCTTCTATATTCAAATTATTCGAATATGCAGAAGTTGATAATCCAGCTGCAATTGTAAGATCTAAGAGTACATTAGTAGAACATGTATTACGTAACGCACTTAATACTCCAGTTAAGAAAAAAACAGGTAACAAAATTACAGAAACATATACAGTTCAACCTAAGGATGTAAGATTGTTATCATATAAAATGTTAATTGATAAATTTAATGATAAGTATAATGGGCTTAATCAACGTCAAAAGAATATATTACGTGAATATATTAACAATGTAACAAATACAGTTGCATTAAAAGAATTTGTACAAACTGAAATTCCAGTCATCCAAAAAGAACTTAAAAGGGCATCTACAAGAGTTGGTTCTAAAATAGTTAAGATTAAGTTAAATGAAGTTAACAACATGTTAACCAAAATTAATGAATCATCTGTTATTAAAGATAAAGATGTATTAACAATGTTACGTTATTATGAATTAATAAAAGAACTTAAAAACGTGGAGATGAAATAATGAGTGCTAATCCATCACAAAAACAAACTTGGTTTCATACTAACCAATGGAGCGGATCTAAACCAGATCCAGGAAAATATTATGATCCAAGACCAATAGCAGCAAGTGCAGGTAGTATAGATGTTACTGGTGAAGGATATGGAGCAATACTAATAGGTAATGTAACTAATTTATTTATAACAGCATCTAATGGTACAGTTATTCCAACCGCTCAATTTGATGTAAAAACAATATATGATATAGGAATCAAAGGAATAAACCAAGGTGCTACAGGTAACTGTACTATATTCAAAACACGTTAATAAGGATTAAGATATGAAATATTTAGATAAATTTAAGAAATATTTGAAGGAAGAAGAAGATTCTGAATTAGAAGAAGGAAGTGCAACTGCTAATCTAGATGGAGGAGAAGGTCCTGTTAAGACACCATATGCATTTGGAGATGGTTCTAAAAAGTCTAAAAAGAAACAAAAAGATAATGCAGAAGCTGCAACCAATTTTGAATTAGTTAAAGACTCATTATATATAAGAATGATGAAATCACTTAATAGCTCAGGACAATTAAATGAAACATCATATAGAGATTATAAAAAAGATCCAACATCAACACCACAACAAAAAGTTAATAGAGGAATAGCCGAAGTTAATAAAATGTTAGGATTGATGGAAAAAATAGTAAATAACAATTTACGGTTAAAAACAGAAATGGGAGTTCAATCAAACCATTTTTGGAAATCAACCGGAAGTAGATTTGCAAAGATAAATGAAAGAATGACAAGGATTGCAAACCGATTAAAAGAATTATCACAATAGGAGCCAATTATGGGAAAACAATTATTAGTTAATTATCAAACATTTGAGATAAGTCCTCAACAAATAAATGAAAGTTTATCAAAAAATGATGGACGTTTAATTGTTAATGGTGTATTACAAAGAGCTGAATCAAAGAATCAAAATGGTAGAATATACCCAAAAGAAACTTTGATGAGAGAAGCAACAAAATATTCTGAATCATTTATAGCAGAAAAAAGAGCTTTAGGAGAACTAGATCACCCAGATTCATCAGTAGTAAATTTGAATAATGTTTCTCATAATGTTTTAGATATGAAATGGAATGGTGATGATTTATGTGGTACTGTAGAAGTATTAGGAACACCTGCAGGAAATATATTAAAAGAATTATTCAAATCGGGAATAAGATTAGGTATAAGTTCAAGAGGAATGGGATCTGTAAAAGAAATGATGGGAGAAGGTGAAGAAACTTTAGAAGTTCAACCTGACTTTGAATTAATTGCTTTTGATTTTGTTTCTAATCCATCAACACATGGAGCATTTTTATCACCAGTAACAGAAGGTAAAATTATTAAAGTTGATAAATATAAAAATGTAAATAAATTAATAACTGATATAATTAAGGAGTACTAATATGTTAAAAGATATGGAATCACAATTTGCACCAGGAAAGACAACTAAAGTCTCTGATGTGTTAGCAGGTGATGGAAAAGGTAATACAGGGTTAGCTGGATTAGGAGAAGCAAATGCGTCTAAATATTCAGTTACTGAAAAGAGAGATCCATTAGCATTAGAAGGAAAAAAGAATAACGGATTGTTTGCAATGGAAGGAGTTTCAAAATATGGATTAATAGGCAAAGGTCCAATAGCTTATATAGATAAGATAGAGAGGTAATATGAACTTAAAAAAACAATATCAAAGATTATTTGAAGGAAGACAAGCCTTTGCAAAAGCAAATACATTAAAGACAGGTGATTCTTTATTAGAATATACTCCTGGAGATAGATATGGTGGACAAGATGGTGATGCTGCTATGAATGATATGGACTCAGAAATTGACTTCAGAACACCAGAACCATTTGATATCGAATATTACTCAGATCAATTAAATACTATATTAGAATCTATAGATGATTATCATCAAGAATTAGGAACTAACATAGAAAAGAAAGCTCAAGAGACTGGTAATTATAAATTAGATGCGGCAGAAAAACAAGTATCTAGATATATTAATGTAGCTACAAAAGGATTAGAAGATCTTCAAAAATATTTAGAAAGACAAAAAGGGAACTTATAATGGCAAAGCAAAGTAAATACGAAAATGCATTATTAAAAACAATAATGAAAAAATCTAAATATCTATCAGAGAATTTTGGAGCAGAAGAAGAAGAAGGAATTACTTCAGAACAAAAAAAATCATTTACTGAAGCAGTAGGTAATTATCATACAATAGGTGAAAATGTATATAGAAATTCATCATTAAGAGAAATTACAGAACAATTAGCTGAAATAGTTAAAGTAGCTGAATCACTTACATTATCAGAATCAGAACATTGGTTTGATAATGTTACTACTAGCCGTCATATGAAAGGCCTAAAAGAATCATTCAAAGTGTTTGAAAAGACTGCAAATGAAGTTCATACATTACAACAAAGATTAGAATCTGCATATGAGGATATAGGTGGTACATTAAACAAGTATTATAAGATAAGTGAAGCATTAAGAGAAGATGGTAAACCAGATTATCTAGATATGGATAAAGATGGTAATACAGAAGAACCTATGAAAGCTGCAATAGCTCAAAAATAAGATCTTAATTGATTAGGATATATGAAATATATTCTTTATATTAATAATAGTTATAATCATAAAATAGTTATATGAACAAAAAACACAAAATCTGGCAATCTCATATTCCAGGAGCTGCATTAGGAGCTGAAGTAATTAGTACCAAAATGTTTGATAAGAACGGAAATTCATACATGAAACCAGATATTGACTTTGCGTTACGGTTTTGGAAGCGTGCAATGAAGGATTCTGGTAAGATGATGGAATATAAAGATCGTACTCGTTATACAAAAAAATCACAAAAACGCCGAGTACAAATGGAAAATGCAAAATTCTTCCAATGGGTGGACGATCAAAATAACCAATAGATAGTTATAAACAACGCTTTTGTAATTTCTAAAATTTTCTTAGTTTTAATAGTAGGTTTATTGGATAGTATCTATATTTATTAATAGAAAAGTATACAGTAATCCAATATTACTGTCACTGAACTATATAAACAACCTATCTATTAAGAATCCTAATATTCTTATTTCCGACAAAATTATAAATTAAGAGGAGAAATTCAATGAACAAATTATTGAAAGAAGCAATCGCAGACGCTAAAGCAGTTAGAGAAACGGCATTAGCAAATGCAAAATTAGCACTAGAGGAAGCATTTACACCTAGACTTCAATCTATGTTATCTGCAAAACTTTCTGAAGAAGAAGAAATGGAAATGGAAGAAGATGAAGACATGGCAGCACCAGAAATGGAAGCTCCTATGGATGAACCTGTTCCAGAAGCACCAGTAGAAGACCCAGCAGTAGCTGAAGGTGACTATGGTGATGAAGAAGTTTCTGAAGAAGAAGAGTTTGCAGCACCAGCACCTGAAGAAGCACCAGTTGAAGAACCGGTAGCTGAAGAGGAAGATCTTGAACTTGAAGCAATCTTACGAGAGCTTGAAGGAGAAGAAGAAGAAGTTACTGAAGGCGAAGATGAAGAAGAGACTGTTGAAGAACAATCTGATTCAACTGATATCGGCAAAGGTGACAACAAACTGGATGCAGCAGATGCAAAAGATGAAGAAGACCCAGGAAAAGGAAAACTATCTGAAGAAGAAGAAGAAGAAGAAGTTGACCTAGAGGAAATCATCAATGCATTAAGAGAAGAAGAAGGCGATGACGTTAACGCGGCTGAACCAGAAAACGGACCTGCATTAGAAGAAGGTGAAGATGAAGCAGAAGCAGAATTAGAAGAAGCTTACAAAGTAATTAGATTTATGAAATCTAAATTAAATGAAGTTAATCTATTGAATGCCAAACTATTATTCTCAAACAAATTATTTAGAAACCATAACCTAAACGAAGGTCAGAAAATGAAAGTTATTGAAAACTTTGACAGAGCTCATTCATTGAGAGAAGTTAAATTAGTATTTGCTACATTATCTGAATCGTTCAAGATTAATGGTGGACGAAAGCGAGTAAAAACAATTAAAGAATCTTACGCAAGTAAAGCTTCTAGATCTACTAGACCATCAAAAAGAGTCCTTTCGGAAGGCTCCCAAGTGGCAAATAGATTTAAGAAATTAGCTGGACTTATTTAAGATTAAAAAAAAGAGGAAATTAAATGAACATTAATTCTTTAATGCCGAATGATACACTAGCAAAACAAAAAGCAGTGACAGGCGGTTTAGTAAAAAAATGGGAAAGAACAGGACTTTTAGAAGGAATGAATCAGGAGTATGAAAAAACTGGTATGGCTGTGCTTTTAGAAAACCAAGCGAAACAATTGGTATCTGAAGCAAACCAAACAGGTACTTCTGCTAATTCAGAAGAATGGTCAGGTGTTGCTCTTCCATTAGTACGTAGAATCTTCGCAGAAATAGCTGCAAAAGATTTCGTAAGCGTACAACCAATGAATTTACCATCTGGACTTGTATTCTTCCTAGACTTCAAGTACCAAACAGGTCAACCAGGATTTACAACAGGTGCTGGTAAAGATTCACAAAATGATTCTGTTTTTGGTGTTACCGATGATAGAAACGGAACTACTCCAGCTACTGAAGGTCTTTATGGCGCAGGTAGATTTGGATATTCTGTAAACGAAGCTGCAATTGGAACATCAGCAGCTCCAAAAGTAAATGGTACAGGAGCAGTAGGTGTGAACATTGTAACTGGATCAGTATTTACTCAAACAACTTTTGAAGATTATACAAACCATGATGCAGAATTTTCAGCTTCTTTATCAGGTGCGTTTACTGAGTACAATACAGTATCTTGGAAATTTGCTGCAGGTGATTTAGCAGATGGTAATGGTGTAAGAGCATTTAAAGTATCAGGATCTGGTATTACTACTTACTATCCACAATTTACTACGGTAACTGGATGGACAGGAAAATCAACTGATACTCCAACTGTTAAGTTCTTAGTTAAATCTCCGGATGGTACAAAAGGTGGTACAGTTGTAAATGGTGTTGTTTCATACCAAAAAGCTCCAAGTGATATCGCAAGAGGTGACTTCGAAGATTCATTACCAACTACTTCAACTGAAGTATCTGGTTTAGATATTCCAGAAATCAACCTTGAAATGAAATCTGAGGCTATCGTTGCTAAGACACGTAAGTTGAAGGCAGTATGGACTCCTGAGTTCGCTCAAGACTTGAATGCTTATCATTCAATTGATGCAGAGGCAGAATTAACTTCTATGTTATCTGAATACGTTTCGCAAGAAATTGATTTAGAATTATTAGATATGTTGATCTCTAATGCTCAAACAATTGACAGATGGTCAGCAAAAATTGGATATGAATATGATGCAGCTAGTACAACTTTTAGTGCTAACAATACTGCAGCTCAAGCATACAACCAAGGAACTTGGTTCCAAACTTTAGGTACGAAAATACAAAAAGTTTCGAACAAAATTCACCAATTAACATTAAGAGGTGGAGCAAACTTCCTAGTATGTTCTCCAACTGTAGCAACTATCTTAGAATCAATTCCAGGATATGCAGCTGATACAGATGGTGACAAAATGCAATTTGCAATGGGTGTACAGAAAGTTGGTGCAATCAATAGTAGATTCCAAGTATATAAGAATCCTTATATGACTGAAAATACTATCTTAATGGGATACAGAGGAGCACAATTCCTTGAAACTGGAGCAGTTTATGCACCATATATTCCGTTAATCATGACTCCATTAGTTTACGATCCATCATCATTCACTCCAAGAAAAGGTGTAATGACTAGATATGCTAAGAAAATGGTAAGACCAGAATTCTATGGTAAAGTTTACGTAGATGGTTTAGATACTATATAATATTAGTTAAATAACTAATTTTATTAGGATATTGTAATTTGAAGGGTGCCTTTTTAGGCACCTTTCTTACACTCGGCCATATTTATATTAAAGATAATGGCTACTAAAATTAAATGGGAGGATGCAGATTTTAAGTGGGATTTAGCACCTACTGATACATCGGCACCAAGATATACCTGGGATGATGTAACATTAGTTGAAGAACTAATATCAGGTGGAGCAACTGGTGAAGAAGTTGCTTGGAATGTAGACCAATTAGATCCGGACAAGAAAAAACGTTTTATTAAACTTATATGTAAAATAAAAGGTATAGAAACTTATTCAGGTCAAAAAACAATTCATGATGATATTTCGGTAACAGCCGAAGATTGTGAACTAGTAATAAAAGAAGTATTAGGAATAGATTTAACAGTGGAGAATATACATGTATAAATTATTTACAGACAAGGCAGAATTATTTGAATGTGACATTAAAATAGAAGGAGCAAGCCTTTCTAATTCAACTGCAAGGTTAGTTGTAGAAACTAATGATTATAGTTTAATGTTTAATGGTAAGATTAATAACTCAGGTAAGTGTGAAATACCTATTAAGAAATTAAAAGGACTTATAGATGAAAATAGCAAAGGTAATATTAGGCTAGAGGTAATTGCAGAAGATACATATTTCATACCATGGAAATCGGAATTTGAAATTAATGCAAGTAAGAAGGTAACAGTTGAAATTAAATCTCAAAACAAACCATTGATAGAATCTAGAGGACCAAAAGTACAAGTTTCAAAGATTAAAGAAACTAAAAAAATAAATAAATCAAAAAAGGTTACAATATCAGAATCAGAAAGAACTCATATTCTTAATATTATGAAATTACTGATTCATGAAAATGTTAATATAGATAATCTTTCTATAAAGAAGGATAAATTAAATAAAGTTATAGCTACATATAATCAATTCAAACCAATTAACGAGTCTTCAAAAGGAAAGGTTATGAACGGGGTATTGACTGTATTAGCAAAAACACAATAGGAGGCATAAATGGCTTTACCAGATTTAACAGGCCAAAATATTCAAGATACCTATAATAGGTTATTGCAAATATCATCTAGCGGTGAATTAGCTGATGGTACTGGCTCATTAGTTCCAACACTACAAATAACTGCATCTTATGCAATTTCTGCATCTCATGAAATAACATATGAAACTTCATCATCTTATGCTGAAACTGCATCAATGGCATCTAGTAATTTTATTGTACAAGGAGATATAACATCTTCAGGACATATAAGCCAAAGTGGACAACTATATACAACTGCAGTAAAGATACCAAGGGTTGATAATGGATTACCAGCTGGAATATTAACTAGTAATAAATTACAATTTTACGAAACAAGTGTTGCAAATCAAGGTATTGTTGGAGTTGACATACAAACTTCTGGAACAAAAGGTACACTCTTAATACGATCCGGAGGAACTGGTGTAATATACCTTGATGGATATAATGATAGTTATATAAATATTCCTGGAGATTTTGGCATTGGTACTAGTTCACCTAGTTACAAGTTAGATGTAAATGGAACAGGTAGGTTTACTAGCCATTTATATACAAATGGAAATATAGTAGGAGATAATGCTACTGACATAACTAATATGTCTGATGGTACATTTTCTGGAACAGTTGATGCTACTAAAGTTACTGCAACTGATGTTTATGCTGATAGATTTGTAACTGGTTCAATAGTAGATTCTATGTTAATGATGGCTACTGCATCAATTGGTGTACTAAAAGGTAATGATGCAACAACGACAGGATTAGAAGTTTCAGGATATATTTTAGCAAATCACATAACAGCATCAGGTAATATAAGTGCAAGTGGAGCAATATATACAAATACAATATTTGGAGAAACTACATTAAATATCAATCCTAACTCAAATGGCCCACAATTCGCAGCACCTTATTCTCATACACTTCAAGTATATGGGGGCATAAGAGCTAAAGATGATTCGTTCTTTATGGGCAAAATAACAGCCTCAGGTGATATAAGTTCAAGTGGTCAAATATTTGGAGATCAATGGGTTGGAAATGGTACAGTTTTTCCAGATTTTAATACAAACCCCCAAGCAAAAATAAAAGTAAATGAATCTGGAGTAACTATAAATCAGGGTCTTACTGTTAATAGTGATTTGATTGGAGGTGTAGGCCACATAACAGCCTCAGGTAATATAAGTTCAAGTGGTAA
>Ga0209337_1001613_pt1 | contig 17017 bp, 25 predicted proteins | sample LinPmetageLP53_FD_184044 | JGI IMG/M metagenome (GOLD analysis project Ga0209337, IMG submission 184044) | Marine viral communities from the Pacific Ocean - LP-53 (SPAdes) (version 2) | ecosystem: Environmental > Aquatic > Marine > Oceanic | place: Pacific Ocean | collected 2010-02-08 | reverse complement strand
ATGTTACGGTTGGAGCACTTGTATAATTGCTTCCACCTGCCGTTACTGATATACCTGTTATTATTCCATTTGCCATGGTTGCTGTTGCAGTTGCTCCTGATCCTCCTCCGCCAGTTATTGACACGGTAGGAGTACCTGTGTAACCAGTTCCTCCTGAATTTACTGCTATACCTGTCACTGCTCCGCCTGATACAGATGCAGTCAAACTTGCGGCTGAAAAAGTTACAACAGTTACATTTGATCTTCCCCATGTTTCAGTTCCTTTTCTAAACTGTACAACATATCCAGTAATCGATTGACCTCCTGTAGAACTTGGAGCAGTCCAGTTGACATTTATTTTTCCTGCCGAACCTGAACCTGTTACAGTTGTTGCACTTATACCATAAGGTTTGTTTGGAGTATCCAACTGATATGACGAAACTACGTTTCCTACTATAAAGTTTAAATTGGCATCCATTGTAACTGGAGCAGAACTGTTGATTCTGAAACCTACTTTTGGAACATATCCTGATTTTTGATAAAGGAATCCTGGGGTTGGAAACTCATGAGATAAAGTTCCTTCAGTTCCGTCTCCTATGCAAATGTCATACTGGTCTACCATGCTTGAAGGAACAAAATAAGTGTCAAAGAATTTTAACTGCTCCCATATTGTCTGTGTGTTACCTATGTTTGTTATTCCTCCACTTTCTGGATTATGCATTGTTCCAAGGTTATTTGACTCTTCTTTAACAGTCCATGCAAGGGTTATGTTTGTAGTATTTCCTTCAAGTTTTAACAATATGTTTTCCTCGTCACGTTCCTCTGGCATTGGCATAGGACTTACTGGAGCACTGAACTCTGCTCCAAAGTCTTTAAAGTTATGAACTCTGTAAATGAATTTAACTTCTCCGCTTACTATTTTTCTAAGATAAAGTGTAAGAGTCATCGTGGTCTCTTTGCTCTCTCCTTTTCAATTACTTCTACTACTGCTTGTTGAAACTGATATTTTTCTGCTGACGTATAGTTGCCATTCATTCCTTCCACTTTGATTTCAATAACCTGTGGTACTGGTGTTGTCTCTCCAAATGTTTTACCGTCAGGCATTTTTGTCCAGCCGCCTTCATTCATAAGAGTCTTGTACCATATGTTTTTTAACTCGTCAAACGTTGAAGCATCTCCTCTTGCCGCGGCAACTGCTACAGCAGTGTTTGCAGCTCCTACACCTGCCACGTTAGTTTTGTCTTTACCAAGCAAGCCAACCATTTTTGTTAATTCATTACCTGAAAATTTCAACATTTTTGTTTGTAACCCTTTCATCTTGTCTGTCATTTTAGGAAGATCTCCAAATCCTGTTTTAGTTGCGGCAATTTGTAATTTAGATTGTGCAATCAAATCATTGTCCAGTGTTACAATGTTGTCATTAGGATTAATTCCATTCAAACCAGCAAGAAGACTATTCAATGTTCTTTCTCCTTCATCTTTCATTTGCCAATCTCCAGTAAAAATTCCTGTTAATGTTCCGACAATAATTTGACCAACAGCTACAAGACCTCTAATTATACCTTCAACAATCGGAACCAGTTTCTCTCCTACCATCGTACCCATCTCCTGCATCATTGGCAAAGCGTTCTGATAGAACGGCAAGATGAATTTTGTCAACACCATTAACATGATAGGTCTTAACATGAAACCTATGAAATCTCCTATAGGTCTGAGAATCAACATGATACCAAAATTGAATAACTTTAATATTTGTTTGAGCATAGGAGAAGATGAAACAAGCATTTTTACCATGCCGACAGCAATTCCAACCAATCCTGCAATCATACCTAGTTTGCCAAGACCTGATGTCATTCCTGCTAACAGTCCTTTCTTTTCTTCTTTTTCTTTAGGTGCTCCAGTTCCCCCTTTATTAAATATCTTGGCAAGTTGTGATATGCTTCCAGTTGAAAATGAGTTTATGTTAACATCTATTGCTTGCTGTGTATCACTTTCTTCCATTGCAGACATCTATCTCAGTGCTCCAAATATGCCTTTTAATGTTTCCTGTATCATATCTTTTGATAAGAGCACCGTAGTTTTTAAATATTTCGTAGGTTGCTTGTCCACCTGTTCTTTATCCCATCCAAAACACAATGCACTGTAGGCGTAAATATGTTCTGCTACTTCGTCAAACTCTGACTGCCTGTTGCCGCTGTAATCATTGGTGCTAACAGTTTCTCTAAAGGGATGGCTTGCATTAATCTGTTTAAGATCCCTAATGCACTGCTTGTTGAAAGTTTAGCAAATTCTGTAGCATTCTTAGGATTGAATGGAGCCTTTGTTACTACTGACTGTAAAATCATTTGCTGGTATAATTGTAAGTTAACTTGTGGACGTGAGACATCTGATAAATCAACGCAACTTTTTATTATTCTTTGCATATCTCCAAAAGGGGGATCATCTTCAAATTCTATTGTCTCATCTTTTCCATCTATATTTACTGTAAAAGATTGTATTGCCATAGATGAATTATAAAATAGATATATTTAAACCTATGTTTAAGGTACTGCTGAAACACTGTTGTTTGCTGTAACCTTGACATTTCTCATTTGGAATGTAACATCTTCAAACACTGGTTCGTTTGGTGCTATTGACAAACTGTGTTCTGAAACACTTATTCCTGCAAATTCCAACTTGATTGATTTTTCACTTGTTCCTGAAAGTCCGTTGGTAAACTCTACTGTTAATGTTGCAACTTCTGTTCTGTCAAACACTCTTTGTAACTGAGTCTTGTCAATAAATGATGCATTAAATTTACCAGTCATTTCAAACAGTTTTCTAAATGAACCTACTGCACTTGGACTTCCTTGTGAATATAAAAGTTCAGTGTTTGCGGCTAGTGTAATATCAATGTCTTGTACTTCTGCAACAGTAGAACCATCTAACAATTCTATTGAAGCATGAGAGAATGTATATGGGAAATCAATTCCATCTCCTATTGGAGTTATGCCAGACACACTTGTACCAATCGTGTCAACTGCACCGTAAATGAAATCCATTGTTCCTTTTACTGTTTCTCCTACTGATGATTTAACATTAAGTTGTGTAAACACACTTCCCTTAAGATTTCTTAAAACATCTGTAGATGTTTTTGTATCAAATCCAACTTCTATATCAAAAGATTTTGGTTGCTTTATTCCTGTATTATCTGCTGTTAAATTAGAATAATCAGAATCCCAAATATGTGTATAATTATTACTTGATCCAGATGTATCAACTCCTCCTAAAAGTGTGTCAAAAACCCACGGATTAGACAAAACAAAGTCCAATGATCCGCTTCCTTCATTTTTACCGTATGCAAATGATGCTACTTCTATATCATATAGTTGTGATAATGCTATCTGATTGTTCTTGAATGTTAGTGAGTTTACTTTTTGTTCCAGTCCGAATGCTCTTGTTTGTGTTGCTCCCCCAGCAAAAGTACTTTCTTCTCCATAATGAACAAATGCATTAGAGCCTGTGCGAACCATACTATTTAACCATTCATATCGCTTATAAATATTATGGGTCTAATTTTCTGTATGTAACCTCAAATATATGCCTAAACATATTACGATAATCCTGAGAAAGTGACTTTGACTGAGTCAGTCTTAGGTCTATAAAATTATCTCTTCTTATCTGATTCTTGATAATTTTGTCTACTTGATTGACTATTGATCTGAATCTGTCCTCATCATATGATCTTATGTCAATTACGACTACTGTTGTATGAAGGTGGTTTGTTCCATAAAGATTAAAATATCTTACATTTTCCGAGCCAGGAGTTATTACTACAGTATCTTCCAAGTCATCTATGATACCTACTGCCTTCTCTTCCCATACTTTTGTGAATCTTGGTTTGGGAGAATCGTCATTGTCATAGTTCCACTGAGTCTGAAACATGGATATTACGTCATCTACCGAGTCATAAATTGCTATTCCCATTACTTGTAACCTCCTTTAGGATATTTTGACTTCCATGATTTTCCTGAACCATAGAATATTTCAGTAGTATTTCCTTCGTTGTCAAGATGTGCGGTTGCCCCTACCTCTAAACCTCTCTGTGCTATAGCACGTCTAACCATAAATGATATACTTATCATCATATTTCTTTTTCTTTTACCAGAAACTCCGTCCACAGCCTGTTTTAAATCTGCGGATTCTGCAATAAAAACATCTTCCAACCATCGTCTGAATTTGGTTTTACCGCCTTTAGAATGATCTCCACCTATTGAAAAAGAATCATAGACTATTTTTTTTGCTGACCTATAATTTTCATCCGTATCTTCATCCTCGTCATATCCTTCTTCGTTGTCTACTGGCTCTGCTCCTACTGGTATTCCATATTTTGATATATCATTATTTTTTCTAAATTTTTTTATAAGTTTTTTATATTCAGGAAATTCTTGTAATACTCTTTCTTCTGCTTTTCTTATTCTTTTTCCCCTTTCTTTTGCAGACTCTGCTTCATCTGTGTCCATTTCATAATAAGCACTTTGTACTTGATGTACTACATCATCAGTTAGTTTGGTCATCGTGCGACAAATACTTCTCTTCTGTCTGCAACAGTTCTGTCAATGTCCTCTTGCCATTTCTGTATTGATGTCTGCATATTGATTCCGTTTCCACCCATTGGCAACTTGTCCATTCTAAAACTAGTATTGATAATTTCAATGGCAACCATCTTGATAATTGCATCAGTAATATCGCCTGGAACAACCGTATCTCCATATCTGTAAGTTACTCTTACCCTGTGTTTTCTAAGAATTGAAAAAATAAAACCTCTTAAAAATAATTTACCGTAAACTCCTTCAATGTTATACCAACTGTCATTTCCTAATATATTAGAATAAGTATCCTGAGAACCCTGCCAGATTTCTATCTTGTCTCCTGCTGATCCGTTCAAGTCTTTTATCAATCTATGATGTAAAAATATAGGAGTACCCCATCCAAATGAATAGACTAACGGTAAGTCGTGAACTTCGTCAGTAATTGTTCTTTCTGTCCATGCATGACCTATTCTTCTCTCGATTTCTGCTTCCTTCCTATTGATAATTTTCTCGATCTGAGCCTTGTTTGGAGTAGTAGTAGCAGTGATGGGAACACGTAAAAAATCAGATACATCTTCGACAGTACAATATGTAACAACCATGCTTAAATAGTATGTCCTTGTCTTTTAAAGTTTTGCGTTCTACTCATATAATACGACTATTTCGCCAGTACTGCCAGATGCCACTACTATTCTTAAACCTGTACTAAATGGTGTATTAATCATAGCGGCTGAATTGCCTGCGTTTGCTGTGAATGAGAACTTTGCTGTGCTTCCTGTGATGTTATCTATTATTGAGAATACTCTATCCCCTGCGGTTGTGGTATAGACTGACTTGACAATACAGTGACCTGTCTTGGCTTGAACAGTTGCAGAGTTAACTACTGCCAGTTGACTAATCTTGCCTACCATGGTTTAGGTAATATATCTATACTTATAAAGTTTTGTGAATAAAAAAAAGGGTTAGAAACCTGTTATACGAACGCGAATAGTCATACTATTCACTGCTGTATCAGCGTTATCTAGCTCTTCAAGTGCAACTACTGTACTTGTAGAACTTGTTGGTGTATGACCATAAGCTTTAAATTTTCCTGTGGCAGCTGCTCCGCCTGCGGCTGGAGTATATTGCAAAAGTAGTCCTGCACTACAATGGAGTACTTCTGCTCCAATGACAGTGTCAATTCTACCGCCCATAGAAAGGTCGACAGTATTACCGTTTGTTGCGTAGTTGTCTGATCCACCAAAAGTGACGTCGACAATTGCAGTTCTTAACCTTGAGGTTAATTGTGACTGCACGGTTAAAGTCTTTCCTGTAAGATTCTTATGATCTTGATTCTGTGCGACTGTGATAGCCATATTATTATCTGAATATACTTATATATAAAGATAGGTTACCAGAAACTTCCCTTGTCAGAACAGTCTAAATGAGCCCCACAATTTGGGCATATGAGATGACAGGCTGTCATCTTTTTCATCTCTGTGTAGCAACGTGGACATTCCATAATCGAAAAAATAAAAAAGATTCGGCTAGTCTTAGAGTTTAATGTCTCTAATTTTACCTTGGGATTTAAAGTGACGACAAACGGTTTCTCCCATTGTTCTGAATAGCCCTTTCTCAACAAATGCATTGTTGATGAATGGATATCCTGGGGATCTTCGTGTTGCTTCGTAGTACTCTGTTGGAATTGCGACTTGAATTCCTAATCTTGGATAACCATATCCTTCTGAGTCTGAGGTGTCCAATGCGAATAATCTACCGACTTCTTCTGAGTCGCCAGCATCACTTGGTGCATCCTTACTTGGAATGAATGGGATTCCGTATAGAGAATCTACGTGTAGACCTACTCCTGTGCCTTCAAAGGTTTTAATTCCGTTCACATCGATTTGAACTACTTGTTCTCCGTAAGGGTTCTTTACACGGACTTGAGGTGTGTAAATACCTTGGATTTCGCTGTAAACTTCGTGGGAACCTAAAAGTACGTTAGGATCTTTACCACCTGCAATTCTTATTTTACGTAAGAATGTTCTGATGGTATCGTCGGTCAAAACACCATTAGTTCCGATTGTACCTGAAGCTGATTCAACTGTAGCATCATAAGTGGTGCTTGCATCACGATCAACGGTAGCGTTAGCTGCCCAACAATCGTAAAAACCAGTTGTTGATCCTCCGAGTGCATCTTCTTCAGCATCACTTGAAATGATTCTGTCAAGACTCTCAAAGTCAGTAGTACCTGCAAAGGTACTTGAACCTGTTACGGTTCCTTCGACATCAGCCAATAGTGCTCTGTTAAGGAGCTCTTTGTGCTGAACTGCCATATACAATCTTAAACTACCTAGTCCGCCCCAAATATCATCTTTGGAGTGAGTTGACAACCATTCCATAACTTCAGATGCTGAGAAGACTAAAGACATTGTCTTTGGTCTAACATCTAATTCTGCCACAGTTGGCAAAATTTCGTCTGGAATTACTCCACCTTCTGCGACTCCACCTAAGGCAGTATTGCCTTGTGTAGTATCTATAGTTGGTTTTGCAGTTATAACCCTCCAACCAGATTTATCCCATGGATATTTTGGGAGAATACCAAATGCATTAGCCTCAAGGTTGAGTTGAGCCCATGCGTATGCTCCGAAAATAGCATTGAATACGCCTGCTGTTGATGTTGTGACTGGACTGTCTGCTTTTCTAAGGAAGTTACGGTTATATCCGTAATACTGTGCCTCTAATTCATCAATTGTTTTAATTGAAGGATTGGACATCAGTAATATACCTCCTCTTCGGTACCAAATTTACCAGACAAGATTTCTCTTGCTAATACATCCATGTATTGATTACCTCTAGATCTAGCGGCTTTCAAAACTGGGTTCAATGCTGAGCCTTGGCTTGACACTGATTTGGTCACATTTGCAGATGGTCTTGGTGTTTCTGTTGTAAAGCTTTGTGTTTCAGGCAAAACGGATTTCTCTTGCATAGAGAGATTTCCTTTGTCTCCTTCTGGTTTCTTTTCTCCAGTCTTATCATCGTGCAATCCAGCTTGGATTGAGTTACTTTGATAGGTGTCTGGAGTCTTTACCTCTGCACCAATGTCATCTTTATCAGAGACTTTTGGGGTCAAAGGAAGATCAGTCGGAGTCTCGAGTGCTTTAATTCTGCTGTCTAATGATTTGATAGTATTAGAAACTGTTTGAATAGATTCTGATACTGACTTCATAGAGACTGCTAAGGAATCAAGAACTGCTTTGTTTTTGTCTTCCACTGCTTCTTTATCGTCGGCTTCTGCTTTTTTCTCTTCTTGAGGTTTTTCCTCAACTAGAGATTCAGCTTTGTCATGTTCTTGCGAACAATTACATTCTTCTGCCATGTATTAAGATTACGTGTTATTTAGTTTATATAGTTTTTGTTTTGCCACATTTGGAACATTTATTACATTTACTACACTTCATAGATGATGGTCTGTCCTGTGTAATATTTCCAGGCTTTTTTAATCTGTCAGGGTTTCCTAATGTTTCTGCACTTACTCCTACGTCTTCTTTCTTTTCTTCTGATATCTGTGCTGAATGTCCTGCCCCCTGAATTGCTGTTGCACCTGCACCCAGCCCTCTGACTCCGCTCTTTGGTGGATTTGACTCTTTGTTACATGGACAGCCTTCTTTATGTTCAAAATCTAATTCCTTGCCATCGTCTTTTGGTTTTGTTAGTCCTTCTGACTGAACGTGCATTGTGCCTTTTGCTGTCTCAACTTCTTTTATATCCTCGTCGTCCTGAGCATTTGTAGTGGAACCTGAATCGTTATGGTTCTTTGCTAAACCACAGTCAAAACAATAAAATCTATGATCAGATTTTGCTATGCTAATTTCAGGTAATTCTTTGTCATCTTGGGCGTTAATTCCCAATGGTTTTTGTGAACTGAATTTGTCATCCTTATGTGTATTCTCTTTTACCTCTGCTACAATGTCGTCAGTTTTCTTTGCACCCTCAACGGTTGACTGTATGGAACCGCAGTATGCCTCTGGATTTCTTATATCGTCATCATTTCTTGCACTGGTTTCACAAGCACCAAATTCTTTGTCGCCCCATTTTGTAGGCAACGGTTTCTTAATTTCAGATTTATCAGTATTGTCAGTTACGGTTGAACCCTCTTCCCACATCTTGCAACTCCAGTATGCGGCAGATGTTTTGTCCTTTTGCTGATCACATTTGTGTCTTGCTCTGAAAGATGATCTTGCCTCTGGATCGTCTCTGCGAATTTCCATGTTTGGATCTCCGAATCTTACGGTTACAGTTTTTCCAGTCTTTGGATCTTTTACATATACCTTGAACTTTTTGTTTCCGTCGTCTCTCATTGGCTTGTTCAAAGGTTTCTTGTCATCTGCTTTTGAAATGAAACATCCCTTCTCTTCACATTTTATAATAACATCCTCGTCATCATCCTTAACTACATAATCATCTCCTGTCTCATTTGATTTTGCTACGTCGTTTGTTGCCGTAATCAATGCAAATGGAACTGCTGGATCCTCACAAACTGCAATCTCATACATCTCTATATCTTTTAAATGAAAAGCTATACTTCCGTCTGACTGCTGAACTGGTGTCGCATCCGATGTTGTTGCACCACCAAACGAAAGCCCTTTGTATTCTCCTGATTTTATCTTCCCCCATATCTCATTGTCTAGCTGAGTATGGTTAAATATTTTTCCAATAATTTTTAATGCAGGTAATTCACTTCCATCATCTGTAGTTAGTGTTGTTTTAGCATAATTGATTCCTTTTCCTACTATTCTGTTTGAGTGTGTGTCTGATATTGCTCCTCCCCTGTCCATCCATATTGGGAGACATTTGTAAAGAGAATCTACCATTGTTACCTCTCCCTGTCTGTCAACCATTTCTACGGTTAACAGTCCTTCGAAAAATCTTTCTCCAGAATCTTCCTTAAACACGAGGCTTTTTGTAACAAAATTGTTAGTTATCATCTATATAAGAAAAGGTTTTATTTGTTTATAAAGTTTTAGAACAGAAAAAAAGGAAAAATAGTAGGTTTTTATGCTACTTTCTTTGCTTTGGATACAGCGAAATCTACAGTGAAACCTGCTGTTAGACCGATTAAAATCAGTCCTAATGTGTCAATTCCTGACAAAGAGATTGTTTGTGCGATAGCGATTCCTGCGAAACCTGATACAATAACTGCACCTAAGAATTTCTTAATGTCGTATTTAGACTCATTTGAGCCAAGAAATCCTCTGATGGTGTTTAATACTGCACCTGATACTGTTGCAAGAACTACTGCAAGTAATGGATCTACCATGTTAAAATCGTAATAACTGTTCTATTTAAAGATGATTGCTAATCTTCATCTTCTTCTGTGCATAGTGGGCATAAAACCTCACACATTTTTTGTAAAAATGTTTTATCTTGACTTGCCATACTTCTCCAACTCTCTAGAAACAGTCAACCCAGTAACGAATACTGAGGATATTAGTGCAATTATTAATGTTTGTTCAAAAGTTAAACCCATATTAAAAACAGTTTCAGCAATGTTACCTGATACGAGTGGAGAGAAAAATGATACACCAAAATTACCCATTATTCGTGCAAATACTTTTTTCATCATGGTAGTTATATACTGATTGTATATAAATTTAATTTATAGGCACTAACTCTTTGTCACTGATCATGTCCAACGCAATCATAGGATCTTCATATATATACTCAACAAGTTCCTTGTCCTCTGCACTTCCCTCATAGTAGCCACAAGGCGGACACAGCCAGAATATTAACTCGTCATTCATGTATCCATACATCTTTTTTTTACATACGTCACACGAAGGTTCAGACATATTAAAGGTTTAAAAGGGTTTATTAATAAGGTTTTGTTTACGATAGTATGGCATCATCAATATACTTATATCCAGATATTTCACAATATAATAAATTCTACGGAAGAGAAAGAGATGACTTGACATTCGAAGCAATATTAATTGACCTTTATGTTGACTATAAAAAACAAAAACTTTTTGTCATAACAAATACAAGCAATGAAAAAGAAAGATTTTTAAACAACAGAACAATTACACACATACGAAACGAGTCATATAAGAACGAACACCTTACAGATGACTGTGTTCTTGTGACTGATAAGGACATTGTTTACAAGAATGGGTACCTTGAACTGTTTCCAAGATTTCTGCGAAAACCGCTAATGAAACTGAGAGTTGACAGGTGTGTAGGTGGAGATATAGACAAGAACAAGATTGACTTGACAAAAATGAAGTATGATTTTACCAGAGACAGAATTAACCTAATTGTACACCATTCTACCTTCTGAATCTTCTGTCACTTGTCATGATCTCTTTCCAGTCCTTTCCGTGTTTCTTTTTCAACGAAAGCCAAAAAGGATCAGTTCCGAACATACCGCCTTTCTTATTGTATTCCTTTGTAACATTTGCAACACGTCTGTGACAACTAGTGCATAAACGTATGTTAATCTGTTCCAAACCAAACTTGTAAGTGTTGCAGAAGTAACATAGACCGTAGTGCTTTACCTTTACGACTGCCATAAGTGCCTCTCTTCCTTTCTTTCCTGCACAGTCTCCGCAAATGTCTGACACGGTTGCATTGGAAGCCTTGTTTGAAAGACAGCCAAAACATAATGCCTCTTTGTAGGCGTTGACTCTTGTATACTCGTTCTCTTGGTGTTTCTCCCAAAGTTTTTTAGTATGGTCGTTTGCGTTCTTGTTGGTGTCTAGTTCGGTGGGCAAAATCCAGTCAACCTCTTTAAGCATTGATCAAGTGCGGTAAAAGTGTAAAACTCTATTTGTTCACTGCTTTTTTCGCATTTTTTAGTCATTTTAATTATAGCCTCTACTGTTTCTTCACAACGAGTTTTTTTGATGTTAATCTTCACAGTCTTCGCAACTGGTTTCACGTTTATTTTCTTTGGTTTTTTTTCTACAGTCTTCGCAGTCATGATTCTTGTATGTCATCTTTCTCCCAACTATTTAAACCTTCGAATTCATTCTTCACAATATCCCTGGCTTGTCTAACTGTCATGCCAGACTTGCGAAGTTCGTCTACCGTTTTAGTTTTATTCCATCCAAAGTCTACGGATGTCTGTAACGTTGTCTTTACAAGTTCAAAGTTTGCTGGGGTAATGCCGTCTGGAAAAGACTTTCGAGACATACTTGTTCCTGCTCCTGACGAAGGTGCTCCTTGTCCAATTCCTCCAGTGTCGGACGGTCTCTGCTTTCCTGGCTCTCCCTGCATACGTTGTTGCTCCTCCTTTGGGGCGGCTGTGCCGCCTCTTCCGCCTGGGTTCTTCACAGTTCCACCGTTGTTCTCTTCGGCTTCTATCTGTTCCTTTAATGTTACGACAGGATCCTTTGATACAACAAACTCTCCTGTGTGAGTTCTTGTAACTTCGAATCCCATTGACTGGTATGCTCTCATATTTTCAATTTCTACTCCGTCTATCTGTAGGTTTCTAAGTTTGTCAGTTTCTTCTCCAGTCTTTAGTTTTAATTCCCAGTCATCAACGTTTAACATAAATGCAATCTTTCGCAAAAAGCCTTTGTACAAAAAGTCCTGACCCCATTTGACTGCCCTGTTTGTAATTGTAACTTGCAGACCTTCCTGTGACCAACCAGTTGGAAGTTCTCCAAAGTAAAGCGGAAGAACACCATAGGTTGCACCTATAATCATACGGAGTTCCCTTCGTATTGTAGTAAATTCTAACTCTTTAAGTGATCCAGTAAAGTCTATCCATTCTGCCATGTTACCAGCGTTGCCACCTCTGTCGTTTTCAACAAGTAGGGGGTGTATTCTGTATGGATCCTCTGCGGCTGACTCTTCTAATGCATCCCATGACTTTCTGAAAGTCTCATAGTTTCTGGATGCAATAACCAGCATACCTCGTGGAGGTCTCATCTTGTCGAAATACTTTCTGATATACTCGTCCATGTGTGACAGTGCCATAACCTTGCTCCATATGGAATAGATCGGGGAGAAGCCATAAACCAAGTCTGGTCTGTACTTGCCTGCCTTCCATATAACTTCGCCTTCAGCATAGACAAATCGTTTTGGATTTGGAATACCTAGCGAATAGATGGAGTTGACTTCGCAGATGGCTTTCAGAGCCTTCAAGGGCATGGAGTGCTTTCCGTCTTCTATGATCTGACAATAGTCATCATCAAGAATTCTGTGCTCTCTGTGCTCAGAATGAGGACAAACACGTACTTTATGACCTTTATCATCATATCCTATACGTCCATCAGAGTCTGCAATCATTGCAATCTGTGCTGGATCGGCTCTTATCATTTCTTTTATTTTCGTGTTTTTAAGCATAATTTCGCCTTTATCGTTAAAAACGTAGGATTTTAGCGTTAAAACGTATGCATTATCAGCAATTTCGAGGTCTCTTTCAATCATTCTCATAACATCCTCAAGTGTCTGTTCGTTGCCATTTACAGGATCAATCATTAAATTCTCTAAAACTTTTCTGTGTTCAGGAATAGGTCTGATTAAATTGGTTCCGCCACAGGTATCACACATCAATGTATTATTTTTAGTCTCTCTTTCTTGTTCTATTGTAAGTTCAGTATTAACTGTGGAGTTATCTTGTTTAATATCAGGGTTAATTGGGGGGTATTGGAACTCTTTGGAGCAGTCTGTGCACTTATATTTGAATTTCTCGACTATTTCGAACCCATTTTTGAACATTTCTCTGTTGATTGTCTCGATAGGAATACGTAAAGCATCTATGTTGTTTGCCAACTCATAGATCATTATGAGTGGGAATGGGAAAATTGGTAGTTTGGCACCTGTATCGGTACTCATGTAGGGTTGTGTTATGCTTGGTCTGACGGTTTTACCTGTCTCCCCTGCCTGAGCCTTGGTAATTAGTCCGTTTATAGAAGTTCTAATACTGTTAACAAAGCCCATATCGAATTATTAACTCGTGTCTATTTAAACTTTGTCTATTTTTGTCACAGTTTTGTTAACTTTTTGAACAGGTTTAGGATTGTCTCCATGAGTATCACAGGTTTTATCCCTATATTCTTTATCACATTTACAAGTCATGAGTATAATTATATAGATGAACTATTAAAGATTGTCATGGAAGATCATTCTATACCTGAAGACATGGATAAAGAGTCTGTTATTGATGCCTGCATCTATGTAAACGACTGTTTTCAACTTAAAGACTCATTTGCAATAAAAAATGACTTTGGTATGACGTTGACAGGACTGTTAAAAGGAATTTCATACGTTATAAAGGAACATGATGAGAAGTTACATAGAAACATACTTGAATCGCTAAGTATATTAGCAAATAAATGATTGATTATACATGATTAACTTTTTTACAAAGAACATAAACGAGAAAACTTACACTGACATAGTTCAAAGAATCATTATGATTAACGGTCATGACGGAAGAAGCAAGTCTTCATACGAAGTATGGAAAAATTTTGAAGAGAACTGGGAACTAAACATCATATCTGTCGAGGATCAGGACGAGTTCAAGTCATTTTATGAGCATCTGAACATAGAAACCAGCGATGGAATCGCCTGGGGTGTTACTGGAAGCAAGGTAATATATGTATTTGTAAACGATTCGAAGAATCCGTTCATACTTCGATCCAACGTTATGCCTCTTGCTCATGAGTTGCTTCATGCTGTGTATCAGGATAGGATTGGTACTTTTCATATTACTAGGAAATTTGATGCCCCCGAAGGCAGGGCAGGCACGCAAGGAGCAGCTGCTACCGTTATCGTTCACGACAACTGGTATGGTAGCAAGAAAACAATAAAGTTCTGGATAAGACACAGTTTCATGTGGCTTCCTGTTACTATTCCTTTCATTCCAGTCAAGCAGGCAAAAAAAGACTATCCTGTTTGATAACATTTAAATCTAAGTGATTTGATATAAAATCATGACTGAAGATAAGAAAAAAAAGAAACGAACCGAATGTTCTGATGGAGTATGTAGAATAATTGACGATCTCGAATAATGACTTTAAAAAGACCATATGCATAGTATGCTATGAGAAGTTCGGAGAACACAGCAAGAATGGCTGGATGAAGTGTATGTTTAGGCTTCAGGGTACTATTGCTATGAATGATATTAATGGAACCCCCCAGCCTGAAGGTGGAGGTAACCCTTCCGATGGGAATTAGAGATTCATTCAGAAACTTTTGCAGAGGACTGAAAAAATCCTTCAGTGGAGACGACTATCTTCGAAACATCAACCAGTGTTCTAAATGTGGAAAGCCCAGTTTCTTTGGAACAACCTGCCTACAGTGCGAGACGGACAATGCATTCGGAACCTTCAACAAGAAAGAAGGATACGATTAGTTTTTTTTGTAGCCCCCCTAAAAGCCAAAAAACACATTTTTTTCTCTGAGTACTTAGCTGACGAATCTTGGATTTGAAACCTCGTGAAAATACTTTTGAAAAAAAATAAAAAAAAGTTTGAAAAAAAATTATTCAAACATTGAAACTAATTGTGTATGTTTTGTTTTTGAAAAAACGAAAGCACTAACGCTTGTCATTTTTAATCCTGTGATTTTCTTAACTTCTTTTGTCATGTGTGAATGCATAGAAATCATTTCTAAACCATCTTTGTGTGGGGTAGAAATTTCTATTCTTAATGATGTTTGTTCTTGAACAGTTCTATCAGGAAAACTGATTTTTACTTTGTGGTTTTTGTCGAGTCTTGGAATGAAAGAAAAAAAGTCTTCCAACTCAACTAACATTTTTTGTTGTTGTGTGTTTGAAATTTTCATAATTATCATATATCATACTAGTTAATAAACACTATGTAAAATACAGTATTACTATATTTGTTTAACAAAAAGTTAATGAATACTGGAATTTCCTAAACACTTATATTACTAGAAAACAAGGGGTCAAAACCTAAAATTTAAAAAAAACGTGAATTTGTTAAAGTCCACAAGTTAAGTAATACTATAATCAAAACTCTAAAAATATAGTAATCGTGCTAAAATCCTGCGTTCTTTTATTAAGTAGTATGTTATAGTATTATCATGTTTGAGACATTCAAAGCATTGAAAAAAGTTGTAAAAATTCAGGCACGAAAAACTGAATTAAACAAAGTTCAAAATGCTTTAAGCAAACTCGAAAAAATCAATCGTAAAAATGAGGGAAAAATTCAAGAGAAAATAGTTTCCTTAGAAAAAGAGATTGAATCCTTAACAGGCACAGCACGACCAACTAGAAAACAAGGTGTAAAAGTTGAGGAAAAAACACAACAAATAATTTATTCAGTTGATGAATCAACAACAGAAAAAACAGATTCAAAAACTCAAAAAGCAGAATGGAAAAATGTTATGCAACACCTAGACAATAAAATCACTTTTGATTTTAATGCTAGTGGTAATCTTAACGCAACAAACGGAAGAATTGATGAAGCAGTGGAAATAATTGAATCAATGAACCCAAAACCAAAATGCGTTAAAATTTCAAAAGTTCCATTCGGAGAGAGAAAAGGATTGAAGACACTATTTGTTAATATCAATAGCAAATATAACGGAATCCCAACAAACAGAAAACACACCGAAGCTTTATTGAAAAAAATCGGATTTGAGGCAGTAATGCCTTGAATCTTTCTCTTTTTTCATTAGAAAAAATAGTTTTACAAACTATCCAAGAAGCACAAGAAACAAACAGAATGATTAAAATCCAAACATTCAAACTACTTGATAAATATCAAGAAGAAAAAACCCAAGAAATAGAAAATATTATTAGAAATAATAATCAGGTTATTTTAAAACTTGATTTAATCATCTCTGAAATCAAAAAAGAAAAACTAGAAAATAGTTTGAAAAAATTAGTCGAGGACTTTTAATCTTGACTAATTCCAAATTTATTTCCAAAAAAGAAATTAAAATTATTTCATGCATACGAAATAAAAATAAGACTAAATGTTTAAGAGGTCACGATTTCGATTTAATCAAAATTGTAAGAGGTAGAAAAATAAGATTATGTTCAAAATGTTTGATTATAAGACAAAAAAAACAAAATGATAAAGTACAAAATAAAAAAGAAAATGAAAAAAATATAAAGTTTCAATTCTTTGGAGTTATTAAGAAATGTTGAAAAACATAATAACACCATTAACCCCATTATTTGTTGGGAAATTCTTATATAGTCAGATTCACGACTGGAGTGGAAATGGTGGTGGTAAATTACCGTACTGGTACCGTACTTTAAAGTACCGAAATTTCGAGAATTTCAGAAATTCAGAAAAATTTGAAAAAGAATTATTGATAAGAAATAAGTAATAAGTTTAAGTATAAGTAATAAGTAAAAAAAATTAAGTAATGAAATAATGATATTATAAAATAGAAGTTATATAATTAATGTTATATAAGTTATTTAAGTATCTAATTAAGTTATAAGTAATTGTTTCTAAGTAGTACACGCATTAGTACACGTAAGTGGTAAGTATGTA
>Ga0209337_1001611_pt1 | contig 17017 bp, 27 predicted proteins | sample LinPmetageLP53_FD_184044 | JGI IMG/M metagenome (GOLD analysis project Ga0209337, IMG submission 184044) | Marine viral communities from the Pacific Ocean - LP-53 (SPAdes) (version 2) | ecosystem: Environmental > Aquatic > Marine > Oceanic | place: Pacific Ocean | collected 2010-02-08 | reverse complement strand
AAGCGGTTATGTGCTCGCCGTTTCGACAATTGAATTGAAGCATGTCCCCTAAATTTTATCAAGTCGGCTGGGTTTCCGCCGTTTTCTAAGCTATTGAAAGCATTGATTTATTCGGGCTAAGACACGAGTCGATAGGTGTTGACGGGGGGGACATGGACTGCGTGTCATGACCGCACCCCTATATAAGTAAACCGCTTAAACCGAGGTCCAAAAAAACAACGTGTAAAGTTAGCGTTTATCTAATATACAACTACTTAGCTTGACACCCCCGACAACTTATTACAGAATGACCCACATGGATAATCTGCCGTTGAAATATCATCCTTGGTCTGACCGGTTAGCAATGGACATCGCTCTTGCTCTTGAAGGGTCGGGGGAGTCTATGCCGGATATTATGTTGCGCCATGCAATAACCCAAGATGAGCTTATTACTTACAACCAAGACAGTATGTTTCTTAAGAAGGTCGACCATCTTCGTGAGGAAGTTAAAGAGAAAGGTATGACCTTTCGACTTAAAGCAAAAGCACAGGCAGAAGAACTACTGACAACAAGCTGGACACTGATACACGCACCGGATGTAAGTGCGGCAGTAAAGGCTGACCTTATAAAGTCTACAGTTAAATGGGGAAACCTAGAACCCCAGAGAGATTCAATAGCTGAAGGTACAGGAGGGGGCGGTGTTACTATACAGATTAATCTACCTTCTCAAGAACCAGCAGTTACTTTAGCAGCCGATGCTAAAGTTATAGAGCATGGTTGAGGTGGTTTACCCACTTAAGAAAGCCCGTTTGGTTCTAGCAGCACTATCTCTTAGAGGATGGGCACATTCTGCCAAGATCATTACATACCCAAAGCGCACAAAGAAACCAATGGCTGTGCGCATTAGAATATACAAGGGAGCCTAATGGCATACGAAATTAACTACACACCCACTAAAGTATGCGGTGCGTTTATGGCGGATGATTCCAAGATGCGTGTTCTCATGGGACCGGTTGGAAGTGGCAAGTCTGTGACCAGCACCTTTGAAGTTATTCGTAGAGCAGGGGAGCAAGCGCTGAATGAACAGGGGATACGGAAAAGCAGGGCGGCTATTGTCCGCGAGACGGCGCGTCAACTCATGGACACCACGATCAAAACGTTCCTCGATTGGTTCCCTCCCGGAGTCTGCGGACGGTACATGCGAACAACCAAAACCTACTTCTTCAAAGTCGGAGACATCGAGTGCGAGATCATGTTCCGGGCGCTCGACGACGCAGACGACGTAGCGAACCTTAACTCACTCGAGCTAACATTTGCGTGGTTCAATGAGTGTCGGGATATTCATCCGGAAATTATTGACGCTATGTCCAAGCGTGTTGGCCGCTACCCTAGTAAGAAAGACGGGGGTCCAACGTGGCATGGGATGTGGGGGGACACTAACCCGCCAACCCAAGACACATGGTGGTACTATCAGATGGAAGGGCTTGACTCCGGAGATGGTGTGTCACCAAATGACAACGGGTGGGCAGTATTCAAACAACCGTCAGGACGCGGACCTCTTGCAGAGAACACCGATAATCTACCGGAAGGATACTATGACACACAGGGACGGAGTGAGGAATATGTTAGGGTATACATTGATGGAGAGTATGGACTCAGTTCTGCAGGCCAGCCTGTGTATAAGTATTTTCGTCCTGACTATCATATGGCTACTGAGTCTCTGGAGCCTATTATTAATGGTGTTCGTCCCGTTGTTGTTGGTATGGACCTTGGCCTCACACCTGCTGCAGTTATTGGTCAGAGTGATCCGAGGGGGCGGGCCCTCATATATGCAGAAGCCGTAAGCTTTGATATGGGGGTGCAGCGTTTTGTACGCACCGTACTTAAACCGTTACTCTTTGAAAAGTTTAGTGGAGCGAATGTTATTGTTGTCGTTGACCCTGCCGGGGTGCAGCGAGCACAAACGGATGAGCGTAGTGCAATTGATATTATTAAAGCTGAGGGTATGAAAGTTATCGCAGCAAAAACTAATAACGTTACACCTAGGCTTAGTGCTGTGGATGAGTACCTTATGCGGCATGCAGATGGGGATAGCGCGTTTTTGCTAGACCCGAGTTGCACCGCGCTTAAGTCAGCAATGATGGGGGGATACCGCTTCCATCCTAAGACTGGCGCCATTGAGAAAAACAAACATAGTCATGTAGCTGAAGCGTTGCAGTATCTGATGTTGCATATATCCTCGATCAGTGACGGCTCAGTCGTTGCGCAGCGAAGGGAAATTAAATCGCATAGTGCTGTTGGGTGGACGTAACAATACACTTGCGTTGTCCCATACGGTACCATATAGTCTCATTGGGCCCGACATAGCCCTCTCCTATGGTTACACTTACTCCCCCACTGATTTACTCCGAGTCAGTGGGGGTTTTTTATTGCATAGCGTATGAGAACAAGTTATAACAGAATACCTGTAACATTTTAGAGAAGGTTAAGTTATGCCAAATGTAAACGGTAAAATGTTTTCGTACGATAAAAAAGGTATGCAAGCTGCCGCTAACGCTAAGGAGAAGATGGGTATGTCTTCTGGTAGAGAATCTTTTATGGGCGGTGGCATGGTTGGTAAGAAAAGAAACTCTTACATGTATGGTGGTAAAGTTACCGGGAACATGTATTCCCCCGGTAATAAACAAAAGTCTATTATGAGAGGTTAATCATGGCAGGCCGTGAAGATAGATATTCAAACGCTTATAAGAAAGAGAAGAAGAATATGGACCGCCTTCTTTCTAAGCGTAAATGGTTTGGTGGCGGTAAAGGTAAGTACGGCTTTGGAAACATGGGTGTTACAGACCAGCAGCTAAAGGACCAAGGGGGCAGGGTTCGGGACGCCTCTCGTAATATAAAAACCGATGGGGGCCGCACCCACCCCATGTTTAAAAAAACTCAAAAGAAGAAAGATTAAATGGCAGGTTTAAATTTTTTACGGGTTGTTGACAACGCTACGCTTGTTAGCGAGGAACAAAATGCGCGTAAAGAGATGGAGGATCGTCAGGCCGAACCTTTAATGATCGGCTTGTCGGGGTATCTTCGATCTGCTTTTGATGCGGCTAAGAGATCAAAAGACCCTATTGAGCGGTCTATGCTTAAAGCTTTACGCCAACGTAATGGTGAGTACGAGCCAACTAAACTTGCTAGTATACAACAGCAGGGTGGTTCAGAAATCTATATGATGATAACCGAGGTTAAGTGTCGTGCAGCCGAAAGCTGGTTGCGAGATATCCTTATGGATACCGGAACACCACCTTGGGATATAAAGCCAACTCCAATACCTGACCTACCAAATGCTCGTGATGAGATTGTAAACCAGCTCCTCGGGGAAAAAGTTACTAAATTAATTGAACAGCTTGGGCAAGCTCCTTCTCCTGCTGAGGTTGCGCAACTAAAAGAAGTTGTTGCACAAGAGCTACGGTTCTCTGTATTGCAAGATGCCCAGAACCGCACAGATGGTATGAAGCGTAAGATTTCTGACCAGTTTGCTGAAGGTGGATTTTCTGAAGGATTCAATGAGTTTCTAACTGATCTCGTTACATTTCCAGCCGCTGTTCTTAAAGGCCCATGTGTGCGCAGGCAGCGTAAATTATCGTGGGATGTAGATGAAGAAGGCAGGACTATTGCCGTAGCAGACGAACAGCTTGCTCCTGAGTTTGAGCGGGTTGACCCATTCCGGTTCTATCCGGAGCCGGGCATATCCAAGGTTAACGACGGGTATATATTCGAGCACCACCCCCTTACTCGAATGGCATTGTCGGAACTTATTGGGGTGCCCGGTTATGATGACGACGCTATCCGTGAGCTATTAAAAGTTGGTAACGGGCAGAGTTGGATTAACAGTGATGTTAATCAAGAGAAAGATGAGCTTGAGCGTAAGCACAGCACTGAGCAACGACCTACAGAAATTTACGATGCCCTTGAGTTTTGGGGTAAAGTTAGTGGTAAGATGCTGCTTGAGTGGGGGCTAACTGAGGAAGAAGTTGAAGACCCTGCAAAAGAATACGATGCAAACGTATGGCTAGTAGGCGATTACGTTATAAAAGCTATTCTTAACTATGATCCTCTAGGGGAAAAACCCTACTCTGTTACGTCGTTTATAAAAAGCCCCGGTGCTTTCTGGGGTAAAGGTATCCCAGAAATTATTGAAGATGTGCAGAACGTATGTAATGCCTCTGCACGTTCCCTTGTTAACAACATGGGTATCGCTTCCGGACCTCAAGTTGAAGTAAACTTAGAACGTATTCCTACGAATGAAGATATTACGCAGATGCACCCTTGGCGGATATGGCAGGTGCTTAACGATCCCCTTGGTGGGGCTTCTCCTGCTGTTCGATTTAACCAGCCCAACGACAACTCTGGTGCTTTGATGTCAGTATACCAGCAGTTTAGTAAGCTGGCTGACGACCATAGCGGCATACCATCATACTTATCAGGTGACCTTAACGTAAAAGGCGCAGGCCGCACAGCCTCTGGCCTTTCAATGCTTATGGGTTCGGCTGGTAAAAGTATCCGGCAAGTAGTGATGCACATAGATGCAGACATTACAAAACTTATTGTGCATCGTATGTATGTGTACAACATGCGCTATGATGAAGATGAAAGTATAAAAGGCGACGCTCAGATTATACCTCGTGGAGCTATTAATCTTGCTGTCAAAGATACTGTAAACTCTCGGCGCGTTGAGTTTCTACAGGCTACAGCTAATGAGTTTGATATGCAGATCATGGGAGAAGATGGCCGGGCTGCTATTCTCCGAGAGGTCGCTAAAGGTTTACAAATGCCTGAAGATGAGGTTATACCTACTCGTGAGAAAGCTGCGTTTAATAAACGAGCTGCTCAACGTGAGTCTCAGGCTGCAATTACTCCCCCGAATGGTGGGCGTACAGGTCCGCAGCCGCAGGTGTTAGATCAAGCTGGTAATCCAGCCGGTGGTCAGGAAGCAAAATTAGTATGATAAAGCCTGATCCCGATACAATTAAAGCATTTGCGCATATTGCGCATAATGTACCCCGTGTGGCAAAGTTCCTCAGCGAGCAGTATCAAGCTGAGCTTGAACGTTTGCCAGTAACGGCAATAGATAAGCAGGGTATCGCTTCCGGGCGATGTCAAGTTTTAGGCGAGTTATGTAAAATACTCGTTGAATCCCCCAAAGTGGCACAGTCCAATGGATAGCTACTTTATTAACCAACGCATACCGATAGGAGCGTAAGATGGCAGTGCCAGAGCAAGTTCGTAAGCAGACTGAGGCAGTTCAAGCCTTGTATGATGATGTCAACCCTACTGAGTCGCCTGAAAATGGTGAAGCACCGGTTGCTGAATCTATTGTACAAGTAGTTCCACCAGCCGACAGTGTTAAAGAACCTGCACCAAAGTTAGCGTCAAACGAGCAAGTCGCTAACGACCAAGACGAAACTTTCGAGCAGAAGTATAAAACTCTTCAGGGTATGTACAACGCTGAAATTCCTCGCTTAAACTCTCAAGTGCAGGAGATGACGCAACGCGGTCAGCAAATGGAGCAGCTTATTGCAACTATGCAGGCAGCACCCGCACCTACCTCTGAGCCTACACCTCCTCCAGCTAGTTTACTTACTGAGGATGAAGTAGAGGAATATGGAGAGTCTATTGACATTATGCGTAAGGTTAGTCAGGAAATTGCTGGTAAGTACGAGCAACAACTGGCTGACATGCAGGCTAAAGTTGACCAGTTGCAAGGCACAGTTATGCCTCGCGTTGAGCAACTTGCTAGTCAACAGGCGCATAGTGCTGAGCAAAACTTCTGGTCTGACTTGGTAAATATTGCTCCAGATTGGCAATCAATTAATGAATCCGAGGACTTTAAAACTTGGTTATTAGAAGTTGATCCTTTATCTGGGCTAACACGCCAGACATATCTTGATGACGCCCAACGAAACTTGGATGTTAAACGGGTAGCTAGTTTTTTTAATTCTTGGCAGTCGGCAACTGGTGCCGTAGCAGCTCAACCTAATCGGACCGCTTCCGAGCTTGAGAAACAGGTTTCACCGGGTAAAGGTCGCAGCGGTGCTGCTTCTACGTCTAGTGAAACTAGAACCTATACGTTGCAGGACATCACGGACTTTTTTGAGAAAGGTCGGACGGGTGGGTTCGAAGGTAACGAAAAGGAGCGGGACGCTATTGAACGCGACATTTTCGCAGCGCAAAGCGAAGGTCGTATAACTTACGCGTAGTTAATAAAGGAGCCAATCATGGCATACGCAACATCACCGGGTCATCCGGCTTACACCGGGAATTTCATTCCAGAAATCTGGAGCGGAAAACTCATTGAGAACTTTTACGACGCCACTGTGTTGTCGGCTATCGCCAACACTGACTACGAAGGTGATATTAAAGCCCACGGTGATACGGTTAATATCCGTACGACCCCTGAGCTGACGATCCGTGACTATGTTAAGGGTCAGACCCTCGCGGTTGAAAACCCTGATAAGCCTAAGCTACAGCTTCTTATCGACAAAGGTAAGTACTTCGCCTGTGTTGAAGATGATGTGGATCAGGTTCAGTCCGACATCGCTATGATGGACACTTGGTCTAAAGACGCTTCTGAGCGTATGAAGATCACCATTGATACTGATGTTCTTGGCAACATTGCTACTGATGTCCCTGCCGCTAACAAGGGTCTCACCGCTGGTGAACAGTCTCTTGCTATTGACTTGGGTGTTACAGGCACTGCTAACGCTTTGACGTCATCGAATGTTTTAACTGAAATCATTAACCACGGTACGGTTCTTGATGAGGCAAACGTTCCTGAAGCAGATCGTTGGATGGTTATCCCTGCAAAAATGGCTGGGTTAATTAAACAATCTGACCTAAAAGACGCTGCTATTACTGGTGACGGTTCTAGTCCCCTTCGTAATGGTCGTTTAGGTATGATTGACCGCTTCACACTTTATGTGTCGCACAACCTACCTTTATCCGCAACTGGAGCTAATGGTGAGTTCACCATCTTCTCCGGACATAAGAAGGGATTGACCTTCGCTTCGCAGATGACCAACATGGAAACTCTGCGTTCCGAAACTACCTTCGGGGATATTATCCGTGGTCTGCAAGTGTATGGTTTTAAGGTTGTTAAGCCTGAAGCTATCACCGCTGGCATCATCACAATCGCTTAGTCCTAAAGGAGGATTGAACTATGGCTGCATATACAGACTCGCATGGCTTTGATAAAGGCTCTGCAGCACACCCTGCCAAAGGCATTAATCGAGTTGGATACGTTGAAGTCGAACTTGATTTTGCCAAGATTACTGCCGATAGAGTTACAGCAGGTGCTACAGCGCTTGCTACTGGTGACTCTCTCCAAGTACTCTCGCTACCCGCTAACACGCTAATAATGGCGGTTGGTGCAACTACTATAACCGCTGAAGGTGCGGCATCAACATTTGACATTGGTCTTACCGGTGGTGACGTTGATGGGTTTATTGATGGGGGTAATGCTAACGCAGCAGGAACCACTCAATCAACTGGCGCACTTTTGAATGGTGATAACCAAACTCACTATCTTGCGGCTGCAGACACTATTGATATGCTTATTGGTGTATCAGGTGCTGTAACTGATCTTGCTAAGATTAAAGTTTGGGCAGTTATTGCTGACTGTTCATAATTGATTGGGGGGCTTAGGCCCCCCTTTCTCTCACTTTTAGGAGACACTTATGGCTATTATGGGGCACCCGGGACGTTGGCTTCGACACAAACTTGACGGCACGATTTATAACTACAATGATACTTTATGTCAGAATCCTGCTGTAGAAGAAGTTTCAGAAGAAGTTGCGTTCCCTGAAAAATTTATCCCAAAGAAGCAAGTAGGTCGTATGGCTACTGTTGATTTATCTACTGATGAAGTTGCTGTTAATAAAGCACAACCTAAAAAAGGAACTGGCCTTAAGGTTAGCGCTACAGGCGGTAATACAAAATGATACTAAACGATATAGTTACAGCGGTTCGGCGGATCATCCAAGATGAGACCGTTACTTTTCGGTATAGCGACACGTTTCTTCTTGCTCTTTGTAATCAAGGATTAAAACGAATACAGTTGTTGCGCCCGGACCTCTTCTCTTTTATCGGAACTGTAGATTGTGTTGAAAACGCAGTTATTCAATCTGCTCCTAGTGATTCATTGCGTATAATCGAGTGTTATTCTATTGTAGGAGGTACAGGGTTAGTTGAAGCAGACCGTGAGGTTCTTGACCAGACAATACCTACATGGGTAAACACTACCGCAGGAGCTGCTATAAATTGGATGCGCCATGTGCGTAACCCTAATAAATTTTTTATATACCCAAAGGCTCCTGCAAACCAGACTCTTACTGTAGAATATTCACAGGTTCCACCTACTTATGCAGGTGATGCTACGGTTACCCTGTTACCAGATGCCTATGTACCTGCTTTAATAGATGTTGTAGTATTTCTTGCAGAATCTATTGATAATGAACACGTTACAAATGGGCGGGCTAAGATGTATATGGATTTATTTATGTCGGAGCTTGGTGCTACTACAGCATCATTACCGGTGACAGATACAGAGAACGCAGGTCAGCCCCTTCAAATTGAGGTAGTATAATGGCAACTAGATTATTTTCTGATCTTGTAAATAGGATTGCACCTAGTGTTCCGGGGTGTCCTCAGCCGGTTATAGTCACACATATTCGTAACGCTGCTATTGATGCGTGTGAACGCACTAACGCTTGGCGGTATCAACATGCTGCTGTTACTACAACGGCAGGCACGTTTGAGTATTCTTTTGTCCCTGAATCAGGTGCTGAAGTATACAGCGTTCTTACAGCTAATATTAATGGTAATGAGCTTAGCCCTATTACACTCGAGGCAATTCATAGTTTATACCCTAAGTACCCATCTGCTGTTGTTGCTGAGAGAGCAACGCCGCAATATTTTTTCCAGCTTAACCCTATTACATTTCATGTAGCATTGGTGCCTGATAACAGTACTGATAAAATTAATATGTTCGTGTCGCAACGTCCTAGCAGAGCATCTACTGGGATGAATGAGGCAGTTATGGACGACTTAGAAGACGCTATTATGCACGGAACTTTACAACAACTACTAACACTTCCAGAGCGAACATGGAGTGACAATGAGCTAGCTGCGTATCATGCAAAGCAGTTTATATTTAAAGTGACTGAACGTAGGGCGCGTGTAAGTTTAGGTGCAGCACGGGCCGCACCTACTGTACGACAGTCCGCGTGGTGTTAAGGAGTTAAAATATGGGACAAGCGCTATTTACAAACAATGCCTTTAGTACTCTTGCTAGCGGTATTTCTGACTCAGCGACATCTATTACTGTAGCTAGTGGCAACGGAGCATTGTTTCCTAACCCAACTAGTGGTGACTATTTTTACGCTACGTTAATTGACACTTCTAATAACTTAGAGATTGTCCAGTGCACTGCTCGATCTACCGATGTATTAACTGTTGTTCGTGCAAGAGAAAGTACAACTGCAAGGGCTTACTCTGCTGGAGATCGTATTGAGTTACGCCTTACCGCTGCAGGAATAACTGAAGCAGACGGGTATGTTTTTACTGCTGATGAAAGCTCAGACACTACTTGTTTTCCTTTATTTGTTACTTCAGCTACAGGATCACAATTACCAAAAACTGGTACTAACTTAACGTTTGATTCTGCTAATGGTAAACTAACATCTACTAACTACGATGGTATTATTGGTGCTAACACCGCCGCTGCTGGATCATTCACAACTGTCACAACAAGTGGTGTTGTATCTGTAGATGATACAACCGTTTCTTCTTCAGCAACTACTGGTTCTATTCACACAGACGGAGGCGTGGGTATTGCCAAAGAGTTATTTGTTGGGGGCACATCTAAACTAGTAGGTGCAACTACCCACGGTGGAAATGTAGTATCTGATACTGACAGCACTGACGACCTTGGCACGACCAGCGTTAGGTGGGCTAACTTATTTGTTGATGCGGTGACGACTACAAACAATACAGAGATCGGCGGCAATTTGACGGTCACAGGCAACCTGACAATTAACGGCACTACCGTCACCAACGATGCTGTAAACCTTGAAGTAAAAGACCCGTTGATTGAACTTAATTCAGGAGCTACTTCCAATGCTAACGATCTTGGTTTGGTCATGGAGCGAGGCTCCACTGGAAACAATGCGTTTATGGGGTGGGACGAGAGCGCAGACAGCTTTGCGTTTGGCACAACTACGGCAACAGGTACAACAACTGGTAACATTACTTACGCAGGCGCTCAAGTTCTAGCTGAGGGTGCAACTTTTTCAGGTACGTCACCTAATCTTGGTGCGGTTACTACAATAGACATCAATGGTGGCACAGTAGATGGAGCAACTATTGGTGCTGCTTCCCAAACAACTGGGCAGTTTACTAATTTAACAGGTACAGTAGTTACAGCATCTACATCTCTTGCATTATCGGCTGGTGCTACAGTAACTGGTATTAACGATACTGATGCAATGAGTGACGCAAGCGCAACTACACTTGCTACTAGTGAAAGTGTAAAGGCTTATGTTGATTCATCATCAAAAGCACCGGGTCTTTCTATGACTTGGGAGACTGACACTAGCGACAGTGATGCTGGAAACGGCAAGGTCTGGGCAAATCATGGAACGCTCTCCAGTGCTACGGTTCTTTATTTTGACGACGTAGAAAACAATGGGGTCAGTATTAACGCACTAATTGACAGCCTTGATGATCCCACGGCTGGTGACAGCGCAATGATCTACATTCAAGAAGCTGGAACTGCTTCTGCTGGGGCAGTGTTTGCCGTAAGTGGTAACGTCACCGATGCTTCTGGGTATTCTAAAGTAGCCGTAACACATAAAGCTACATTTGGTACTCTAGCTGATGGCGATACAATAGGCGTATTAATTGCCTTCTCAGGTAACAACGGTGATGGGGACCTTACTTCTTCAAATAATCTATCAGACGTAGCGAGTGCGTCTACATCACTCAGCAATTTAGGTGGCGTAGGCGTTGGCCTAACGCTCGCATTAGGAGGTTAATATGGCAGACACTTTAAAAGGCGTAAATCACGATCTTACAACAAGTTTAGGCGATAGTGCTGTAACTGCTGGTGGGTCAGAAATCATTACAATCATTGGATTACAGGTTGCTAATATACACGCTTCAAATGCTGGAACTTTGGATGTGTATGTTGAAAGAGCATCAGGTGATGATGGGTATGTTGTCAAAGGCATTTCTATCCCAGTTGCTGACACACTAAGTGTTGTACAGGGTAAGCTGGTACTTGGTGCTGGTGACGCACTCCAAATGAAGTGTAATGCAACCTCAACGCTAGAAGCAACTGTTAGCTTTTTAAGCCAGACATAGGAGTAGACAATGAGTGGTTTTCTTTCTGGCAAATCAAGTTTATCGATAGTCACAACTAATGACATAGCTGATTCAGCGGTGACAACTGCAAAAATAGCTGATGCAAATGTAACTTCGGCAAAACTTGGATCAATTATTATTGGGTCATCATCTATTAATGCACAAACAGGCACTGCTTACACTCTTGTTTTAGCTGACGCTGGTAAAGTTATTACCATGAATAATAGCTCTGCTAATGTAGTAACAATACCGCCTAATTCTTCAGTAGATTTTCCCGAAGGTACAGAGCTTGAGATTGTTATGAAAGGGGCTGGGCAGACTAAAATTACTGGCGGTTCTGGAGTGTCGGTTAATGGTGTGTCAACTGCTTCAGTTAAAGTAACTGGGCAATATGCATCAATTAGATTAATTCAAGACACAAACAATAACTGGTTTATTAAATCTGGTGAATCAATCGTTCAAGGGTCTGTCTCTTTTCACTCAAGTTATGCAGATTCAACAAACGCTACAGCTTTTACTTCTGGCTCACTAGACCTTGGCACAGGCACAAAGAAAATTATTGGTGTACAAGGCGGTGACACCAATGCAGTTACAGTTTCAAGCGTTGTGGTCGATGGAACAACGGCAACCAGAGCTATCGATTCTATTGTAGATAACAACGCTGACACATCGATGTGGTATGTGGATAACGATGCGTCAACGAGTGGCACAGTTGTTGTTACTTGGTCTGGTTCTCAAGGTTTCTCAGGTGTGTTGGTTTGGTCTGCGACAGATATAGCAACTGGTGGCCCAGCAGATGAAATTAGGAGTACAGCCTCTCCGTTAACAGGAACAATTAATTGTAATGCTGGGGGTATAATTGTCGCAATGGCTGGCGGTAACACGGGCCGCACCAACACTTTTACATGGACAGGTTTAACTGAAAGATTTGACGGGCCTATTGCTGTTGATGGGAACATGGGTGGAGCTTCAGACAATTTTGCAACGGCTGTTTCTAATCGGACAATCCAAGCCGCTTTAGCACAAGACACAAACCACGGAATGGTGGTTGGTGCTTGGAATCAGGCGTAAGAGGACAAAAACATGAGTCAATTTTTAAATTTCGCTGGTAACTCTGGGGTCACTTTTAAATCCTTTACTGCCAGCGGTGGCACAACTTACACGTTAGACGTAGCCAGTACAACGAACTCGCTCATGGTGAGCATTGGTGGCGTACTACAGAAGCCCGTTACAGATTACACAGTCAGTGGCACAACCCTGACTACCACGGACACAATCACATCAGGCATCGTAATCGACACATACGTTATTCATAACGCTGGTGGAACTGCCCCAGTTATTGAAGACAACTCTGTGACTACTGCTAAGATATTAAACAACAATGTTACTACTGCAAAGATACTGGACAACAATGTCACTGGTGCAAAAATAGCAATGGGCAGTGATGCGGCTGGTGACATCCTTTATTATAATGGAACTGATTACGTTCGATTAGGCAAAGGAACAACAGGTCATTATCTAAGCCAAGGCGGTAGCAATGCCCCTGCATGGTCTGCTGTTAGTGCTGGGTTTACTTTAGCGGCTGAACAAGCAACGACAAGCGGCTCTGGTATTACGTTTGGAAGCATTCCGTCAGGTGTACAACAAGTTGTTATGATGGTTGAAGGCACAAGTTGCGGCTCAGATGGTGACATTTATATCCAGTTGGGGGATGGTGGCGGTTTAGAGACTAGTGGGTACATAGCTTCTGGTGGTTACGTATTACAAGTAGGGACCACAGGCGTTACTCGAAGTACTTCAAGTTTTATATGGAGGCATGAAGGTGATCCTGCTTATACTTTTCACGGAGTAATGGAGTTTTTCTTGAAAGACGCAAGCAATAACACTTGGGTTGCATTTCTTGGAGGTGCTCATGGAAGTACTGATCGACAAGCTGCGGTTGGTGGGGGTTCTAAATCACTTAGTGCAGCACTAACACAAATAAAAGTATTCCCACAAAACGGAGCTTTCGATGCTGGTTCCATTTCTATTATGTACATGTAGGAGATTAACATGGCAGTAACAACACTTGATCAAAGAATGTTGGGGTTAGGCACTACCCTGACAGACCATACAATCGTTGCCAGTGACATCATTTCCTTTGCAGATGTTGGAGCATCGAATGTCATCAAGCGGGACACAGTTCAGGGTGTTCTAGATTTAGTTAGTGCTGGGCCATCTGAAGCCACAAAAGTAGCAACTACTTCTGGTTCGAGTTTTACTTTTACTGGAATACCATCCGGCACAAAAAGGTTTCATCTCTGCTTTCGGGAGGTTGGGATGGCCCAAACGACAGCGACAATTTTGATTCAGTTGGGAGATGCGGGTGGAATTGAAACGACAAATTATAAATCTGGTGCGAAATATCATGAAGGTACGGCAATAGCTGGGCAAGTTAGTTCAGCCTACGATGGCACTGGCAATGCTTTTTTTATGCGTGAGCAATTTGGAGCTACAGCTATTTTAAACGGCCTTTGCACTTTTGTACTAGCAGATGCTGGTACTTTTACTTGGGTTATGAATGGGCAAAATCACCACACTGGCACAGGACACGGGTTTACGGCTGGCGGCAAGTCTCTCTCTGCTGAATTAACCCAAATTAAATTATCTGGTTTTACAGGCGACTCTGGATTTTTGAACTTGGTTTTAGGATAGGAAATTAACATGGAAGATTATATTGCAATTGTTGGCAACGCTAACAATAAGATTACTAAGTATCAAGACTTTGCAGAAGAGGCAGATGCTAACTCCCACGTTTCTGCACATGGTGGGTTCGTTTGTGCCAAGCCTGATGGCTCAATTGAATATTGGGTAGTTGATGCAGCCAAGAAGACACTGACCTACGACAAGACTACTTATGACAGTGATGTAGCTGCTGCCGCCGCTGTAGCTTATAAATCTGCTAGGGCTAAAGAATACGATCTGATAAGCGATCAACTAGACCAACTGTTTCACGACATGACTAATGACAAAGGTGACAAGTCTGGGGAGTGGTATAAGGCTGTTGCTAAAGTTAAGTCGGACAATCCAAAGCCGGAGTAATTAAATGGCTAAGATTAACAAATCTAAAATGGCGTGTAACAAACCGAAGCGTCAAATTTCTGGCGGTAAAAAATCAGTTGTAAAAGCATGCCAAAACGGCAAAGAAAAAATTATTAGGTTTGGCGATGCCAATATGAAAATTAAAAAGAATCAACCGGGCAGACGAAAAAATTTTCGTGCTAGGCATGGATGTGACACACGACCACCATCCAAAATGACTGCTCGTTATTGGTCGTGTAAGGCTTGGTAATGGTTAAAAAATCTAAAGCTAAAAGAGATGCCTGTTATCATAAGGTTAAATCACGGTATACTAAGTGGCCTTCCGCTTATGCGTCTGGTGCTTTAGTAAAATGTCGAAAAGTTGGTGCGAAGAATTGGGGAAACAAATCGAAGGGTAAGAAATAATGGCTACTAAGAAACCGTTTAAACCTCACATGATGTACCCAAAGAAGGGTAAAGGCAAAATGGCTATGACATATGCTGCCCATTTAAAATTTAAAGGGATGGGCTGGGGCCATACTAAACCGAAGATTAAGAAGTAATGCTTAAAAAAGAAAGTTTAAATAAATGGTTTTCTCGTAATGATGGCAAAGGCTGGATAGATTGTAAGACCGGTAAGCCTTGTGGGAGAAAATCTGCGACTAAATCTAAAAGAGCTTACCCTGCGTGTAGGCCCACGAAAGCCCAGTGTAATTCTTCTGCTAGAAAGAAGAAAGGGCCGAAGCAGATAAGTTGGAAAAAGAAAGCATAGGACTACTAGAACGTGTTGTACGATCATTATGAGGAGGCAGAATATGACTGGATATGGGGACCATATTTTAAACCTGAAGAAATTGCCTGTAACGGTACTGACAGTCTTCTGGTCAACCCTACTGCACTTGATGTTCTGGTGCGAGCGCGTCTTCTGGCAGACAGGTCGTTTCATATCACATCAGCTTTCCGCAGTCCGGTCTTTAATGCAAAGGTGGGTGGAGCGCCTAAATCGGTTCATAAGCTTGGAATGGCTTTCGACATATCCCTTCGAGGACACAACAGAAAAGACCTTCTTGCACAGTGTAAGCAAGCAGGATTTGGATCATTTGGAAAGTACAAGACCTTTCTTCATGTTGACACGCGACCCGGAAGAGCTTGGGGTAAATGGTAAAGGATTAAAAAATGTTTGGAGTAATTTCATCCGTTTTGACTGGCGGCGCAACTGGTTTGATTGGCAGTCTTTTAAGCAAAGGTATAGGAATTTTCGAGGCGGGGCAGAAGAGAAAAGACAAAGCCCTCGAGTACGAACAAGAGTTGAAGCTGCTAGACAGACAGGCTGCTCTGAAGACGGCTGAAACTGAAAACGAATTAGCTATTGCTAATGCCGAGACAGCAGCCAGTTTACGAGAAGCATCCTATTCGCACGACAATTCGGTGGGCAAGCCCCATCGTTGGGTGGTGGATGTTCTGCGTTTGGTGCGCCCTGTCCTCACGGCCTTCCTCCTCATCCTTGTCGGAGGAATCTATTTTACGACTAACGACTTTGCCATGAAAGCTGGCGTTATAGATTCAATTTTGTTTATGACAAGTAGCGCAGTAACTTGGTGGTTTGGTGATCGTAGCTTGCAGAGCAAGAAGTAGGTACATGTATGGACCCCATTACTATAGGAGTTGCTTTAGCTGGTGCTAAAAAGCTCATCGAGATGTCTTCGGACCTCAAAGATGTAGCAAGTGCGCTGGATAATATATTTAGTCTGACCACGAAAGCTGAAAAGGCTAAGAAGGCTGCGGCTGCGGGGGATTCAAGTTATAAATCTGTGATCGCAGATGTGGTAACTGAACGGAACAACCAGACACTTCTGAGGAATCTGTCTATTGATGTGGACGACAAGTACGGATTTGGCACATGGGCTGCAATTCAAGCTGAACATGACAGGCGTATAGTTGTTGTTGAGGAGAACAAAGTAAAAGCAGCGAAAGAACTAAGGGCAAAGAGGAAAGCTGATAAAGAGTTTTATGACAAGGTTCTGTATTGGATAGGGGAATTTGGCAAATTGCTTCTGGTACTTGGTATATGTGGAGGTGCGGGGTACATAATCTGGATCAATCGTTGTGTATCAGGTAATTGCTAATGTTGTATGAGGCAGGTATATATAATAAAAAAGTTCGAGACTGCATCAGAGGCGGTGATGATTGGAACAATCAACTTGGTATTTCTGATAAGTTTGAAGAAGTAAACTATTTTGAGTTTCAAGCAGCATCAATGGAAGAAGCGGAAAAAACTGTAGAGAACAAGTTTCCTCGCAGTTTAGGTTATGTTTTAGATTATATAAGGACTGTGACTAATGAAGAGGGATGACGAAGTTGTATGGAACACAGATATTAGTTTGCAAGCGCATGAGCGTGTATGTGAAGAGCGCAATAAGAATACTGAATTGCAGTTTAGTGCAGTTAATGCGCGTTTAAAACGTATTGAGTTTATTCTTATGTCTACAACAAGTGCTATCATACTGCTTCTCGTTGGTCTTGTTATTAAGAGCGTGTAAATGCCGGAGATAGAATTACCAAGTGG
>Ga0209337_1001610_pt1 | contig 17018 bp, 22 predicted proteins | sample LinPmetageLP53_FD_184044 | JGI IMG/M metagenome (GOLD analysis project Ga0209337, IMG submission 184044) | Marine viral communities from the Pacific Ocean - LP-53 (SPAdes) (version 2) | ecosystem: Environmental > Aquatic > Marine > Oceanic | place: Pacific Ocean | collected 2010-02-08 | reverse complement strand
TGATTGCTGTACTGATAAAAATATATCTTGTTGATATTGATGGTGTCGTATTACCTTACCATTTTCATCTCTAATAATTGACCAATAACAATCAGCTACACAATTATTATATGCTTCTATTTCTGACAAGTCTATATAATAGTCAGCCATTTCATATACAAGTTCCATGCCAGGTCGGCTACATATAATAATTGTATCATTTTCTTTCTTATTTTCTAAACACCATTTTCGTATAACGCCATTCCAACTTAAGAGTTCATACCCAAATTCACCAGTAAAAATAAATACATATGTCATTTTGAGTTCTTATAGTCTTTAACAAGATTAATAATTCTAGTACGAACCGCATCAAATGAATATATTTCATTTACCTTCTCCCAAGCATATGTTATAGCATTATGATATGCAACTGGATCGGTTAGATATAAATTTAATTTTTCTTCTAACTTTTGAAAATCATTACCTGATGTTTCAGGAAATAATATTTTATGAGAGTCATTATTACCTCCAATATTTATTGTTCCTGTAATTGCACATTGGATACATTGATCTCCTGGATGTGGTTCTGGATCTAAATTAAAGAAGAATGCATGTGGTGTCCACATATCTAAGAAGTCTGACCATTGTTTCATTCTATTTCCTGTCCATTCTCGAGATACAGGTAGATTATATTTTTCTCCCATATACTTAGCAAATTGTTCAGTATTTCCTTGACGTTGAGGTCGATACCATATATTATATGAAAATATTGATAAATCTTTTTCTCCAGTATAAAATTTATCATTTAAGTATGTAGTATTAAATGGCTCAGGCATCCAATGCATTTGTTTTCCAGGTATACGATTCATAATATGATCATATCGTTCTACATCAGAATAACATCCTAATACAATATCACATTCTTTAAAATTATTATATAAAACTTCATCTTCAATAAACGTTTCTTGTGTTATTGAACATATAATTGCATTTGGATATTTTTTACGTATTGCCGAAACCGGTAATGGAGAATTTACACGTTGATGTGATAGAAAAATTAATTCTAAATCTATATCAGGAAATTCATCCATTGTCTTCATATAGTTATAATTTAAAAACCAACCATCAAATAATACTGGGTAGTTCCAAAATCCCATATAGCATTCATTTCCAATTGAATGTTCATGAACAAATGGTTCATCATTATCAAATCGATAAACCTTGCCTTTACGAGCATAGTATGGCTCCATACCACTTTTATCTGTTATCAATGCGAATTTCATTATATATTTTCTTTAAATGTTTCTATCATTAATACATTACTATCATTTATCATAACCAATGCTCCATTTTTACATTTAAATTTTGTAAATTGGCCTTGACGTATACTATCTACAATTATTCCATCATATGTACGTTTTATACCACCAATAAAATGATATATTTGAGTAACATATTTGTATCCTTCTTCTGCTATTGATGATTTTAAATCTATTGATTTCATGTTGTAACTCCTTTTAAATTTTTAAATATATTGTAAAGATGCATAGCAATATGATGAGGTTGCATTACTTCATCAAATTTATTCCTTGCATTATCAATAATATAATGATAATCTTTGTAATTTCCTAGTATCATATCAATTTTTTCTTTGAGATCTGAATAGTCATGTTTACATGCAATATATGTTACTTCATCCTCAAATATATTTGGAACTGTATCTACAAATCCCATATCCGGTTTGATTAATATTGCACCAAATTGAGCTGCATCTAAATCTCTAGGAGCCATCTCTCCATAACCAAATGGTGCAAGAATTATTTTTGCAGACGATATTCGATTATAATATTCTTGTTCAGATACTCGCTTGCCATTTTCTAGTTTTGCAGTTTTATAAAACGAATGATGGTGATTAAGAATATTCATCATTGGTGCTCTATGTTTATCATAATGTATACTTTGTAATTGGCTATGTTCATATACATCAACTCCTTGAGGATATTGAAACATTGCAGATACATCATATTGTTTATCTGGTATATTGTACCATTGAGGTTTTATTCCTGACCAATGAGTCATTAACCAATTTGTACCAGATAATACAATCCTATCAGAAAATTTATCAAAGTCAGTTAATTTATAATCTCCGGAGCCCCAATAATGACGGCCTAATACAGATCCTTGTTTATATAATGATCTATCCTTAAGTAGACTATTTTTTAATAATAACAATGCATTCGATTCTTTAAAGACTTCATAAGTTCCAATTAACGATGTAGAATCTTGTCCATCTAATATCATATAATCACCAGTAATATTTGATAAAAAGTTTAATCCTTTATCAACTGATTCTTCTAATGAAACCTTTTTATCAATAATACTTGCTTGAGCAACCCATGCATAATCATATGAATCTCCATTAGTAAATTCAATTCCAATTTCTTTTAAAATTTCATGTGCCCACAAGTATGGTCTATATGCACACTCATTTCGATGTATATTAGGTTCATATAACTTTATTTTAATCATAACTTATACTTACTATAAAACTCTTTCAATGAAATAAGATTTAATACATCTTTTCGATTATCAGATAAATACCAAAAATCTAAATCAAATGCATTAGTTGGTAAAGATATACATTTTTGAGTTCCTGGATGTATTATTCCTACTCCATGATCGGTATCAACTACTTCCATTTCATATGTATCTAGTTCACTACGTAATTTAGCCCATGCTTTCCAACAATCGCCATTCCATGCTCCTACACTAGTAGGTACTTGTTTACGTTGAACAATTTCCCATTGAGGATTCATATCATGACAAACAATTGTTCCTGTTGGTGTAATATGATTCAATGCATTTTTTATATCTTTATATACTTGATAATCATGATGAAGTCCATCAATAAAGATAATATCATATTTGATATCATGACCTTTAATTAAATCAAAAAATTCATCAGATGTTATAGGATAATTTACTTCTGGAGGTAATGCAACTTCTAATCCTGGATCTACGCCGTCTTTATGATCGGCTATTATTTGTCTAAAACATGATCCGTCATTAACTCCAATCTCTAAATAATTAGTATATTTAAATTTTTTTATTAAGTGATTGATTAAAGTAAATCTTTCTTCTTCCCAAAAGTACCCACGAGTCTTACATGAGTCTCGCCAAGCTTGGTATTCTAAAATTTCTTGAGCTTCTGTTTTCATATTGTATCATAAAATGCATTTTGTGTTTCCTGTCTACCAATATTCTTTGGATGATATAAACAATATGATTCATCGGCTGGAAGATTAGCAAATTTAGTATAACCTCTTAGTTGTTCATGTACAGGCTTTATCCAGTATATGTTTTCATCATTTCTATAGATTCTCATTTGCCAGTCCGGAAAATTAATCCATCCTTCATCACTTACTCTCCAACCCCATTTAGCAATATGATTTTCTGTAATGCCTGCTACTGTATTTACTCTTGGTACCCAATATGCTTCTGTTTCTGCATTTGCTTCTAAAATAAACGGCAAAGCTTCTAATAAATATTCATTTGGAAGCTCGTCTGCATCTATCTGGAATATCCAATCACCATCACAATTTTTATTCAAATTGTTTTTATATTGTGCAAAGTTTTTATTTAATGCACATTCAATAAGTTTATATTCATCAAATGGATTATTCTCAAAACTCTCACATACCTTCCAGACCTCTTTAGTTGCACTTGTATCCATCTGTACAACAACTTGATCTTCCTTTCTTTTGTGTTCAAATAGAAATGTTAATAATTTCTTTATTTCTTTGTGTTCATTACATACTGTAATTGCATAACTAATTTTCATCTTCTATATTTTTTTTAAAGTCGTAAAATGATTCCAATGCTGTTTCAAATTCATTTCCTTTAAATGTAACTGCATTATCTACATCTAATCTTGTTGTATGGTATTCGCCTTCTTTGCCTGGCACTGGATATTTTAATCTCTCATCTCCTACAATTGGTACTACCTTTGCGACACACCAATTATAATCTCCAGGTGCTTTACCTTGTCCTTCAATATACATCATTACACCTGACATTTGCATAAATGTTGGATACCATACTACTTCTAATTTATTATCAATTATCCGCATCTTTCTCATTAATGCTGTACAACCATTTTCATGTGCAATAAGTTCTTTTGAATTTTGCTTAAATGAAGATCTTGTTACATATCCTGATTCCATACACATTCTATGTTCCTCTCCTGTTTCAGTATCAGCCTCTACTATAACACATTTGTTTCTTGTTATTGGTGATATTTCATCATAATCAAGACTTAAACCTGATTCATTCTTTATAATTTCTACGTCGCTCATGAGTTAATCTTTTTTAGTTTTGGTAATTTAATTTTTGGTGTAGTTGCACCTACCTTTTTTAGTTTTGGTAATTTAACTTGCATTTGTTGAGGAACTAATCTCAATCCACTATCTACATATTTGCAAAATAATTCACCCATTTTCTTAAAACTAAAATTATCCTTAATATGTTGTGATTGTTTCCTACTAGTTTCAGTATATTTTTTATAATTAGTCATTACATCTTGTAATATTTTTGATGCATACGCATAATTAACTGTAAACCATTGAGACTCTTTTAGTATAAAGTTATCAGAAGCTGAAGCATGTACTGGAGTTAATTGTCCTGGTAACATGGTTCCATACTTTAAAAAGTCTTTATGTCCTGACCAATCTGAAGCTATTATAGGTTTTCCTGTCATTCCAAATTCTGCTAATGGTCTACCATATCCTTCACCTTTTGTAAATGAAATCATTGCCTTTACCTTTGGATGATTATATAATGAATTCATTTCTTCATCTAATAAATCTCCATGTAATAAATAAATATTTGGAGCTTTATCACCATATGGTTCAATAATTTGCTGAATTTTATCTATAATTACATCTCTATCAATAATTGAAAATGTTGCATGAGATGTCTTTAAGATTATTCCAGGCCTGTTCTTTAAAGATTTATTTTTAAATGATTCGCATAATGTTTTGATCATCATTCCTGTATCTTTTCTGTCTTGTCCTAAATCTCCTTTTAACCAATGGCCAACATATAAATAACAAAATGATTCTTTAATATTTGATAATTCTTTAGTTACCGTTTCATGGAGATTACTAGTTTTAAAATATGTATCAATATCAACTCCTTCAAATAATGTTTGAATAGGTGTAGTAAGTTTTAACTCTCCTACTTTTTCTTTTGATTTTTCATCATGTTTATCATATGTGCTATACGTAAAAGAATTTTTTGAATGTTCTGATGTTGTTAGAATTAAATCCATTTTATTACATCCTTCAAGAAATTCTGGAGATACTAACGTTGTTTCTATGCCAGCTGTTATTCCTATATTATATTTACCAGGTGCCTGAAATTCATTTGGTACTGATATTTGAATAAATACATCTGGTTGTCGTGATATATTTTGTTTTGCAATTCGAGATTGTATTGCTTGATGATCGGGATTATTTGATTCTAAAGCTGTCATTGGAGTTACGCCCCATGGTAATGATACAATATGAATATCATATTTATCTGCTTTTATTAAGTTTGTAACTAAATCTCTTGTATGGTTACCGTAACCTGATCTGGTTGCAACTGGTCCTTGTACTACTATATATGGTTTCATCATGATATAACTCCTGGTTTTTCTATTTGTTTAACTTGTTCTACTTTATATGATATAAATCGTTTTCTTGGTTGCCAATTTTTAAAACATTCATCAATACATTCGCTCATTCTTTTACTCATTCCTGCTGCAGACATATTTGATTCGTTTCCTAATACCCATTCTCTACCTGCCTCTCCATGTTCTTCTCGAGATTCTTTTGGCATATCATACCAATATTTTATTGCCTCTGAGACTTCTCTAAAGTTAACTCTATCATCAAATATATAAGGAGTCATTGGTGAACCTTGTAATGATCTATTACTTGGAAATACTGGTTTTACCCATTTACCATGATTTTTATATGTAGCATCATGATTTGTTGGAAAGTCGGTATCAAATTCTATCCAATCTCCATTTTCATCTTCAAATCTACAACCATCTTGCAAACCACCTGTTACATTATTAATAATAGGTGTCGCTGTATGCAATGATTCACACCATGAAATACCAAAACCTTCATTAGATGCAATATTCATTGTTATATCAGATAAGTTATAGTAATAATTTAATTGTTTTACATCAACTGCTTTATTTGAAAATAATACTTTGTGTTGTGGACAAAGTGCTTTTTTAACTGCTAATAAATCTGTACCGTTATCATCGGTAATTTGTGTATGCATTAGTAATACACATTTATCAGCTTTTTCTTTTGGCAATTGATCACAAAAATGTTTATATGCTAAAATAAGATCACCTGGTGCTTTTCTTCTAATATTCCTATTATTCCAAAATATTACAAAATCAGCATTGTTTTGTGATTTAAAATTAGTTTGGAATGTATTAAACTCCTCCCATTCATTAGATAATGGTGTTATTGGATAAAACATATTTCTATTTGCTCCATGAGGAACCCATTGAACTGCCCAATCTGGTTTTGGAAATTTTTGTAATACATTTTTTACAATATTTTGAGTTTGTCGTGATATGTTCATAATTAAATCACATGACTCATAAAATGGTTCATTCCAATGAGGATAAGGAAGATCATCCCATATGTTATAATACATAAGTGGCATTAATTGTCTTACTTCATGTTCCATTTGATATAACCATCCCCAAAATCTTGGATCTGTGAAGTGCATTATTGCATCTGGCTTTTCAATTTGTATCAATTCTTTTAATACTTGTGGATTACCATATCCTGAATGTGGATAGATTTTTACATAAGCATCTTTTACATTTGTTTGTTTTTGTACATCTTCACTAATATCAGCAATTTTTCCATGTTCTGGGTGTTTAACTGCTGCTCCTAACTGTACCCAATCATACTTATCAACAGTGCCCATTACAAATTCACGCGACATGGTTCCTATACCAGAATGCATCCTTAAGTCATCTGATAGTAATAAGATTTTCTTTTTCTTTTGTTTGTTGGGATCAACCTTTCTTAATTTTGGTAGTTTAATTTCCATAACTTTTTCTCCTTTATAACCGTTCTTTTAATTTAATATAAATATGCTTTTACAAGCTTTAACCTTTCATTTTTCTGAAAATAAATTTATCAATTGGCCAGAATATACAAGCTCCTACAAATTGAAATCCAATTACTGTTTCAAAATTTGACCAACCCCATATATCTGAAAACAGATACATACATGGCCATGATATAATTATTCCTAGTTGCCATTTGGCGTGATATGTTAAATATTTTTTCATGTTATTATTGTTACTGGTTTATTTAATTTTTTAGTTGCTTTAATTGCGCTCGTACTTCCATTAGAAGATGCGCCATTTGGTATAAATGCCATCATTACATTACAAGCCTTTGCTATCAACATATTTCTATGATGAAATTGAGATACATGATATACTTTATCATAATAATTATCTGACATTGCTGAATATAAATTTTTTGTTGTATGTGCTGGATTATACTCTTTATATTTAATTCCAAATTCTAATGCAAATTTTCTTACAAATTTATCAGCTCCATATTGAGCTCCTCCTGATAAAACAATTAATTTATCTCCAAATCTTTGTTTAAGTTGGAAAAGTGCATCTTTTATCTTACGTATATTTTCATATTCTCTACTACCTATCATAGCAACTTTCATAATTTAACTCGATCAGCTTTGGGACATAGATCAAACTGATCTTTGAATTCACACCATTTACAATGTTTATTATTCTTACCCGCAATTGCTGGATATGGTCTATTTATATAATCACCATCTTCTTTAAAACTTGAATCAACAAAACCTTTAATTGATGATGCTAATTTATTTCTAGTAGGCTTACCTGATGCAGGAGAAAATTCTGTTATTCGCTTTTGAGGAAACATTGCACCATCAATAAGTTTACGTTTAACTATCATATACTTAACATCAATCTTTTCTACATCAAACCCATATTGGTCTGCAAAATACTTTTTATATAGTACCAACTGAGATGTCTTTGTCTTATCTGCTTTTTGGTATTTATTCCATCCCATTGTAGACGTTTTAATATCTATAATAGTTATTTTACCATCACGTTTATCTCGTATTACAATATCTAAATATCCTAACATCATTACTTTATCATTTGTTTCATTGACAGGATGATAAATAGGAACTTCAATACCAATTAATTCTTCATTCTTTGGAGAAAAATATACACCACGTTTTTTCTTAAACCAATCTAATATTGCGATACCATCTGAATAAAATTCGTTTAGTTCTCTTGGAGTACTAAAATGCTTTCCTCCCATCTTTTCAACAGCTTCTTTATATAAAGAATGCATTTGATCGGACAAGTATTTGTTAAGATCAATTTTATTAGCCTTAGTTACAGATTCTTCATACATTACAGTTAAATAATTTTGTAATGTTTCATGGAATGCTGTACCAAATATTGTATGTATTGATTGACTAAAGGTTCTTAGTCCTTTTATATATGCTAATTCCCAATGCTTTGGACAACTTGAATACATTGAAAATTGAGAATATGATATTTTTCTATCGCCTTTGACAGGCTCTCTTTGGTTGTATTTTAAAAACTTATTCATATATAAATATAAGAAAAAATTCTCGTATTACCAAATTATTTACCCCATTTGTTTGCAGAAACTATCTGTGCAATAATTCCATATATTGATAAGTCTTGGAAGGTATCTTGTTCAGATTCTCCTACTTCATCTTTATGTCCTAATACAATTAATTGTTTTAATCTTTGTATTTTATCATTCATCCGAAACCATAATCCAGTTAATGATAATTTAACATCATCATGAGTTTCTAAATTTGTTCCTACTGATATATTACCTGGGCCATAGTTCTTTTGTTTTTTACAAAACATTTCATATTGTTCTTCCATTATCTTTTTAAACTCATTACATGTTGCTGGATAATGTTCTTCACAATAATTTATTGCATGATGTGATGTGGCAGTATTATCTACTTCCTGAAATTTTACTCTAGGTTGATCTTTAATTATGTTTTGTGTATTCATTTTTATATTCTTCTTTTGTTAAATTACGTTTTTTCTTTAGTACCTCTGGAGTTGAATACCAGGCTGGTAATGTGAATCTAGTTCCTTGTGTAACCTCATTAACTCCATGTGGAATATCTTTTCCACGAAAAGAAACTAACCGACCTGTTTTAGGTTTAATGATAGTATCATTTAATTCATGTCCTGGTAACCCAATATACGTTTCTCCTCCTTCATAATCATCATTCAAATAAATAATAGATGAATATTCTATATCCCAAACATCTTTATGTGTTCCTAATCCCGAACCGGATGGCATTAACACTACTTGTTGATAATCTGCTTCTACATAAGACGGCATAATAGTATCTAATTTAGCTATTAGTTCTTTTCTATATGGTAATAATTCAAGATGGGATTTCAAATGTAATATTTCAAGACTGGATTCTAGACCTGTATTTTGATGCTCCGTTTCGTGTTTCCTCCATTGATACATCCAAAAATCACAATCTTTTTCTGAAAAGAAATCATCAACTACTAATAAGTCGTACTGCATCATTTTAGTAATTTTTTTATTTCTTTTTCTGTTTTACCATATATCTTCATTGCATCTACTAAAGATTGTAATCCTTTATTAGTTAATATCAATATATCAATCATACCTTCTGCTTCTCGTTTACTGGTCTCATAATGATCTTTTACGAACGTTACAAGGTCTTTATTATACTTATCGGCCTTTTTACCTTTGATATACTTTGCTCTAACATTGGCCTCTGGTAAAATATCATAGTATAATTGGTATACATGTTTTTTACTCAGAGGTCCAATTGTATATTGCTGAAATACATCTACTATTTCTGTTATGTCCATATGCATAGATAACCACCTATTAATTATATATGGACTAAATGATTTTTGATCTGCTTCAGATAAATCTTCCCATGGCTTTTTCTTATGAGTTAAATAATTGATATGATCGAATATAGTAGCTGGCTTTTTCATATTACATCATTGGCATTTGTGGTTGTACTGGTTCTTCTTTTGGAATATCTGTAACAACACATTCTGTCGTTAACATTGTACCAGCTACTGATGCTGCTTTTTCTATTGCAATTCTTGTTACTTTAACTGGGTCAATAATACCTGATTTAAACATATCAACAACTTCACCTGTTCTTGCATTATATCCAATACCATCATGTTCACCAGTCATTTCAACTTCGTTCCAAATAACATCAGCATTAAGTCCTGCATTTTCCATAATAGTATTAAATGGAGATTTACAAGCTTCTTCAATAATTGCTGCACCTAATCGCTGATCTTCATTTTCGAAGAAAACATCATTTGCTTTATATCTTCTCAACATTGTTCCTCCTCCTGGGATAATACCTTCTTCAACGGCTGCTTTAGTTGCGTTAAGTGCATCATCAACTCTATCCTTCTTCTCCTTCATTTCAATCTCAGATCCAGCTCCTATTTTAATTACAGCAACACCTCCAGCTAATTTAGCTAGTCTTTCTTGTAATTTTTCTTTTTCATATTCAGAACTAGACTTTTCAATTTGATTTTTAATTGTTTCAATTCGAGCTTCAATTGACTCCTTTGTTCCAGAGCCATTAACAATAGTTGTATTATCTTTATCTACTACTATTTTTTCGGCTGTACCTAATAACTCTAAAGTAGCCTCCTCTAATTTATATCCAGCTGTTTCTGATATAACAGTACCTCCTGTTAGTATAGCAATATCTTCTAGCATATCTTTCTTCTTATCTCCAAATCCTGGAGCCTTTACTGCTGTAACTTTTAGGCTACCTCTAATTTTATTTACAACAAGAGTTGATAAAGCTTCTCCTTCAACTTCTTCTGCAATAATTAATACATCTTTTCCTGCCTGCATTGTTTGTTCAAGTATTGGTAATAACTCTTTCATGTTTGAAATTCGTTTATCAATAATTAAGATCAATACATCAGTCATAACTGCTTCCATTTTATTACTATCTGTAACAAAATATGGAGATAGGTATCCTCTATCAAATTGCATACCTTCAACTACTTCTAATATTGTATCTGCCGTCTTTCCTTCTTCAACAGTAATTACTCCATTTTGGCCTACTTTATCCATTGCTTCTGCAATAATTCCTCCAATTGATGCATCATTATTAGCTGATACAGTTGCAACCTGCGCAATTTCATCATTACCAGAAATAGGCTTTGCATTGTTGTTAAGATATTCTACAACATTAATAACTGTAGTATCAATTCCTCTTTTCAATTCAATTGGGTTTGCTCCATTAGCTATTTTCTTATATCCTTCTTTTAAGATAGCATGTGCTAATACTGTAGCCGTAGTTGTTCCATCACCTGCCATATCATTAGTTTTAGATGCAGCTTCTTTAACCATTTGAGCTCCGGCATTTTCAACTGGATCTTCTAATTCGATTTCTTTTGCTACAGTAACACCATCTTTTGTTATGATTGGTGTACCAAATTTGTTTTGTAATACTACAGTACGACCTTTAGGTCCTAATGTTGCTGATACTGCATTTGCTAACTGTTCAACTCCTCTTAAGAGTTCTGTTCTTGCGCTTCCGCCAAAATTTAATTTCTTTGCCATAATTTATTTCTTTTGAGATTTAGGTAAAAATTCACTATTAATATGCCCACAATCATCACATCTAAAAACTGGAATTGGGACTATTTGTTGTTTACCAGTTGGTGATACTAATGCAGATAATCTTTTAAACATAGAAGCTTGTCTAAATATTTTACCTCCACATTCTTCACAAATGATATCATCTAAATCAGATGCATCTATTTTCATTTCTGTTTTAGGTGGATTACCACCCATATCTATTACTTTACTCATAATATTTTTCTTTTATTTAATTTCATTAATTAGTTTGACCATAGTAGCCATTATATGTATTTCTTTATCAACTGCAAATGCATCTTGATATTGTGATTCTGCTAATATTAAAATGATACTTGCTATATGACCTGTTCCATAATCATCTATTTCATCAAATAAAAACTTATATAATGCTGTAAAATCTTTAACTTTACTATCATTTATTAATTGTCTTATATTCTGAAAGCAAGATTTCTTATCATTTTCATTTTTTAAGATTTCTAAAAGTTTAGTCATATAATTTGCTTGTACTAAACTTTGTTTATCTATTTCTAACTTACCATCAATAACTTGTCGTTGCGCTGAATTTAAGACTCTTCTAATATCAGGATATCCACTATTGATTAGAGTTGCAAGATCTGTCATTTCAAATGTTACTTCTTCATCTTTTAAAATTTCAACAATTCTTTTTGCAACCTCTTTTTTATTAGGAGGCGTAATACCAAATACCTGACATCTAGATTGTATTGGATCTATAATCTTTTCAACATAATTACATGTCAATATAAATCTTGTTGTCTTACTAAATGTCTCCATTAAATTTCTCAATGCAGCTTGTCCATTAGGAGTCATATAATCTGCTTCATCTAATATAACAATCTTCCATTTTTTAAAGCCAATTGTACTAGCATAGTTTTTAATCTTAGTACGAACTGTATCAACATTATTTTCATCAGATGCATTTATATACATAATATCTGCATCTACATTATTTGCAATAATTTTTGCTAATGTAGTTTTACCTGTTCCTGCTCCACCATAAAATAATAAATGAGGAACATCTCCACTCTTAATATATAACTGAACTTTGCTAATAACTGCTTCGTTACCTACATATCCATCTAGAGTACCTGGACGGAACTTTTCTACCCATAATGTATTTTCTTGATTTCCAAACATATTAATTAGCTTGTAATTGTACTAGGTAATAAGTAGATGAATAATCTTTACCTGTAAATGATACTCTTGCTAGTCCTGCACTTGATACTTCAATAAAACCAGTTTCAGCTTCTTTATTTGCAACTAATATTTCTTTAAATAGATTAGCCGAAAAACATGTTGCTTTAAGATCTACTTGTTCTCCTTCTGGAGTAGTAGGCCAAGTAATTCTATTTGTATTCAAAGTTGAATAATTTAATATCATATTGGTTCCCATTGCATCACTTTCAATTGCAAAGTTTTCTGTTTCTGGTAATGCATTTTTTGACTTAACAAATTTGTCTGCAAAATCTTTTGTCAATTTGATCTTAACATTAAAATCAGGTAATTGTTTCATTGCTGGAACTTGTCTAATCACAGATAAATCAGCTAACATAAATGTTACATTTGTTGTTTTATCTGATAAGTTAATTGAATATGCGGTTCCATCTGCATTATTGATTCGCATCTTAATATCATTATCTAATGCAGTTAATAATTTTGTTAATTGAGATGTTGCATATACTCCTAATGTCACATCTTCAACATCAAAATTATCCATTGATACTGATCCTACTACGTTTTGGTCATCTGTAATAAAATTACATTTTAGTTGTTTATCTTTAACATCTAACCTAACAGAATTTGCATTTCCTGCTAAATGATATTTATCGATAAACCCTGTTAATTGTTTCTTTTCCATTGTTTACTTTTTTTTATTATTCGAAAAATTGATTAAATACTTCATTGTTTACTAAGTCTCTTGTACTACCTCCAAACTTGTCATATAATTGTCTATTCTTATTATAGATATGAATTGCTTTGTCCGGGTCTTGGAACATTTCTTCCATGCTCATTAGTATTGCATAGAAATCCCTAGGAATTACTGTTTGTAATAATTCGTTATGACATTTTACTATTTCTTCTACTTGCCTAACTGTTTCATTAAATACAAATAAATTGTTTAATGTCATCTTCATTGTTACATCTCCTTTATAAGTTGATACTTCACCAAAAGTCATTCCTTCACAAACTGGATGTCCTAATGGATTAGGAACTAGGTCATCAGCATTATACGGAAGATTATCTCCTTTTGGAAAATATAAATCTGTAAAGGTCATTTTACTTAACTGAGGTGAATGTAGATGAGTTCCATATACAGGATATAAACCTGGTGAACTAGAATCTGTTGATACTTGTATTCTACCTCCATGATATTTGTTTAACATCTTTTGTAAGAAGCTTAACATAAAGAAATCTGAAATCTTTGAAATACCTAATACATGTATAAACTCATTTCTTACTTTTTCAAACTCTCTATTCTTAATCATTGGAACTAATGCTGACATAAACATTGTAACTCTTTTTTGAGCTCCTCCAATACACCAACCATTAAATTCAAAGTCTTTCATCTTTTGATACCATATCTCATACTCCTCAACATTATTACCTTGAATAACATTTAAGAATTTACATTTACCAGTCTGGTTATCATCAAAATATTTGAAGTTATCATAACTAATATCTAAACATTCATTAAACTTTCCATCATATTTAGCTCTAGGTGGAATATCTAAGTTAACTCCAATATCACAATTTGCTTCTAACCAATCAAATATTTTTACTTTAAATGATGGATCCCATTTAATTGCTCCTGTTGCTAACTGGAAACCTCCAGAATCACCCATTACTAGTACGTCATCTTCTAATCCATAACGTTGCCTTGCATCTGGCCATTTATAATGATGGCCTGCCGTTATTAGGAAGTATGGATGTCTCCATCTTTCTGGAAAGTCTTTATCATAAAATCTACATGATAAGCCTGGTTTAACTTCTTTATTCTTTTTAAAATCTCCTGCACACCCTCCTGCAGATAATGATGGGTAATAAATTAAATCTTTCATATTATTCTTTTCCGTAAGCTTCTTCAAACATTGCTAATTGTTTTTTTTCTAAATTCATTTTTTTATCTTCTTGCGCTAATAACACTTCACAATATTCCTTTTCATGCCAAATACATAATTCATGTTCATAATCATTTGCAATAATATATCCTTCCATTTGTCTACCTAAATCAGATCTATCTACAATATCTGGATGTCCATCTAGACTATACAAGCCATCTTCTATTGTTTCTAATGCATCTTTTATATTAAATGGCTTGTATAGTCTAGATGGATCTATAAATTCTGGAAAGCTTTTGAATCTTGGAAATACAAGGTCAGCTCCAAATGCAGTTGATTCAATTACAGTCCATGATACATAATCTTGTAACGATGTATTAAATTGAATTTTACAAGTTGCTAATTCTGTATAATATTCTTCTTTTGTTAAACCTGTCATTAATTTAAATCTAGGCTGTTCTTTTGATAAAGCTTCTAATGCATCTATTACTCCTGGTAACATTGATCTAAATGATTTACCTGAAGTAGTTACATGCCATTCATAATCTGGATGATTGGCTAAAAATGCTTCGGCTACTTTCATCATAAAGAAAGGATTCTTTTCTTTATCCAATCTAGATGAATATACAATTGTATTTTTCTTTTTATATGTTCCTGCAGGTAATGTTTCTAAAGTTGCTTGTTTATGAATTGGTAACGATACAACATGTATAGGAGCTTTAAATCCAGCTTCTCTCAATTCATGTTTATGTACAGAGCTACCAACAAAAATTCCAGTCAATCGTTTATCTAAACCTAATTCATAAGGTCTCATCCATTCCTTCATAGGCCAAGTAAAATCATATTCATCAACTGATTGCGCATGACACATAGTATATACCTTTATATCTTTATAGCCGTACAGGTCTAATGCATACCATATGGCTTCGACTCCTGGTGTCCAATAGTCTTGCAAGAATATTATATCACCATCCTTGACTTTGTCATTATACAGCATTTCTAAGAAGTTTTGGCATTGAGATAAACTATACTTTCCTCTACCAATTGCATCTAAAACTGCACCTACTTTAATTTCACAATCAGGATCAAAATCTCCTTCAACATCAATAAAGTTTAATGAATCTGAATATTTTTCAAATGTTTTAGGCATCCATTCTTTACATAATTGATATGTATACCTTGCTTTCAATGGCTCTAAGCCAAAGTAAAATAAATTTCTTTTCATATTATTATTCTTTTATTCTATCAAATTTATAATCATCTGGATTAATTTCCATCATATTACATTTTGTAATTTGATGTACTCTATACCAACCTGCATCTACAGATAATGTATCTGTATTTTTTAATTTTGCTACATGGGTATCTTGAATTCTATATATTATATGAGCTCTATTGAATATAGACATTGGAATTTTATCCATTGTCTTAGCATTTGCCTCTATCGTAACATATTGTTTAGTTTCTAGAATGCTATGTATTTCATCCCAATTACCATGAACACATGCCATTTCTATATATTCTATTGTAAAGTAAATATGTGGATATTCTTTATAATTTTTAGGAACAGCTCCTCTTACAAATACTGTTTCTATATCAGATAACCTACCTTCTACTTCTCTTCCATACCAATAACTTTTTCCGTACATAACCTTTTATTTTTTATTTATATTAATATAATAAATTTTTTGCAAACGACCAAATTATTTTCTAATTATTTTACTAAATCCTTATTTGGATTAACTACTTGATCTAATTTGTGAATATCTGACCATACTTTGTCAAATCTTCTATCTAGCGATGATGCTACTTCATCAAACCTTCGATACACATCATCAGCTATTTTTTCACTATCTCGAATTTGATCATTGAGATGTGATTGCAATCGATCTTCTAAATCGATCATTTCCATTCGTATCAGCTCCAGATCATTGACCCTTCTGCTCAACCTTATTACACCCGCAAACGCATACGCTAACGCACCCACTCCGATTGTACTTAAAACTGTTAAAATTGTTTCCATAATATTTCTCCTATTTTATTATTGGCCGAATGCAAAAAACTTACCTAAATTATTATTCTCAGGGATTCCTCCCCATTTCATTGCTCCATAGAAATCATTCAATTTGTTAGCAAATGCAGATGTAAATACTTTATTGTAATTAATATTATCTTGCACAAATTT
>Ga0209337_1001609_pt1 | contig 17022 bp, 31 predicted proteins | sample LinPmetageLP53_FD_184044 | JGI IMG/M metagenome (GOLD analysis project Ga0209337, IMG submission 184044) | Marine viral communities from the Pacific Ocean - LP-53 (SPAdes) (version 2) | ecosystem: Environmental > Aquatic > Marine > Oceanic | place: Pacific Ocean | collected 2010-02-08 | reverse complement strand
TGGCGCACTGAAGGGTCGAGCTTGACCTACTACCTTAGCTTTCTTTCTTGTAACAGGTTTCTTAGAAGGTCTACCTGCAAAATCTTCGTCTATGGAAGAAGATTCTGTTACTAGTGATTGAAGAGCGGCTCTACGTTTTTTAGCTGCTGCTTTAGATGCAGCTTCCCGTTCAAGAACAGAACTTACTGTCTTTGTTGACTTCGGAAGTTGTTTATTAAGAGCAGCCCGTTGTTTTTCAGTATAAGGAGCGTAAGGACCACGATCAACACCAGCAGAAGCAGACTTCTTTCCTATCTGAATCTGAACAGCTTTCAACTTTTCTCTGTCAGCAGAAGTGGCAGTACCACTGCTTACCTTACGCTGAAGAAGTTTTCTTTGATTAATAAGTTCTTCTCTGGAAGCCATAATCTAGTCCTCCACTCTAAAAGCTTTACCCTGCTGGTAATCTTCAGTGACCACCACATCCTTGGGCGGTCCCTTCACAGACGGACCCTTACGTGCAGCGCCAAAGCCCTGTCCTGTGGGCCGTCCAACAATCTCATCAAGGTTAACAGGTCGTTTCAATAGTGTATGCGGTCCCATCTAACTTCTCCTTTTGCGTTTCTTTCTACGTGCCTCGCTAAGTGCGATGGCAACTGCTTGTTTTCTATTCTTAACTTTTTTACCAGAGGGAAGTTTAAGTTTTCTCCTCTTATACTCGCCCATTACTTTCTTAACTTTACCGGGGCGAGTAATTTGTTTCCCTATAGAGGAACGGTTAGACATAATTTTTATCTTTAGTGCTATAGCATTCAGCTACAATTTTATTTCCATCTGTTTGTTTCTTGGGAATACTCCTACCCTTAGTTTTACCAAGCCCTCCACCATGACCATATTTGTAAACTTTACCACCGCCCATCTTTTTCTTAGTAGAACGATCCCCGGAGTAATCTTCATCAATTTTTTTAAGAGATTTTTTACCTCGTTTTTCCATCTCACCTTCGTACAATTTTCCAAAACCAATAGCATCTTCAATGTTCATCATGGTTTCTGGAAATTTCCCCATAACATATCCAGTTGCACCTATTACATCTTTATAAGGATTAGTTCTATTTTTATTTTTTCTGGTAGTTTCTATATATTCTCTTTCTTCAGGACTGTCACCGCCTAGTATAGCCCTAGCTTCTTTATATGCGGCCGATCCCTTTTTAGCTGTTTTTACAGTTTTTTTAGCCCATTCACGATCTTCTTGATCTGACATTAGCTTTCTCCTATGATCCTGCTTGAGTAATAGTGTCAGGACCACCGGCAGGGGAAGCTGCAACTTCCATATCATCCTGTCTGGTGCGTCTGGCCTGATTACGCAATGTTTGAATTGAATTTTGGTATTCTGCTTGCCATATGGGAAGTGTCTGAAAATCCTTCATATACATCGTGGCTTCTATAAGAGAACCATAAAATAAGGCATCGTAACAGTATTCACTGAAGTAGTTACTTGTGGTAACACTTGTGCCTGTTGCCGATGCCAATGCAAGGGGTTGTGATGCGGACTGTATTTCAACAGTCGTTGCTGAAACTGGGGTAGGTACTATTTTAATACTGGAGTTGGTGCGTCGTGCATAATATCTGGGATTACCAGTTGATGCACTGACAGGCCAGTAGTCATTCACATACTCAACAGTACGCTGAAGAAGATTAGTCACAGTGGTTCCTGTGCTAACTTTATAATTTACATTGCGAACAATACGTACACGATCATTCAAAGAAACAGTTGCTGCATTCCCTGATGAAACTGAGACAGTGGCAAACTCATCCAGACCAACATCATCAAGATCTTTGGTAATTCGGAGTTCTGCTTTATTAATAAAATATGGAATTTGAGTCGCAAACTCCGTGGAGTCGTTCTCAGTTGTATTGATAATATCCGTTTTTAAGTATGTATAGGTAGCCATGACTAGCCAACATATAGTGTAATAGTAGGTGCCATCGCCGCAGCGCCAGAGGTTGCAAGACTTACAATCCCATGTACACCCACGCCCATATCTCCAATATAAGTATCCTGTGAATCAGTTGCGCCAACACGCCATCTGATGGCGGTTCCAACAGCCGTTTTATTCGTGATCTGCTTCGTGCCTTTGATAATAATATCTCCAACAATGGTGGAATATACATGCATAGCAATAACACGAGTGGTGGAGGGGGTGGGGCTGCTGCCAGTACCCTCATCGCCCAGCGTAAGATTAGTATCTATATAACGAAATCCGGTTATAATTGCACCATCACTGCTTACATTCTGGGCTACTTTAATATTTGAAGCCATAATTTCTCCTCTGATTAAAGTAGCAGGAGAGTGGCACTAGACCACCCTCCCACATACTTTATTAACCGGCACTACCGAAGTAGCCACGCCAATCGGAAACACCGAAGCTATAACGCTCCCGTGCCTTGAACCGAAGATTGCCCGTATCAAAGTCCGGCTCCATTTTCGTCTGAAGAGGCGAACGGACGAACATTTTCGTACCATTCGGAACATCAGTTTTGATGAAGTAGGAATCAGTGTCGGTGAACCGACGATTGATAAAGTAACCTTCAGGAATCATTCCCATATGCCGAACCGCATTGATAGCATTCGTATTCGGGTTAGCAGCAGCAGCACTCGCCTGAGTGTTACCGGGGCTACTCATAATACGATCCGCAATCGCCCACGAATCAACCGGGATATGAAGTGAAATCGCACTTGCACCAATCAGAATACCACGATCATCTTTGATCTTCTGAATTGAAGTAAGGGCGGTCTCCAGAGTCGCTTCCGTAAGATCGGCAGCAGCCATAAGATTAGACTGATTTCCATCCGAGATCGTCGGATGAGCCGCCGAGAAAAATGCAGCACCATCACCAATGGTATCAGAGAAACCATTCGTGAAAAGATTAGCCGCTTTAACCTGCTTGGTATTTGCCATCGCACGGGCAAGACCTCTGGCACGAAGCTTCGCAAACGTGTCATACAGGTTATCTTCCATGGCTTCTTCAGTGACAGCAAAGGCAAGTGCAACGGTTTCGGCAGTGTACCGAGCCGTGTAGCTTTCCTGTGCGTCATCATAAGAAACGCCAGCACCCTCACCCTTTACAGGGGCGGTGCCAAAGCCGGTGAAGAGGACTTCTTCTTCAAAAGCTCTGTCGGAATTTTCAATATCATAAAGAGGTTCATGTTCGTTATTAACCTCCCCATACTCCATTCCGAAAACGGCGTTAAGGCCCGGAAGGAGTTCTTTGCTAATACTAGCTCTATTAATAGCCATAATAAATCCTCCCTATTAAGCCGTTGACGCCGTGGCCGTCACAAAACGATCACGATGATTGTTAATCCAAACTTCCACAATCGGATAAGCATCAGAATCTTTTTCATCAGGATACTTAGCTTTACCAATAACACGAACAGCCAACTGGGTTTCCGCACCGGACGCACCATCAAGATAATAGCTTGACTGGCCCGTAACAGTGTTACCGGAACTTGCAGTGGAACTGACAGTTACATTGTAGTTTTTGACAATGGCAAGCTCAGCCGCAGAAAGCGACAGAGAAGCTTGAATGTAATACGTCTGATCAGGATCAGTGATTACAAAGAATTTAATATCCGTGGCGGACGTTCCCCCGTTCCAATAACGGGAAAATTTCGGTTCGCCATTTTCAACATACTGACAACCCATGAAAACCCCGGAAGGCTTAAGAGTTGCAGCAATGTAAGGTGAAATCGTTGCAAAGTTTGCACCCGGAAGAACAACCGGATCACCTGTGAAAATGTTATTGGACGGTGACTGCGCCTGACCCGTTGAGGTCAACGTAATCATATCCGTGACAGCTTCATTATTGTAGCCGCCACCTTTCTTACGAGCCGGAATGAAACCACGAAATGCTTTAGTAGTAGACATGTTTCATCTCCTTGATTAGGAGGAAGTTAGTCCTGAAAGGACGGTTGTCTTCCTCTGGTTGTTACTGAGCGGCTAGAGTTTGTGATAGGCATTCTTGAATCTGAATTTTTCATAAGTTGTGCATTAACTGCATCCATCATGTCATTCGATTTATCTTCATAGAACTTTCTCTTAGCTCTAACCTTTCCGGCGGGCATTTTTGCCAAAGCCAAGTCTCCACGACAGACTGCGCCTTGATACCGGCCTTCATCCCTCACGAAGGATGTAATGGTTAATTCAGGAACCTCATCAGGAGTTACAAGTACCCAACCTTCTTGAAGTCGTTTACCCACATTAAGAACATCATCAACACCTCTGACGGATATACGTATCCAACGATAAGCCATGCCCTCAGAATCAAACCTAGCTTTAACCGAGTCTGGTATCTCAAGTGCATTAGGCTCCTCAAAAGTCCAATCATCTTCTCTCATATTATTTTCCCGAACGTCACTACTACGTGATTCATTTCGTGTATTCATTTTATTTCCTCCACGTCTCTAATTAATATTTGTATATTCGCCGTCAGCTTGCGTAATTTTAAGCTTTTCAGCGGCATACTTTTCAAGTGGGATACCCCATTTATTAGCAAGATGTACATCTTCTTTTGAAAGTTTTATCTTCCTATTAGAGTTCGGAGACGAGCGTGAAGCCCCCGATACCACCTGAGCAGGTTTTCTCGTGTTTTCCTGCACACGTTCCGCAGCTTCTCCAAACTTATGTGGAAAAGCGTCTTTAATCCTGTTATCCACTTCTTCATAGAAATCTTCATCATCTGGACTGTATCCTTGTTCTTTAAGATCGGAATCAATTGCCAGAGCAGCAGCAGTCATTACCTTATCTTCGCCAAACCATTTATTAGTACCTGCCCACTCTTCTGCTCGCCTGTCTCTGCGTTGCGGTACCTGAGCAGCCGGTGGCGGAGCAGGTGCAACATATTGCCCGGAATAATGAGATTTAACAGAGGCAACATTCTTCAGATCAACCTGAGCCTCATTAAGCATCTCCTGTGCTTTAAGTACTCTGTCCTTGTCACCCTCTTCAAAAGCTTCCAGATAAGCCTGTCGTGCCATATCTATTTTGTCTGTTAACTGCTTCTCAGATACTTCCAGACTATTTTTACTGACATGAAAGACTTCTTGGTCTTTTCGATTCAGTGTTTCAAGAAGCTGTCTATTATTTTCTTGCAGTTTTTCAACTTCTTCTTCACGATCTTTACGTTGACGAATAAGCTGTCTAATTCTTTTCTCAGCACCCTTGGTTTCTATACCCTTAAGTTCTGGTTCTTCTTCTGTTTCTTCTTCTTCCAAAGTTTCCATGTAGTGAGAGGGATCTTCTTTTTGAGCCTCAACTACAGGCTGCTCCTCAATTTCTTCAGGGGCATCTTCTTCAATTTCGTATTCTATTTTATCTTCTGAAACTTCAATATCATTCCAGCCATCTTTTTCCGACATTTTTTTCTCCGTTGCTAACGATACAAACGATTTACGTTAATAATATTATACCACACTATTCTTCTTTTCCCAAATTAGTTTGACCCCTTTCCCAGATTAAAGGTGGGATCAAGATCTTTGGGATCTTCTACCCGCATTATAATCTGATCATCAAAGAGCAGAATAAGGCGTACACCCTTATAAAAAAGCTTGGTTCCGGCATGTTTACCATAGCAAACATAGTCACCTACGCTGCACCATGCACCAGCCGGAAACTTATCTTTATCCATATATGCCAAGTTACCAAGAGAGATAACCTGTGCCACAGTGGTTAGATAAGACATATCATCTTTGGTAGAATCAGGCAGCAAAATACCACCCTTTGTTACACTTTTTACCGAAACAGGTCGTACCAGAACATGGAAACCCGGCAGTTCTGGCAGTGGTGAGGGATCAGGAACATCTTCAATATCAGTAATCCAAAGATCGTTCTTAAGTGCCCCGCCCATACTTACTTGTTGCATCTCTTTAGTCATCCTCCGTATACATACGTTTTTTTACAATATCAATTAAGTTGTCTCTTGACCACTCAATACCTGTGATAGACCCTACAATCTGACGGTAGTGGGAATAATCTTCCGCAGAACCGTTTGACAATGTAATTCTAAGATTATCAATTTCTTCATTTAAACCTTTGATTACTTCGTCCCAGATGTTCATTTATTTTGGCGGGTCTTCTTAACAGGCTCAGGAAACTTCCAACTTGAATCTTCCCACTCATTAAATTCACTGCGAATTGCTTTGGTACCATAAACACCTGCGTCCCATGGATCACCAAAACTCTTAGATTTATCCTTCACATGTTCAGGATATCCCTTACCCTTCTTCATCATAGTTATTCTCCTTCTGAGATACTGCTAATTGTGTTAAGGCTTCAAGAGCCTTTTCTTCCATATCTTTGTCATCTTTCATTTTTGCCTGTAACATATCTTTGATGCTTCTGGCAACTTCTCTTTCATTCTCTGCTGTAACTTTAAATTCTTCAAGATTAAGTTTACCTTCAATATCAAGCTCTTTAATGCGTTGTTTGGCCTGACGATCAAGTTCGCTTTTTTCTTCCTTCATACTATTACTGGCATTTACCTTAAGAAGATCAATAATCTGATCGGCCTCTTCAAGCTTAAGTTTCTTTGTCTTAAGTTCCATCTCAGCGGCCTGAACCATGGTATCAGATTGTAGCTTCTCTCGTTCAAAGCTGACCTTTTCCTGCTCCAAAGAAACAAGTTGTTGCTCAGGGGTTGGGGGAGGCGGTCTTGAGTTGGCCTGAAGGATCTGCTGTGCAGCCTGTGCCATGACCATCTCAACGGTTGAGGGGGTCTGCTCCTGACCGGGAGGTGCCTGCTGCATCATCTGCTCGGTCATGCCATTTATCTGTTCCTGATACTTCATAATAGAATGCTCTTGCATGTTGGCCTGAATAATTGGAACAATACGCTGCATAATAGGATTAGCACCATTCATAGGATCTTGCAGATAATTCATCTTAATCTGAATATGTGCATCATGGTTCTGGCCGGGGAATGCGGCAATGGGGATACCCTTTGTGGCTGCCATAATATCAGATACAGGATCAAGTTCATGCGGTTCAATTTTTATTGGCAGAATTTCATCAACATTTGGCATGTTAGATGCATTAAGAATAGTACGATTCAGTGCTTCCAGATTGAACATTCCCGGAGGAGACTGCTGTGCCATTTGCAGGGCCATATTTGCCAACATCATGCGATGAGCATTGCTGGGAATATTAGGATCACTGACCGGAATAATATCTATACGCCCATCAAAATCTTTCTTGAAGATGCTGCGATCTTCGTTTGGAACATCATAGGGATACTCGCTGGGAAGATAATCATAATCAATGCGGGCAAGGATTCTGAACTCATCTTTCTGCGACTTGTGCAGACGTTTATGGATGGCACTGAAGAACTTACTACTGGCCTCAAGAAGTGCCATTGTGGTTCCAACAGGTCCATAGGAGGCAGCATCGGAGATAACCTGCTCCGTACTGTCCGCAAACTTCTGCCCAGCAGCAGCCACGAAATTCAGCATATTGAATAGAGTTTGGGAAGGCTCTTTATAGGGAAGGGGAACAATAGCCTTTGACAAATCTATACCGGTTGCCTCAACCTCCTTGAACTCGCCGGGAGCAATTGGAGAATTGTCGCCAACTATCCGCACTCCCTTAGCCTTAAACCCTCCCGGTAAATTTGCAAATTGCCCTGCATCTATCAGCGAACGCATCGCCGCAGTGGCACTCATAGTCAAATTACCAAGGAAGTGAATAAGACCAAGACCATAGAAACCAAAGCCCGGAACAAATCTATAATGCACAAAGTGACTTATTTTTTCTTTGTTCGGATCATCTTGCTTATAGTTTCTACGGATACTCAGAATCTGCCGAGACTGATGCTCAACAGTAACAATATAGGGGAGAGGAATATCATCGTCTTCAATATCAAGATAACAGTGCTGTTCCAGCAATACATACTGAGGATCGTTATCTGAGGAGGGGGACAAACCAATAATAGTATCCATCTTTTCTGCAAATGATGTAATATCACTGGCTGATGGTGTGGGAAGATCAACATCCTGATAAACACCGGCATTGATCTCTCGTGCCATCTCAACAGGACTACGATATATTACATGGGTATACCGATCTGCATTGGCAAGATCAGTGGCATAATAAGAAATATAGAATTGATCAATGGGGATAAACTCAGAACGGGGGCGCTTTGTGGTTGCATCATAGTACAACTTCTTAAAGGCCGATCCAATAATCGGTAGGTGGAACAACATTCTTTCAAACTCATCAAAGTATTCAGGCATCTGCTCTGTTACTTGATAGTTCATAAAGTTCTTGACACGATTAGCCTGTTCTTCTTTTTCAGGGGTAGTCTTACCAAATATCTGTGTCTTGATGGGACCGATGGATGGGAAAAGCTCACCTGAAGCTTTGGACTGGAATTTAACAGCCGATTCTATGAGCAGGGGATGTACAGCAGTACATGCTCCCTCAAAAGGTTCTGAACCCTGCTCAAGCTTAAGACCAAGAAGATCAAAGCCACTTTCAAACATGGACTCCCAGTCAGCACGGGAATCTTTATCAGATTGGAAATTTTCAATAACATCACTGGCAATGGAGTCAAGTTCACCATCATCCAGAATTTCAGAGATATCGCCGTACCATTCGGAAATCTCTTCTGAGGCTTCCATTTCCACAGTTTCCTCGGAAAAGTCTACGGTGACACCGCCATCTTCAGGATCAAGCTCAAATGTAGCACCACTCTCTTCCTCTGGCATGGGCATAGAGATAACATTGCCTACTTCTTCAGGCATCATATCATATGGATTTCTTTCAGTTGCCATAAATTTCCCTGCTTAAAAATTGTTCCCTGCATTTATTATAACACATAAATACTTAAATCCCAAATTCTTATTAAACATTCCAGTATGTTGCTCTTCCTTGGCGAGGTCTGTCTTCTTCTTCTTCAGGATCTTCAGGATGCATTATGTGCCAAGATTCTTTCATATAGTGAACTGCCATTGTAAGAGCATCAACCTGATCATCATGGGCTGCATTGGGAAAGCGTACCAACTCTTCTATAAGATCATCTGCCCACTTCTTACTCTTGGGTATCCATAGTCTTCCAGCTTCCATGATGGGACTGGCCGCATAAACTCTGGATACCTTATCCCGGTCAGGATTATATTCCATTACCGGGAGTCCCGCTCTTCTCATATCCTGAATCAGAGACTGACCGGATGCCTTTTTTTCTACCATACAGACATCAGGCTTGTGGTTGTTATAAAGTTTCTGGGCCAGTCTTCTAAGTTCAGGATATTCAAAGCGTCCCTTGATGTTCCCTAACAGTATCAGGTGAGCCGCATAGTCTTCTATACCATTTTTATCTTTATCATATAAGTAGAAAATACCCCATGTCTGAATAACACTGTAATCTGCTGTGGTTCTGGTGGAGAAAGCAGTATCATATGTTTGTATGACAAATTCACAATTAGGGGGTTCTTCCTCATCCCAGTCCTGAATCCACCGTTTTTTTATCAGACCACCCTCTTCAGGTGTGGGGTCTTGCATGTACAGAGAGTTCCAGTATCTGCTACCATTACTGGCCTTGATCTCACTCTCATCCATCCTAAGTACCCTGTCCGGTTTCCATTCAGGGAAGTAGCTGCTGCCAAGGGGGAGGTTCAGAAGTTCTGATGCATCCTCATCCAGCCATGCAGGTATCTTAACAACCTCCCATGGAATAGTCTCGTATTCTGACATATTCTCCTGTTGTTTCAGCAGCCAACCGCAGAGATCATCATAGTGATATCGTGTATTTATTATGACAATGGCACCATCAGGCATGATACGAGTTCTGAGTCCGGCAGGATACCATTCTTTGATGAACCTTCTACCGGCACTGGAGATCGCATCTTCCTCTGACATGGCATCATCAAGTATTGCTACATGGGCACCCCGACCTGCAATCTGTGATCTGACACCGGCAGCATAGTATGTACCATTATGGTTTGTCTTCCACTTGCCAGCAGCCCTGACATCACTGCTAAGGGAGACACCTCTGAATATTTTTTGATATTCTTCTGTGTTTACAATGTCTCGGACTGACCTGCCAAAGTCAGTTGCTAGTTGGTCACTGTGGGAGATGCTAAGTATTTCATGTTGAGGATTTCTGCCCAGATACCATGCAGGGAACAACTTGGAACAGACAACAGACTTTGATGAACGGGGAGGGAGAAAGACCATCAGTCTTTTTATTTCACCATCCTGCACCTGTTGAAGCTTCTCAGAGATAACTTCGATGTGGCGACCCATCTTGAAGCCTGAGACAATTGAGGGTGCCACAAGACGGACAAAAGAAAGGAAGTCATCATGACATTGACCATCAACTTGTTGTTTCAGTAACATTTCAAGATTGATGTATTGTTCTATATAGTTATTATTAAGATATTCCATAGTACCATTATACACTATAATATGAAGATCTACAATAGATATACTAATAATATACTAATAATATACTAATAATATATTAGTAAAATATAATAATATATACTAATATACTTTAAAGTATCTCTATAGTATATTATACACTATGTTATTGATATCTACAATAGGCATATTAATAAAATAACTAATTAATGCCGGACTGTGGTATTTATGCAACACTATGGGTACCCTTTTTATTTTATATTTTACCCCCTGTTTTTTTGCTCACTTTGGTCCCCTTCAGATACTATAGTTTCCGCCGCCGAAATCGCCATTTTTTTCCCCACCCCCTTAAACGATATCATATGAGACAGTCTCATTTGAGATTAACAGATACCTTGATAGTATCAGATGAGATAGTCTCATATGAGATGATGACAGCCCCGGCCTATCCCGCCCCGTCTATTGCTATAGATCGGAAATCTGGCGCATATGTCCCGTTCTGTCACGTATTCGCCTGTTACCCATGATGACAACCCGTGACCCATGATGACAACCCGTCCGTCCAATGCCTGCTAAATTAGTTGAAAAATTTCAACTAAATCATCATTAGTGGGAATAGTCGCTTGCGTTCTGTCACGATTGCGAGCATATTGTGGGTACCGGTGGCGCCGCCATCGGATTTTTGAAAGGCACTGAAATGACAACCATTGAAAACGTTTCCTACTCAGTAAGCATCGTTACCGCCGAAGCCGTGAAGAGCGTTAATAGCACGGCGAAGGGGTGGCAAAGTCGTGACGTAACACGGGAAGCCGGTAGACGCCCGGTATATCTGGAAATCGGAAAGCTTACTCTTGCAACCATGCAAGCAATCGATTTGCTTCGGTGGTCCGATAAAGCCGTGCTGACCGGTATTGAGGAAGGAAAACTCGACGCCATTACCGGAACGATACTGGAAACGGTAACAGATACCACATATCGGAACTATCTTCGCAATCGCTGCGTATGGTTGGCGAAAAATCCGAAACTGGTGGAAGCATTCGACAAACACGTAAAAGAAACTGGCAAGAAATGCGCCACATTGGGCAGCTACGTGACTGCCGCCAAAAATTGGGATAAAGAGAATTCACGCCAAGAACGTGACAGAACAGCAACCCCGGAATCGAAAGCCGCAGAAGCGAAAGCCGAAGCCGAAGCGAAAGCGAAAGCGACCACGCTGCCCAGTGTGGATCAGTGGACAAAAGAGCAGGCGGCGGGCTTTATCGCTCAAATTTATAAACTATGTGAAGCGAACGAATGGGACAAAGTAGACTTGCTGGAAATGGCGGAAGAACTGGCGAAATAGACTAGACTTTCAACTAGACCCTCGGTCCTTCGGGATCGGGGGTTTTTTTTATGAAAATTTTTCAAAAATACGGTCATAGGTGCGCCCGCCCAAGTACCGTCATAGGTGCCCCCAATCAAATTAGTTGAAAAATTTCAACTAAATTGTAATAATACGGTCATACGTGTGCCCACTCAAACGGTCATAAATGCGCCCAGTGGTGGGCAAATGGAGGTGGGCAAGGCTATTGCAATGGAGGGCAATCCGTGTCAATATAGGGCAAGATTAGAAATGCGACGAACAAAAGAAATTAGTTGAAATTTTTCAACTAAATCGGAGAAGAAAATGAGTGTACCAACCACAGCCAAAGAATGGTCAGCCAGAGCAGACGCCGCCGACGAAAGAGGCTTGCAAGCACAAGCAAAAAACGATTGGCGAGCAGCCGAAGATGACTTTGCATTGGCACGGCAAATGCGTTTAATCGCCATAACGGAAAGTGACAAGCCATGAAATCAAGACCATACTACCCCGAGTTCGAAGCTGGAAATCTGCTACGAGTACGCAGCAGCTTCGAGGATATGCCCAAAGTGCCTTCTGACGAAGCCGTTGCGTGGCAACGTAAGGACGGTTGGGTGACCAGAAACAGGGAAGAAGAGATAAAAGAATATTGGAAAAAGAAAAAGTGGGAGGATTTTATCTCACGGATGCGGCAGAAACAGGGTAAAACAGCAGTGGGCAAGACTATTGCAATGGAGGGCAATGTGTGACATTATATATAAAGTTGCAGAAACCTTTGATTTTAAACAATATTTAGTTGAAATTTTTCAACTAATTCAGGAGAAGAAAATGAAAACGATCCAACTCACAGCGTCGGAAATCGGCGACATTCAAAAGGCTTTGTCCTGTCATGCCAGACAAGATAAGGCGACCCGCCGGACAATTAAGGAAACCGGCGTCACTGACGCATGGATGCTCAGCGAGGGAGAACGTGCATCAGTAGGATTGGGAAACAGGTCGAGCCGTATGATTGATCTGATGGAGAAACTCGACAACGCAGCGGAGGATAAAAATGATAGTATATGAAAACGAACTTTGCAGCATCGAATGCTATGATGAAATGTATGTTGTATACATAGGCGATCTCGGGATAGATTGCTTCGATTATGTAGATGGCATGGAGGCGACACAGGTCGCCGAAGACTACGCCCACGATCAACGGGTATGGTTAGAAGATACTATAGAAGAGGTTAAATAAATTAGTTGAAATTTTTCAACTAATTCAGGAGAAATATGTTATGGCAAACAACGATAAGATCGCTCGACGGCGCATGCAGATATGGAAAAACCATAACGCCCTGCAGAAGATCGCCGGGCAGAAAACATGTGATTACTATACGTTCAAGCGATACGTGTACGATAATGATGTGTCACAAACAGGGATCCTGATCCGTGCCGCCGAGATGGTGGAATTAATCCACAATAAACAGTATGCAAGGTAATAAATAAAATGGACGTTGAACAGGCGTGGAAAATAGTCGGGAACCAGCCCCGATGGGCCATCAAAAATATGGTCAGGGCGCTATCTATGCTCCCGGCGCTGAACACCCCGGAGGACGATCTGCGGCTTGCTGCTGGCAAGATTGCCCTCCGCAGTACAAATCCCAAATACGAGGATAAATAAAATGAATATCAACAGTCTTAAACAGGCAGAAGAAATTGCCGGTACACTTGGAAATCCTAGCAAAATGCCCGGCAGCAGCACTGGAATACCTGCTGCTGATGGCAAATTTGTAGAGCAGATTTGTAAAGATAGGGGCTGGCAAGTACCGCCTCAATTTGGATGTACCATAGGACAAATTCTTGCCAAAATAAAAGGATCAACATGCGAAATCTGCTATGCAAATGAACGGGCAAACTATGGCTATCCATCTGTTCAGATTGCCCAGACAAAACGTGTGGTAGGTATACACAAACCTGAATGGGTTGATGCTATGGTATACCTACTTAAACATACGTTTGATAAACAATTTAAACAGGCATTGACAGATCAAGTTGATTTCTTTTTCTGCAATGAACACAGATCACCAAACGCCAATGAAATGAAGGAGTTAGAGGATAAAGCTAATTTTGAATGTGCATACTTTAGGTGGCATGATAGCGGAGATATCTTGGGTATCTGGCACCTAAATAAAATATACGATGTGGTAGAACAAACACCCTTCTTAAAGCATTGGCTACCCACAAGGGAGACAAGTATAGTTCTAAAAAACAATAGATCAGTACCAGATCGGCTATTGATCCGACACTCGGCTCATATGATTAATGGGCCGCTGCCCAGACGTGTTAAGCATATGTCCGGTGTCACAACTAATGGTGACTATACTTGCCATGCACCGGACAACGCCAATGAGTGCGGTGATTGCCGTAAGTGTTGGGACAAAAAAGTAGAGTTAGTAGTATATCCAAACCACTAATTTTCTAAAATGTTTTAGAAAAATCTCAAACCAAGAGGAATGACCAATGTTTAAGAAATCTCAGCAAGCAAATGTTATCTACAAAGTCGAGTCTACGTCTGATATGTACTACACCCTCGGCGGGATTACTGGTAATCGTCGCTTAAAAAAGCTTAATGTTGAGCGCATCAAAGACAGTATGCTCAAAAGAAATTTCCTGAACTGTATACCTATTATTGTGGATAAAAAAGGCAGGATCATCGACGGCCAACATCGATACGAGTCAGCCACCAGTCTGGGTATTCCTATCTATGTTGTAATGGTTGAGGATGAGGATGTGGGTGCGATAGCTATCGCATTGAATACAAACAAAAGTAACTGGACACTTAATGATTTTGCTAGGTACTGGGCAGAACAGGAAGATGATCCCAAGGCTGCCGAGATATACAAAACATATCTATCGTACCACGGAGCTAACCACTCTACGCATGGCGTCTTGATCGCAATCTTCAATGGGGAAACCAGCCGACACTTTTCAATGAAGAATGGTGGAAACAAAGAGTTCAAAGAGGGACGCCTACCCTTTGGGAACTTCAATCGAAATCATATCGAAGCTACATTATTTAAGTTGCGTGAGATAAAAAATTCATCTATGATGGACCGAATCAAACCTGCCACACTCCGCAAGCAACAGTTTCAAGAGGCATTGCTGGAAGCTTTTGAAACACCATGCTTTAACTACGATAGGTTCATTAGGAATCTGTGCTGTAGTAAGCATCAGTTCAATCAGTTTGCCAAGAAAGACGACATGTTCTCTGAGATCATGCGTATCCACAACAAGAAAGTGAAAAAATGATAGAATTTGATCAACTTGTTGACAAATACATTTACATGGGGTATAGTCTCGAAATGGCAGAACATTTTGCCAAAAAAGAATGGGAGGAAATGTATGAATGATAACTTAAATATAATCAGAGGCGTTGTGTCTCTGATCTTATAAGGAGAATAATATGTCTAAGTCTAACCATGCCAAGCTCACCCGTGCCAAGACTTGGCAGCTGCTTTCCCACTTGGAATCTAATCCGCAGGACAAGCAGGTGGTCACTGCCATTGTGCATGCTCGCCTTGAAAAGAATGTACAAAAGGCGAAGTACGTAAGGGCAGAGTGGAACTTGGCGACACTGAGGGCTGTGAAGGCAGCCTAATTGTCTATAGCTTGTTAGAGGGTTCTGGTTTGAGTGAATGTTGTAAACCTACGAAGGCATGACTAGCGTGCTGGAGGTCTGTACAATGCAACAGGGTAGGTACAGCTACCTAACGAAGGGTTCGATTCCCTTCACCCTCACCTAATTTATTGGAGAATTGAATGAGTAACCATGAAAACGAAATGCTCAAAGAAAATATCTTTGACATGTGGTACGAGTATCTTATACTTGATGGATGGGATGAGCATGATCCTGAAACCATAAAAGAAGCTACGCTCAGAACTGAAGAAGAATATATAAGGATGGACTGATGAACGGACTCAGAATACATAGCGTTACAGATATCAAGGTGAAGCGTGCGAATTTCGAAAGCTTCACAACCATAACAGTTACGATCAGTGACGACACCCGCAAAGACTTTGAACTAACTTTGTTCACAGACAAGGGCTTTGTCCCTGACATGGAGGTTAAGGATGAAAGATGATTGATTTTGTACAGATAGAGCTTGGAGGAGAGCGTTGGACCATAAGTTGGGACAGTGATGCAAACCTGAAGAAGGTACGGTGCATTGGCTCAAAGACAGGGCTAAAGTATTGCACCTACCTCTTTCAGGACTTCACACCTGACAAAGCATTCGACCTAGCTATGACACAATTGAAATGGTTAAGAGAGGCACTTAAAGATGTTAAGCAAACAGGAATGGAATGAGCTACAACAGCTATCCTATAATGTTCTGCCGGGATGGTGGTATAATAATGTTGACCGGGACAAACAATACGCAGCCTATGTGAAAGGATGTAAAGAATGGAACGAAAAATTAAACTGGGGAAGCCCTACCCTAGACATGGAGTAATACGAAATCCGCAGGCGAAGATACTTCATCAGCGTTTATTCCATCGCCGAATCCTTCCCAATAAAAAGAAGGATGTTAAACCGGAGGTAGACGAATGACAGATGTATTTGCACAGGTTTATAATGAGCTAACCCTTCTGCAAACTGAGTCTCTGGATGATCTAAACATAGCTGAACAGGGGCTTAATGCAGCTATGATGTTCACCATAGAAAATGCCCCATCAACACTGCATGGAATACAGTTGATTTCCCACTGCTTTCATGATATAATAAATGGCTGTGTTTATAATGAAATGAAAAATGAAAGGAAGAAGTAATGTTCACTCCTAATTTCAGTACCTCGGAAGATGTCAGGCAGTTTCTGATGTATGGAGGTGACGAGTGGTGCCGTCCCATGGTGGAAGAATACATGGACCTGATAGCCTGCACCACACCCATTGAGGAACTTGATATCGAGGAACTTAATGGTTGGCTTGAACACGAACTAAGCTCAGCAACTCAGGGCTATGAGGAGTGGGGCGATGACGCATAGCGAGGCTCTTGAACAAGCCATTGAACTTCTTGCAAAGATGAGCAAGGCCCCACTGATAAACAATGACAGGTTCTCACCGTTTCTGGGGCTACAGTCTTACTATTATATTGACGAAATTGTGTTAAATTTACAGGCTATCTTGGATAATCTCAAACAGAAAGATAATGATAATGTTTAATCATGACATGCTAAACTTTGAAGTAGAGAAGTTTGATCTTGGTGCTTTCAACCCTAACTTTGGTGGTGTTGATGGTGGTGTAATTGA
>Ga0209337_1001608_pt1 | contig 17027 bp, 23 predicted proteins | sample LinPmetageLP53_FD_184044 | JGI IMG/M metagenome (GOLD analysis project Ga0209337, IMG submission 184044) | Marine viral communities from the Pacific Ocean - LP-53 (SPAdes) (version 2) | ecosystem: Environmental > Aquatic > Marine > Oceanic | place: Pacific Ocean | collected 2010-02-08 | reverse complement strand
TGATGTAAATACTGATAATTTTTTAATAGATGGTAGACCACATACAGATGCTGGGAGAGAGATTGCATTATATCAGGCAAAAGAACAGTTTAAAATTTATACAGGAGTAAAAATTGATTAAATATTTTATAGGCCCAATGAGTAAAAACGTAGTTGATACTATTTTAGAATTGGGAAGTAACAAAATAGGATTTATACCATCAAGAAGACAAGTTGATTATAGTGGTGGTTATGTAAATAATTGGACAACTAAACAATTTTCTGAATACGTTAATGGTAGAGTTGTTATAGAGAGAGACCACGGCGGTATCGGTCAAGGTTATGAATATGATGATGGACTAGAATCATACAAACACGATGCAGAAAATTTTAGTATTATTCACGTAGACCCCTGGAAAGTTTACCAAGATTTTCAAAAAGGAGCTGAAGAAGTTGCTTCTTTCATAAAATATATCTATTGGAAAAATCCAATGATAAAATTTGAAGTGGGTACAGAAGAATCTATAAGAAGATTTGAGGTAAGTGAGTTAGAAAAATTATTAAATAATTTAGAATATAATTTACCAAGTAATATCTTTGAAAATATTGAATATGCTGTTGTACAATCAGGTGTAGGATTAGATTTAGGAAAACAACAAAACACTGGTGCTTTTAATCCAAAAAGGTTAGAGGATATGGTAGAGGTTTGTAAAAAGTTTGGTAAGAAGAGTAAGGAACATAACGGAGATTATCTATCAAGTAAAGAATATAAAGATAGGTTTGATTTAGGATTAGATTCAATTAATATAGCACCAGAGTTTGGACAATTGGAGACCCTTGTTTATTTAGATAAAGGTGATACTACATTTATAGATAAGTGGTATAAAATTTGTTACGATTCAAAACGGTGGGAAAAATGGGTTAGTAAAGATTTTATTCCTGAAGATAATAAAGAAGAGTTAATAAAAATATGTGGACACTATGTTTTATCAGATAAAGAATTTAACTCAATAAAACCAGATATTGATGATGAGATTAAAAAAACAATTAACAATAAGTTGTTGGAGTTATTAAATTGAAATGAAAAATTTAGTTTTTATGTTGGATGTTGATATAAAAGGTGATGGTAGATACGCAAGTAGTAGAAGAGCCGCGTATAAATATTCAATAGATAGTTGGAAAAAATGGTGTGATAAAAATGATTGTCAATTATTTGTAATGAATGATTTGTTAATGTCTAATGAAGATATGGGTATTTGTTGGCAAAGATATTACTTATTTGATATTTTAGATTCTAATGAAATAGAATACAATCAAGTTTTAATGGTAGACGCTGATACTATAGTTCATCCTGAATGTCCTAATTTCTTTGATATGACTGAAGATAAAATGGGTGTGGTTGAGTTTGATGGTAGTTGGGATTGGGTTCTAAGAGGGATTGAGAACTATTCTAAGTATATGTTTGATGGTTATATGATGCCTTGGGAAAAGTATTTTGATTGTGGTTTTATGATTGTTAATAAAAAACATAAAGGTTTTTTTAAAGAAATAACAAATTTTTATTTAAATAATAAAGAAAATTTGATAAAACTTCAAGAAACATTTTTTAATGGAACAGACCAAACACCTGTAAATATATTAACTCACCTACACAAGATAGATTTAAAATTATTACCATATGAATTTAATATGAATGATATAAATAGAAAAGAAGCACTTACTGAAGATTTATTGTTTACAAAATGTGGATGGGTTTATCAGTATAATGCAATACCAAATAATAAAGAAAATAAATTGACAAATTATTTTATGAAAAAAACATACAATCACTTTTATGGAGAATTAAATGACTGAATTAAAGAATAAATATGTAATTGGAACACACGTGATGTTCTTTGAAATTGAAATGTACAAAGATTTTGTTGATGGTCTTGTGAACTTATTAGAGACCGTAGAGAATAAAGATAATGTAACTATAGACTTATGTTTTAATCTATCTGAACAAATTGAAAAAATAGATGACACTAAAATAAAAAGAAGTGGTTTATTAGAAAAATTTAATAATGGTGTTGATAGAATCAAAGAGTTAGGTTACGTTGTAAAAACAAGAATTGTTGAAAAAGATGAACTGTATTTACACACAGATTATAGACGAGATTTAAACTATAACTACTGTAAAAAAGTAGACTATGTTATGTGGGGTGAAACAGATAGTTTATTTCCTAAAGAAGCGTTTCAAGTTATAGAAACATTATCTGTATACACACGTGAACAAAACATACACAGATATTTACTAAGTTTTTCTGATAGAAAAATGTGGGATACGTCCTGGGACCCGTTGGTTCACGTTGATTATCAAGATTTTGTTTTTGTGGATGATGACGAGGGTCATTTAAATCCAAATCAAGCTAAATCACCAATGTCAATTGAAAAGATGAATGAAATAAATGGTAAAGCTAAAGAGTTTGACTTTACTTATATTAATAAACCAAAGATAAGTGGAGCCTGTCTAGTATTGTCGTCAGACTTTATAAAATGTGGTGTAAACGTACCACCTTGTCTACTTTATAATGATGATGAGGGTCTTTCTATTATGTCTGAAAGAATATTAGGAGACACTTTTATTCAATTTGTTTGTAGTAATGTACTACACGTTCACGCTAGACGACATCCAAACAAAAGATTGTATGTAAAAGGTGAGGATAATCCACATTCATTTATAGGTAAAAAGAATGTAAAGTTTCAAAAATTATTAGAGTTGTCAAAACACAACATAAATAGTTTACACTCAGGTCAAAACAAATTTTATGAATATAACGATTTAAAAAATATATTAGAGGAAATGAAATGAAAAAAAGAGCGTTAATAACTGGAATAACTGGGATGGATGGTAGTCATTTAGCTGATTTTCTTTTAGAAAAGGATTATGAAGTTTTTGGTATGGAAAGAAGATGCTCTACTAAAAATAGAATTAACTCTACTCACCTTGAAAATAAAATTACTTTTTTAATGGGTGATTTAGCTGACCAAAATTCTTTACTTAGAGTATTAGAAGAATCAAAACCTGATGAGGTCTACAATTTAGCATCACAATCTTTTGTTAAGGAGAGTTGGAATACACCAGAACAATCAATTGATGTAACTGGTGCTGGAGTTTTAAGAATGTTAGAAGCTATTAGACAGTATGAAAAACCAATTAAATTTTACCAAGCGTCAACATCAGAAATGTTCGGTAGGATGACAGATTATGCTGATGAAAATTCACCATTCTATCCTCGTTCACCATATGGATGTGCAAAAGTATATGCACATTGGATATCAGTAAATTATAGAGAATCATATGATATGTTTAATGTGTGTGGGATATTATTTAATCACGAGGGTGAGAGGAGAGGTAAAGAATTTCTTACAAGAAAGATTACAGATGGTGTTGCTAAAATACATTTAGGTTTAGAGGACTATATAACTTTAGGTAACTTAGATGTTAAACGGGATTGGGGATATGCACCAGACTATGTTGAAGCTATGTGGTTGATGTTACAACAAGATAAACCATCAGACTATATAGTATCTACAGGTAAGTACCATACACCACACGACTTTTTAACATCTTCATTTAAACATATAGGAATTGATGATTGGTCTAAATATGTTAAACAAGATGAACGATTTATGAGACCTGCTGATGTTTATTATTTACGTGGAAATGCTGATAAAGCTCGTGAAGAATTGGGGTGGAAACCAAAAACATCATTTGAACAAATGGTTAGTAAGATGGTAGAAAATGATATTCAGTTATTAAAATGATAAGTAAAAACGCAATATTAGATACCAACGATTTACAGATTGGTAAAAACGTAGTTATAGGAGATAACGTAGAAATACGTTGTCCAGAAAAAATACATATCGGTGATAATTCTGTATTAACAAAAGACATTAAAATAAATTGTACATCATTTGAAGCTGGTGAATATTTGTTTATGTGTGAACGAGTCGAGATTGGAAGAGGTGGTTGTTACGGCCCTAACTCAAGAGTTAAGATTGGTAAACACGTTGGTATATTTGAAGGAACAGTAATTAATCCGTCTGAAGAGGTAGAGATAGGTGATGATACAGGTATTGGTGGTGATGTTATGATTTGGACACACGGAGCTTGGTTAGATGTTCTACAAGGATTTCCAGCTGATTTCGGACCAGTCAAGATTGGTAGTAATGTTTGGTTACCTGCAAGAAGTGTTGTGTTACCTCACGTAACTATTGGTAATGATGTAGTTATAGGAATCAATTCAATTATCAATAGAAGTTTACCAGATGGATGTTTTGCAGCTGGTTCACCGTGTAAAGTAATAAAAGAAAATGTTTATCCGAAAGAGCTAAGTCAAGATGAAAAGACAAATATCATTGAAGATATAATTAAAGATTGGCTTAAATTATGTGAAATGAAAAAAATAACTCGTACAATAAAAGTTAGATATGAAAGTGGAAAAATATTTTTGAATCAAGGATACAATGAGACTATTTATAATATAGAAGAACGAACTATTCAGGGTTATATGAATGATGTTGTAGAAGATTTGAGAGATTATTTACGGAGAAGAGGTATAAAAATTTATACCGGAAAACCATTTAAGTCAATAAAGTTATAAGGAACTAAAATATGAGGTTTTTAAATTGTGATAAGGTTTTATGTTTAGCGGCTCATCCAGATGATGTTGAATATGGAATGTTAGGTAGTATTATGAAATACACCGACACTAAATTTGATATCCTAGTTTTATCTGAGGGTGGTAACTTTGATGAATCTACTTCTATAGATAGACATAAAGAATGTGAATCTATTTGGGGTGATATTGATAATATTACAGGTCACTTTTTACCTATAAAACATTTAGCCGATGTTAGTGAAGATGAATTGATTAATACAATTGAATCTAAGTTTAACATTAGTGATTATGATTCTATTTTTACACCACCATTAGAAGATGCTCACTTTGAACATAGACAAGTCAATAGAGCTTCATTTAGTTTAGTCAGAAGAATACGGTGTGGACTAGTTACTTTTAGAACACCAAGTGCACTTGAAGATTGGATTCCAAACTTTTATGTTGATTTGAGTAAACATATTACAGATAATGGTTCTATCGTGATGTATGCTAAGAAAAAAGCTTTACTAAACTTTGAATCACAACAAGACAAATCTTATTTTAAGGAAAACTCGATTAATAGTTTTCATTCGAACTACCAATGTTCACAGAGAGATATGACTTTTGTTGAAAGTTTTAAAATAGAAAGATGTTATAACTAATGAAAATAGGTTTCTTTTCAGAAGCAGGTTATGAGGGTAAAGTAGAACGTAATCATCCTAATATGAGAACGGATGTAGCGTGGGTTTGTGCATTAAATGCTAATCACCATCCATTTCCAAAACTAAGTACATTATCAGATGATATGTATGACGTTGGAGTAATGATACTTCCAAAGAAAAGAAAACCACTATTAAACTATCCACTATTAGAACAATATAAAAGAGTGTGTAAGAAAGTAACTGTAATGCAAGAAAGTTATTATAATTACTGGCAAGATAGTAGTATCGCAGAACAAATATGGTATTTTAATTTCTTAACAGAAATGGATTTGGTTTTCTGTCACAATGATGTAGATTTAAAATACTATAATGGAATAACAAATGTAAGAACCGAGTTATTACCTACGGTTATGATTACAGATAATGTTGTACAACGAAATGAGTCAGGTGATGGTGTTATAATTGGTGGTAATTGGGTTAGAGATTATGGTGGGTTTGACTCATATCAAGTAGCATTAGAGATAACAGATGATATAACATCTATAACTACTGGTAGAATGAAACCAGAAGAAAAAGGTTTATTTAAACATTTAGATTGGATGTATTGGAGTGAGTGGATAAATGTGTTAAGTCAATATCATATTGGTGTACAATTAGGAACTGCGGCTGCAGGAACATTTAATTTAAATTGTAGTTTTCACGGAATACCGTGTATAGCATATTCTAATTCTAACACACAAAAAATATTACATCCGAAAACAACTGTCGAACTTGGTGATGTAAATGGTGCTAAAGAAATAGCTCGTAAATTAAAAGATAAAGATTTTTATGATGAGTGTAGTGAGTCTACTAAAGAAAACTACAAAAAATATTACTCAGAAGAAAAGTTTTTAAAACATTGGAATAGGATTTGGAATTAGTATGAAATACATAGTTACAGGTGGTTGTGGTTTTATAGGTAGTAATTTAGTTGATAAGTTGATTAACTTAGGACACGAGGTTACAATCTTTGATGACTTGTCAAGTGGAAAAGTAGAGAACTTAAATGAGAAGGCTAGGTTTATAGAAGTTGATATTAGTTCTGATGATGAACTTAGTGAATGTATAGATTGGTTTGACGGTGTAGATACTGTATTTCATACCGCGGCTAAAGCTAGGGTACAACCATCTATTATAGACCCAATTACTTTTAATAAAACAAATGTAGATGGTACGTTAACTTTATTAAAAATGGCAGTAGATAGTGGAGTTAGAAGATTTGTATATAGTGCATCTTCATCAGCGTATGGGAATACAGATATATTTCCTACACCAGAATCTCATCCTACAAATCCATTATCTCCGTATGGTGCTCAAAAACTTATGGGTGAAATTTACTGTAAAACATTTTCACAAGTATATGATATAGAAACTGTGTCTTTAAGATATTTTAATGTTTACGGTGAACGACAATTATTAGAGGGAGCTTATTGTTTGGTTATGGGTATATTTGTACAACAAAGATTAAATAATAAACCAATGACAATTAGAGGTGATGGTGAACAAAGGCGTGATTTTACTTACGTGGGTGATGTAGTAGACGCTAATATAAAAGCTTCTCAATCTAAAAATGTAGGTAATGGTGAAGTTATTAATATTGGTAACGGAGACAATCGTTCAGTAAATCAAATAGCTGATATGATTGGTGGAAATACAATTAATGTTGAACCTGTAATAGAACCAAAAGAAACTTTAGCAGACAATTCTAAAGCGTGTGAGTTGTTAGATTGGAAACCCACTATGATTATTGAGAATTGGATTACTGAATACAAAAGGGAAATGGGATTATAATGAAAGACAAAAGAATTTTAATAATAGGTGGAACAGGTGCTTTAGGTAAAACACTTATTAAAAAATACCATCAAGAAAATGATATAATGATATTTTCAAGAGATGAACATAAACACGTTGATTTATTAAAAGAATATCCTAAGATAAAATCTTATTTAGGTGATATCAGAGATAAGGATTCTATCACAAACTCATTTAGTAAATTTAAACCACACATTGTTATTAATACAGCTGCATTAAAACACGTTCCTATCTGTGAAGATAATGCTATAGAGAGTGTAAAAACAAATATACTTGGACATCAAAACTTGATTGAAGTTACAAGTGAGTTTAATAAATTAGAAACACTAATATTTGTATCAACAGATAAAGCTTGTAAACCAATCAACATTTATGGAATGTGTAAAGCTATTAGTGAGAAGTTATACTATAATTATGCCGAGTCAACAGAAAATACTAAAGTTGTAATGGTTAGATATGGAAATGTGTTAGAATCTACAGGTTCGGTGATACCTTATTTTAAAAGTTTAATAGAGAGTGGTCAAAACTATTTACCAATAACCCATCCAGATATGACAAGATTTTTATTAACATTAGATGATGCTACAGATTTAATAGATTGGGCGTATGAATATGAATATTCTCACGGTAAGATAGCTGTTCCTAAGATAAAAGCTATGAAAGTTACAGATATAGCAGATTGTCTTATTGAAGAAAAGGTAATAGAAAAACAACAGTCAATGGCTTTCGCAGATGATGGAGATGATACTGTAGATGTAGAACTTAAAATAGTTGGTATACGACCAGGTGAAAAATTACACGAGGAATTAATATCCGAAGAAGAATGGTTAAAAACTACAGACCACGAAAATTATTTGATTGGAACTGAATCTACAAACGGTGAGTTATGGTCATATAATTCTAAAGATTCTTTAATGGATACGTCAGAGACTTATAAATTTCTACAAGATTCTGGGGTAGTTAGATGATAGGTTATACAAAAAGAAAATATTGTGCTGGATGTGATGATACTGATTTCTTGTCAGTTCTTAGTTTAGGTGAAGTACCACTAGCTGGTGTTTTTCCGTTAAAAGAAGAATTGGAGATTGAAAATAAATACCCTTTAAACTTATTATTCTGTAAAAAATGTAGTCTCGTACAAACTGATTCATTCATAGAACCTCAGATTTTATTTGAAGATTATAGATATATTTCTTCGGTTGGGTTGTCAAATCATTTTAAAGAGGTTGCTAGTATACTAGATGATAGATATGATGTAAAAGGTAAAAATATATTAGAGATAGGTTGTAATGATGGAGTTTTATTAGAACCATTATCAAAGTTAGGAGCTAACGTAGAGGGTGTAGACCCAGCTAAAAATATAGTTAAGTTAGCCAAAGATAAAGGTTTAATAGTATACGAAGAGTATTTTAATGATGAAACATTTGGTGGTGAGGAATTTAAAAGTAAGTATGATTTAGTTCTATCAAATAATACATTCGCACACATACCTGATATACAAAGTGTAGTTAGAGGTGTGAAACACGTACTGAAACCAAATGGTGACTTTATATTTGAAGTTCATTACTTACAAAGTTTAATTGATGGTAAACAATGGGATAATATTTACCACGAACATATATATTACCATTCAATTACAGGATTAAATAATTTGTTTCAAAAATATGGTATGACAATAGTTGATTTTGAAGAAATACCAATCCATTCAGGTTCTATCAGAGTGACGGTTGCAAATAGGAATACATATAAATCACCTAAAGTCTTAGATAGAATAGAGTTAGAATCTAAGACTATAGTTAATGTAGAATATCTAAGAAATTATGGCGAAGATGTTAGAAATCACATTACTAACTTTAATGATACAATAAAAGAGTTGAAAAAAAATCATAGTATAGCTGGTTATGGAGCTTCTGGTAGAGCTAATATGTTTTGTAACTTAACAGATTTAAATTCAAATATTGTTAAGTTTATAGTAGATGAATCACCTGAAAGATGTGGTAGATATATAGCCAATACAGATATACCAATTGTTGATGTTGAAACACTAAAAAATAGTGATGTTGATTTACTAATTATATTTGCTTGGAATTACTCTAAAATGATAATAGAAAAAACACAATTCAAAAAGTTCAAGTATCTTGTAGCGTTTCCAACGATTCAAATAGTTGATACTTATGAAGAATTAAAAGGATTTGATTCAATATGATAATAAAAGATGAAAAATATTTAGTAACTGGTGGAACTGGTGTTGTGGGTTATGAGTTATGTAGTAGAATACTTGAAATGGGTGGTAAAGTATTAGTCCTATCTCGTACTGAAGAAAAGTTAAAAAAGTTACAAGAAAAATACAATGAAATAGAAATATTAGTTAGTGACATACTTGATAAAGAAGTTATCAAAGAAGCTATGAAAGGGGTTAGAGGAGTATTTCATCTCACCGCACTAGCACAAGGTATGCAATCAGGTAAAGCTATTGAATCTATTAATACAAATATTCTTGGTTCTATGAATGTTTTAGTAGAATCCTTAGATGTAGATTTTGTTATAGGAGTTAGTTCTGATAAAGTAGTACAAGTTTCAGGTAATTATGGAGCTACAAAGTTTTTGATGGAGAGATTATTTACTGAGTTTGAAGAAATTAATCCAGAAACAAAATACAGAGTTGTAAGACTAGGAAATGTAATTTATTCTGTAGATTCTGTTTTAGAGAAATGGAAAAGTAGAATTAAGAATAATGAAGAGGTTATAATTACAGAACCCACAGCTACACGATTCTTTATGACAAAAGAACAATCAGTTGATATGATTTTTAATTGTTTAGAAAAGTCAAATGATTCAACACCATATTTTGAAGATATTAAATCAACATCTATGGGGAATCTATTAGAAGCTATGTCTAATAAGTATTTACCAGAGGATAGTAAGTTATCAGTAAAAGAAATAGGACTACAACCAAATGAAAATTTACACGAAAGACTTGTAGAGAATGGCCCATATACGAATGAGATAGAACAATACACTATTAAGGAATTAGAGGAAATGATATGATTGTAGATTGTAATCCAGAATTTGGATGTGAGTTAGCATTAGCTCTACCATACGCTTATTGGTTACACGAAAGAGGTGAATTAGAAAAAGTAGTTACAACTAAAACTATGAAACCTTATTATTATTTTTGTGATAATGTAGAAGAGAAATACGACCATAGAACCATTGACAATAATGCAGCTAATATGCAGTCTCTACCAAATCCCTGGATTTATGGAACACAATTAGATGCTAAATTATACAAAGATGAGTGGGAGCATTGGGAATCATTTTATAACGCTCCAAATGGTATAGGGATACTAAACTACGAGAAGTGGAAGATGCCTAACTTTTCTGAACAATATAAAAATGATAAGTTTTTATTTGATAAACCATTCATAGTTATTGCAAATAGATATAATTGGGAACACGGTCAATCACCAATTGGTTATTTTAGTTTACCTTGTTTATATGAAATGTTTACTTACTTAACCAATCAAGGTTACAAGGTTATTTATAAGAGACCAAGAAATAATGAATTTCCATTAGACCAAAATGAAATGAATACTGTTAATAATAAAGAAAACCTTGTAGCAGAAATTGAAGGTGGTGGTCTTATTTCAGATTACGATTTAACTACTCACTTTGAAGATGTTATATTATTAGATGATGTGGTATCAAATAATCCTAAGTTAACTTATAATGAAGTACAATTAAATCTATTCGCTAACGCTGATAAGTTTATAGGTATAAGTGGTGGTTCAACTTTGGTATTAAACTTATTTCAAAAACCAACAATTACTTATCTTTACAACAAATCAGATTTAAGAGAGAAGTTTTGGGTAGATGAAAACGGAAATAAAAACATAAAGAATTACTATTATATGATGAATCCAAACGTAATTCCGTATATTGATGTGGAGTGTGAGGATATGAGACAAAATAAATTTAATAACTTTTTAAATATAGTCAAGGAAACGATTAAATGAAACTAAAACAAAAGATAGGAATAATTGGAAGGGGATTTGTTGGTTCAGCCGTAGAGTTTGGATTTTCACCAAATACAGGTTGTGATGCTGAGTTGAGAGTATATGATAAAGACCCGTCTAAATCCTTACATTCATTAGAAGAAACTGTTAATGAATCTGATATTATATTTTTGTCAGTACCAACACCATCTAATAAAGATGGTTCAATGAATTTGGATATAGTTAAACAAGTTCTACAAGAAATTTCAGATGTTAATCAAAATCCAAATAATATAATATTATTAAGGTCAACAGTAACACCTGGTACAACACGAAAATTACAAGAACACTTTAATAATATAAGAATAATATTTAATCCAGAGTTTCTAACAGAACGAAGTGCTAAATTTGATTTTATAAATCAAAGTAGATTTATACTTGGGTGTGGTGATTCTGATTTTGAAAAGTATCAAACTGAAGAAGTAGCTGATTTATTCAGAGATAGATTTGGTGACAGTATATCGATAATACAAACTAACTTTGAAACAGCTGAATTAATAAAATATATGAATAACTGTTTCTTTGCAACTAAAATTTCATTTTTAAATGAGATGCACCAAGTAGCTGAAAAGAGTGGTGTTGATTGGGAAATTGCACTAGATGGGTTTGTTAGGGATGGTAGAGTAGGACACTCACATATGAATGTTCCAGGACCAGATGGTAAATTTGGGTTTGGTGGTAGTTGTTTTCCAAAAGATGTACAAGCTATAATAAATTATGGTGAATCATTAGATTTGAATATGAATACTCTAAAAGGAGTATGGAACACTAATTTAGAAGTAAGACCAGATAAAGACTGGGAAAATTTAAAAGGAAGGGCGGTAGTAGATGAAACCAATTAGTTTTATACAACCAAGTAGAAACAATTTAAAGTATCTCAAGTGGTCATATGAAAGTATCAGAAAAAACTTATCACCAATTCACGAGATATGTTGGGCAGATGATTATTCAGATGACGGAACGTGGGAGTGGATGAATGAGATAGCAGAAAAAGACCCAAATGTTAAGATACATAGAAATGAAGGCCCTAATAGGTTAGGTCATACAATACTTTATGATACTCTTGTAAATGACTACGCTACGAATGATATAGTAATGATATATCACGCTGATATGTATGCTTGTCCTGGTATGGATAAAATGGTATTGAAACATTTAGAACCAGGTAAAGTGGTAAGTGCTACAAGAATAGAACCACCACTACATCCTGATGGGCCAGAGAAAGTACTGAGAGACTTTGGTATAGAACCTGAAGAGTTCAAAGAATCTGAACTTATGAAATTTATTGATGAATATGAACCACCACAAGAATCAAGTAATGGTATATTTGCTCCGTGGGCTATGTATAAGAAAGACTTTCAAGCAATTAATGGACACGACCCATTATATGCACCACAATCAAAAGAAGATTCAGATATATTCAATAGATTTGTATTAGCTGGTTACGAGTTAATTCAGACTTGGGAAGGTTTTGTATATCATATGACTTGTCGTGGTAGTAGATTCAAAGATGGAGCTCTTAGAAATCCAGCTGGTCAAGTCTTTATGAAAGGTAGAGAATCATCAGAGTGGTTAGAACAAAATCAGAGAAGTACAAGAAACTTTATTCGTAAGTGGGGTCATATGGTAAAACACGATGATATGATGTATCCCATTGTACCACCCAAATACGATGTTGGATTTAAAGCGTATAATTGTAATGTAAACTTATTAAAAGAATTAGAGCCTTGGTGTAGTAAGATATATTTAGACTATGGTTCTGATTATATGAACGATTATAGAAAAGAAGAACAACCAAATACAGCATTTGATTTAGAAGAGAAAATAAAGATGTATGGTAATGATGACTTAACAAAACGTCACGATATAATTGTTGAATTTGATTGTAATAAACTAAACTCTAATAACTTTCAAACAATAGTAAATCTATCAGAGATACTCCAAGAAAGTGGTGACATTGGTTTTATGGAGCATGATATATTTAAGTTTCATATAAAATCACTAAAAACTTATGAGAAAGAGTTGATTTTGGTAAAATGACATACTACTTATTATTGAGTGGTGATTCTGAAAAAGATACACTATATGAAACAAATGTTTTAGGAGAAGAGAGTTTCAACACGTTTTATCCCTCAGTTGGGTTTATAATATTAAATAGAATAATAAATCAACAACCAGAGTTATTAGAATCATTACAAATACTAGATGAACACAAAAAATCTTACACAATCACTAAATTTTTAGACAAGTTAGACAAGTGGAAAATACTAAAAAGCACTTGACTTGTATATGTATTTAGTAGTATATTCAGACATAAGGAGAACAGAAAATGCCTACGGTTAATAACTGGGAAGAATGGGATGACGTAGAAGATAAAGCTCAAAATGAGATGATTCGCGAGAAAATAAGTCATAAGACTAAAAATCAAAACAAAAAGGAACAGAATGAAAAATTTAATCAAAATAAAAAACAACCTAATAATAGGGATAATACTTAGTTTTTTATTAATATCGTGTGAGGATAATAATAATCACCACGAGTTATCATTTGATTTAAGATTAACAGAGGATGGTAGGGGATATCATCACCTAACACTAGATAAGAATAACTGGCAAACATTACATAAAGTTACAGGTTCAATACGAGATGAAGGATTCGGTGTAGAAAACTTTTGGATTGAGTGGGAAAGTAATTTATATTGGTATATCGGTGATACATTAGGATATGTTGTACGTAGAGGATTAAATATGAACTTACAATATGTAAATTATGATACTACTTACTTGACACAATTTAGTGGTATGGAAGTGGCTACATCAAATGTTATTAGTTATAGTAACAGTAATGGTGAGTTAAACAATATGATAGCTCCTGTACAGAGTATGGTAGGAGATACAATGAAGTTAACAGCTCGTTGGTATGATGGTAAAAAAGATTTTTATATTATTTTAGACTAGATGATTTTAGGAGAATACTAAATATGTCGGATAAGTTAGATTTAACAAAAAGACAACAAAAAGAATTAGAAAAACTACTAATACCAATAGTAGAAGAATCTATTAGTGTTAAGTTAGATTATGAAGAGAATCCATCTAACTTGGATAGTGGTAGTGTAGTAGTAGTACATCAAGATAGTACTTTATTAGAAAATAAAGAGGAAGAACTATCAGATGTAGCGTATAATATAACAAGAAAGAGTTCAAGTATAAATGTTTGGGGTGATGATGAATGGGCAACACCAAATAAGGGAGATAAAAAATGAGTGAAGGTGTATTATTTACAATAGGTTTATTAATTGGTAGTGTAGGTGGAATAATGACTATGGCACTTTTGAGTGTTAGAAAGACTAGTGATTTGTATTCAGAAATTCAAGATTTAAGAACACAAAGAAAACTATTAAGAGATGAGTTGGTTAAAAAACAAACTAAACCAACACCTCGTAAATACAGAAAGAATAAATTAAATGTCTGAACTCAATGAGTTACACGATTACGAGAATAGACCAAAGAAAAAGAATCCATTCCGTAGTAAACCAATTCCAAAGAGTAGAATAGAATGGGCTATTAGAAGTACCCTATCTATTAGAGCAGCTTCTCAACATTTAGGTATAGCGTATAATACTTTCAAGAAGTATGCGAAAATGTATGACCTATTTGAACAAAACAAAAATCAAAGTGGTAAGGGTATTACAACAAAAGGTAATACTGGATGGGGTGTAAAGATACAAGATTTGTTTGACGGAAAACATCCTAAATATCCACATTGGAAGTTGCAAGAAAGAATAGTGCGTGACGGTTATCTAAAACAAGAATGTAGTAACTGTGGGTTCGATGATTACAGAGAAAATGATATGAGAGGGCCGTATCTTATATGTTTCCTAGATGGTGACTCTAAAAATCATTCGTTAGATAACTTACATCTACTATGTTATAATTGTTTCTATATAGTTAAACCAACCGGTCGTATGTTGTCCACACCAAAGAATGTTACACTATTACGTAAAAAGCTTGAAGAAGTGTGGTTGGAAAAGGATGAAGAATAATATTTATATATAATAATGGAGACCTAACTTGAACCAATCAGACAAAAAAGAATTTGAATTAATACGTAATAAGATAGATACAATCAGTAACAATATCAGTTCTATGAAAGTAGATGCTGAAGCTCAACACGAGATGTTACGACAAGATATCAAGTTCGTTAAGGAAAATTTATTTAACCCACACGAAGGGTTATGGTCAGAAACTAAACTCAATACACAATTCAGACAATCAACGTCAAAGTGGAGAGGAATAGTAGGTACAGGTTTTATAGGGTTATTTGTCAAACACGTATGGGATATGTTTCAACCGTAAAATGTATGACCATTACAAAACAGTTCCAGAACCAGCTCAAAAAATAAATTACAAGAAGAGAAAACCAAAATTAATAGCAGTAGTAGATGAAGACAATTGTACAGGTTGTCAAGTGTGTATACCATTCTGTCCCGTTGATTGTATTGAAACAGTACCAAAGGACAAATACAATATACCAATACCTCCAGTACAGATTAGGTTCGATGAGTGTATAGGTTGTCAGATATGTGCGAAAGTATGTACCAAGTTAACGTGGGATGCTATCAGAATGTTGAAGACAGAGGAATTTGAGGAAGTTTACGACTATAAAATTTCGTGATAATAGAGGAATGAAAAAAATTTTGTAATAAAACAAAAGTTCGTTATATATATGATTAAGAGAGACACCCGATAAGACTCTCAACCCGTAAAAACCCGAAGACGTAGGAAAACTCATTATGAGAGTTAGTAAGAAAATTTTTAGTGTAACACTAATACTATTGTGTACCACAATCGTAGGTACATCACCAATCAAATCCAACCCAACATTGACAACATTGAAATGGAAGTCCTCCGAAATCCTATCGGATTCCGAAGGTAGAGAAGCCTTCGATAGAATCAAACCATCAAATCTCTTGGACATCTGGCTCAAAAGACGAATCAAGCACCAATACATTGAAGACCTCAACTTTGAGATAGTTCAACTCGACCACAATAGTTTCGAGATACTTGGTAGTCCAATCGAGTGGAATCATAACGAGGTACAAAAGTAATGATACAAGCCTTATTCTTAATCCTATTCGTGAAGGTATTTTATAACATGGTTAACTCGATGGAAGAGAGCCCGTTTGATGGTAGTAAATAATATGTTTAGGATACTATATAACATTGGTCACATCATATATTATAAATTACATATGGCGTTGTTACACCTAATTGATGTCCAAATACCGATTCCAAGCCCCTTTAATCCCGTATCCAATGATATCCCAAATCCAATAGAACCAGATAGTATCGCAAAGATGTTAGGTCATATGGATAAAGATAACAACTACATTAAAGAAGTACCATATAGTGGCCCCTATTGTGAGACCCCGTGATGTCAACTTTCTTTATCATTGGAGCCGTTTCGTTACTAATACAGTTGGTATATGTTATCAATATGGTGAGACACAATGATTAAGAAACTAATACAATGGAAGATAAATATTTTACTCAAGATACTGAACTACTTTTGGAAGTAAATTAATACTTATATATAACCTAAAACGATTTCCCCCATAGGTTTAATAACTATATGGAATATATCTTAACTTTTATAATTCTTCTCATCGCTGGTAGGATATGGTGGAAATTGTCCTAACCATCCTATGTATCCTATATTGGATACTCCTAATCAAATATCTGAATAAACCATAAAAAGTTTTTTACCCCACTTCCCTACGCCGATTTGGGATAGAGCCTACTTCCCATAGGGTTTTTTTCCAAAGGTTCTCTAAACCA
>Ga0209337_1001607_pt1 | contig 17029 bp, 21 predicted proteins | sample LinPmetageLP53_FD_184044 | JGI IMG/M metagenome (GOLD analysis project Ga0209337, IMG submission 184044) | Marine viral communities from the Pacific Ocean - LP-53 (SPAdes) (version 2) | ecosystem: Environmental > Aquatic > Marine > Oceanic | place: Pacific Ocean | collected 2010-02-08 | reverse complement strand
AAAGAAAGCCGGCCTTAGAGCCGGTTTTTTTATGCGCTTAATCCAAACAAAGTTAGATAAAAACCACGCGCGTGGTATTGGAAAGCAGACGATGAAAAACGAATTAACTCTTCGCTTAACTAATTTACATTTGTAGTGTTTCGATTTCTAATTAAAAAAGCCGGAAATAAATTCCGGCTTTTTGTTATAATCCGAGCGCTAATCAAACGCCACAAAATAAATATTACTAACCACAAATATAGCAAACAAATCGAAAAACCCAAACAAATCTATACAACTCTGGAAACCAAGTCATTACATATAAGTTTGGTAAAGTGTATAAATTGTGTTATCTTTGTGTATAACTAACCGAGGTCGTGTTCAGTGGGACATCCTCAAAACTAACTAACTATGTGTGTAATACTTATTAAACAAAGTGATAAGCAATTATCAAAAACTATTCTGAGGACATCCTCAAAAATAAATCCCCACGGATTGGGGATTGTGTGGCTCGACACTTACGAGACAACCTATCATAAATCTTCTGCTTGGAAGACACTTGTAACAGACAGACCTTTCATCGCTCATTTCAGATATGCAACCAAAGGTATAGTTAACAAGGCCAACACCCATCCTTTTATATGTGGTAAAAATACAGATGAATTACTGATGCACAATGGAACCATACCTAACATAGGTACGGATGCTAAGTCAGATTCAAGGATGCTTGCTGAGTATCTTGGAGATATGCCAAGACACTCTTGGGCTGAGGAATTAGCTGAGTATGATTCAAGATTCGTTACCATCAACACAAGGACTAGAACCTTTCAGATTTACAACAAAGAACTTTGGACTAAGCAAGCCGATGTATGGTACAGCAAAGACAATGTAATAAAGGACAGCCTTGTGGCTGTGTATGGTACACTTAAGAAAGGGAACAACAACTACTATCATTACCTTAGAAACGAAACCTTTGTAGGTAAAGGTACAACGACTATGAAGTATCCGATGATTGTGCCAGGGCTACCTTATGTAATTGACAAGCCAGGCAAGGGCCATCATATTGATATCGATTTGTTTGCGGTCAGCGAGACAGCAATGAAGTCACTCGATATGCTTGAGGGACATCCAACTCATTACAAGAGAAGAGAGATAACAGTGCTCGTCAAAGGCAAGGTCTACAAGGCTTGGCTATACTTTGGACAGAACCAAGAGTACAAAGGCAAGCACTTACATAGCACTTATGAGAAACAGTATCCTAAGTTTACTCTAAGAGGTAACTCCAATTATACTGATTGGTCTAAGCCAACCTACACTCCACCTTGGAGATTGGAAATGGAAACAGAGAGTGTCGAGCACGACACTCCTTGTTTTGAAAAAACCTACGACTACACAACACACCATTGCCCCGATTGTGGGCAAGAGACCGAGGAAGACCCGTACTCTTTGGAGTGGTGGTGTCACTCGTGTCAGAAGTTTGAGACCGAGGAAGTAATGAATCAATTTAAATTTTAAACAATGAACAAACTTAAATGGCGAGGCCATGAACAAAAAAAAGCCCAACGAGAAACTAAAGAGTGGGCGGAGAAACTATCCGATGAGGATAGAACTAGGATGAATATACCTAGCACAAGAACTCATGTATCTAGCTGCTGCGATGCACTACCTTTATACAACGAGATTGGATATCAAAGATGTTCAATGTGTGGCGAAAGTTGCAGCTTTAATTTAATATAAAAAACAATTATGGAAAGTAAAACAGAAGTACCTAAGTGGTTCAAACAAATTGGCGGAACAGTTTATGCCGAAGGAGCGAAAGTAGAAAATCGTTTTGGCGGAGACTCTTACGAATTAAATAATGTTGAACTTAGTATATACGATTATCTTATGGGGTGTGAACTCATCGGTGATTGGGAAGGTGTGAGAAAAGGCCTTGACTTTTTTAGAACTCATAATGCAAAAGCATATATGGTTCTGTTAGATTAAGAAAATTAATTTTAGTTTTAATGTTGGAGCAGGTCGAAAGGCCTGCTTTTTTTATGCCCTATAATTTGGTAATACAAAACTTATACACTATCTTTGAACTATTGTTTAACTAAATATAAATTTATGAGTAACTTAGATAAAGTAATGAAAAAGGTTTTAGACATTGATATTAAATCAATTCAAGAACTAGATAAAGAAATGAATCAGAAGATAAAAGATAATTTTGATTTGTTAGAATTTAAAACTCATCCTTGCGGTAATGGAGTCAGAGCGACTTATCCTATTGATAAGGATGATGACAAAGGACTGCTTATCTCAGTTGTAGGAGGAGATAATTTCTACGGAGATGGAAAGGCAAGCTTTGAGGTAGGGATTTGCTTAGGCGGCTCTGTTGCAGTAGCTGGGTGGAAATCAAAGTACGAGGTGGCAGCTTTAATTGAAATGCTAAGTGATTTTAATTCATAATAATTTGGTGGCAAAATATTAATGAACTATATTTACACTAACTATGATAAACCCTTACAATGATTGTTCAGTTTGCAACTCCGCTAGCCTAGTCTTACAAGATTCAAGTTACAAGGGGGAGTGGACTGAGCAAAATTATAAATGTGAGGAGTGTGGTAAAGAACAGACAACATACTTTGACTTTGTTTATTACTTACCAAAAATTAAATTAAATCCAACTACAAATGAAACAACTCCAAACACTCTATCAAAATTACAAACGAGTAGCTAGACATAGGAGATATCTTTATGATAGGATATTAGATACTAGAAACAAGTGTATCCGTGTTCTACTTAAGATTGATTGTTCAACCAATTTTGAGATTCAAAAGAAATCAAGAAAGAGAAAACACGAAACGAAAAAATATTTTACTTGTAGAGTAGCCGAACATGATATACATTTACTTTTAATGGCTAGAAAAAATTTATTACTAACACAGAAATATAAAAGAAAATTAAAATACTTAAACCTATGACTATGACTGCACAAGAATCACAAAACAATTATTTACTACAGAGCAATGAAGCACTTCGTAATCTTATCAAAAAAGCTAAGAACGATGTAGGCTTTTTGTTGTCACATAAACCTATGATGACAGAGCAAGAGCAAGACATTCGCTTGAGTAAAATAAAACAATCTTTAAATATTTAATTATGAAATATAAATTATTCAAAAAATTTATTGAAAGAATTTTAGAACACATGGAAATTTCTCATGGCGATTTGTTTGACAAGTCCAAAAAGAAATCAGTTGTAATGGCTAGACAGTTGTTATACTACTTATGCTACAATAGAGGAATGGGAGCATCAGAAATAAAAGAGTATATGGCTAGAGAAGGCCAGTCAGTAGAGCATACTACTATCCTTCATGGAATAAAATCAATTGGTAAAGCTATTGCAGAGGATGCAGACTTACTGGTAATTTATGATAATCTAATTACAGAGTCTGTTGAAGTATAGTTTGGATGAAATATATAATGAAGCGTTATCTCATTACAAATCGAAACACTTGCAAAGTAAAGAACACGAGTCTTGTATATTCTTGGGTGTGAAAATTACCAAAGATTATGCAACGGAAGAGATTAAAATTTTTGACCCTTCCAAGAGTAATAACTATTACATAGAACTAGACATCAAGCTTTATGAATTATTTTTTAAAGAGGGGTGGACTAGGGCGGTACTAAAAATAACTTTAGAGAAATACATATCTAAATTAGAAAGAATAAAAGAAAGTATTAATAATGAAGTTAACAACAACGCCAGTCAAAAAAGATTAAATTTCTTTAGAGAATCTAGGGAACAAATCTTAAAAAAATATTATAAATTAACACTTAAATTAAACACTAATGACTACACTAAAAACTATTAACATTCAAAATAAACCTTATGTTGAGGTCAATGAAAGACTAAAACATTTTCGTTCTACTTATATCGGATACAGTTTGATATCCGAAGTCGTTGACATCAACGATACATCTATTACTATCAAGGCTACAGTTTTTGATGACAAACAAAACCCGATTGCATCTGGGATTGCTCAAGAAGTAAAGGGAAGCTCATTCATAAACAAGTTAAGTCATGTAGAAAACTGCGAAACCTCCGCTTGGGGTAGAGCTCTAGCTAACTTTGGAATTGGAATAGAGGCAGCAGTTGCATCCTACAATGAGGTAGCTAATGCAAAGCTTAATCAAAAGAAACCCAAAGTAGAGAAAGAAGAAAAGCCTGACTTACCTTTAAAAGATTTTGATTTAGCAGAGGTCTTAGGCGGAATCAATTGGTATAAAGAAAACAAACCTGAGATGTCTGAGGAAGATATCTTTAAAAAAATTGTGGATACCTACAAAGATGTAGATGATATAAAGATTAAACTAATAAAAGAAAAAACAGATGGCAAAGCTAAACCTAAAAAAAGAAATAGAAAAACTGCGTAGCGATGACTTCTATTACGGAGAGGGTGGCTCAAAATATCTCAGCAATTCAGATTGTAAAGTTTTATTTCAAGACCCCGCTCAGTTTAGAGTCAAAGTTTATGAGAACGAAAACCTAGCAAAGGGTAGGCTTTTTCATCAGCTGTTATTAGAGCCAAAAAAAAGTAATGACTTTATAACTTATGATGGCGGTGTTCGTAACGCAGCTTACAGAGAATTTTTAAAAGAAAATAACTTGGGCTTTGCTTTGAAAACCAGTGAAGCAGATGAGGTTAAAGAAATGGCCACGTGGTTTTTGGATGAGTCCAATACTAAAACGGCTAGTCTAAGAGAATACATCTATAGGTTTGGCGCTAAGTATGAAGAGCCAATGATTAAAGAACTACACGGTCATCTTTTCAAAGGGAAGGCTGATGTTGTTACTGATAATATTATTATAGATATAAAAACCACTGCTGATATATATAGGTTTCCTAACCTAGCAAGTAATTATTTTTATGATACACAAGCATACATTTATCAAGAACTATTTGAAATGCCAATGGTGTTCTTTGTTATAGGAAAAACAAAAAAGAAATATGGTGTGTTTGATGAGGACTACTACGATGTAGCAGTATTCAACACCTCCCCAGAGTTTATAGCTAAGGGAAAGGCTAAAGTAGAACATGCATTAAATCATTACAGCATGTACTATGGTAAAAGTAAAACTGAATCAATAAAAGATATAGTTTTTAAAGGAGTATTAACATAAATAAAAAAAATGAGTCAAGAAAAATATGTACACAAAGAGGGAAGTGGTTCTCTATTCAAAAATAGTTATAAAGAAAAAGAGAATCAACCCGACCTAAAAGGCACGATGACTGGCCTTGATGGTAAAGAGTATGAAGTCGCTGCATGGTATGGTAAAACACAAGCAGGCGATGACAAGTTATCACTCAAACAAAGTCTTCCATATAAAAAGGAAGAGAGTGAGGCTACATCAATAAATAAAGATGAAGCCAAAAAGCTTAAAGAGGGAGCAGATAATTTCCCATTTTAAGATTCATATTAATTAGTTTTAAAGTTGAAGAGGGAGTTGTCGAAATAGGGTCATTATCCTCAGACCTTCCTCTTCTTTAAAAAGATAAATCATTGGACACACAAGTAACTATATTTAAAAATATTAAGGAAACTGAAACGCCTTTCTTCAAGGAAGTTTCTTTCATACTTAAAAGAATTAAAGAGGGCAAGTCAAAAAATCTTATTAAAGAAATAAGAAAAGAGAAAGATAAGACTGCTCGAAACGAACTCAAAAAAAACTTACCGGCTATTTGTTTCTCGGGACAATTTAATAAACGAAGTGATTCGTCTTTGCTAGAACACAGTGGTATAATGTGTTTGGATTTTGATGGATACAAAAAGCAGAAGGATATGTTACAAGACAAGGAAATGTTTATTAATAATAAATTTGTCTTGTCAGTTTTTGTTTCGCCATCTGGAAATGGATTAAAGGTGTTGATTAAAATACCGGCTGATGCTGAAAACCACATCAAATACTTTACATCTCTTAAGACTGAGTTCGATTCTACATACTTTGATACAACCTCTAAGAATGTGAGTAGAGTTTGTTATGAAAGCTATGACCCGCTCTTGTACTATAACCCGAACAGTTTAATCTGGGACACCATAGAGGAAGAGGAGCACGAGGAGAGAAGTTCATATAAAGATAAGCCAACCATAAAGATAACGGATGAGAATAAGATAGTGGAGATACTGGTGAAGTGGTGGACTAAGCGATATCCAATGGCTGAGGGCCAAAGGAACCACAATGTCTACATATTAGCAATGGCCTTTAATGACTTTGGAATAAGTAAAAGTCTTGCATCTTTTATATGTAATCAGTATGAATCTAAAAGCTTTCCTAAAAATGAGATAGAGACTACTATCAATTCAGCGTATGGAAAGACACAAAATTTTGCAACAAAGTATTACGAGGATACAGAAACTATAGATGAGATAAAACAAAAACTTAAACGAGGAGATTCAAAAAAAGTTATAAGAAGACAGTTGTTGGATACTAATGTAGATGAAGAAGTGATTGAGGCTGTGTTAGAAAAAGCGGAGGAAGATGATACTGCTAAGTTCTGGTCAAAGAATGAGAAAGGTACAATCAAAGTTATACCAATCTTGTTTAAAAAATTCCTAGAAGACAGCGGCTTTTACAAGTATTGTCCAGAGGGGGGAAAGAACTATGTCTTTGTTAAGGTAACTAACAACCTTATAGACCACACAAGCGAGAAGGAAATAAAAGATTATATACTAGACAAGCTCTATCATTATGAGGATGTCTCTGTTTACAATTACTTTGCAGACCAAACTAGATTGTTTAGAGAAGAGTTCCTTACGCTGCTCAGTACCATAGATATATATTTTATAGCCGACACTAAGAAATCTTCTTATTTATATTACAAAAATTGTGCGGTACAAATAACCAAAGATGAAGTAGTCTCGATAGACTATGTAGACCTAGGAGGTTATGTCTGGAAAGACCATGTGATAGATAGGATGTATAAAGAATGTGAGTCAAACCAATGTGACTATCAAACTTTCATCAGCAATGTCTGTGGACAAAAAGAAAAAAGAAAATTATCGATGGAGTCTACGATAGGATTTTTAATGCACGGTCATAAGAACTTATCGTATTGCCCGGCAGTAATATTAAACGATGAAGTCATCTCAGATAATCCAGAGGGGGGAACTGGTAAAGGTATATTTATGAACGCTCTAAGCCACATGAAAAAGTTAGTGACTATAGATGGTAAAGCCTTTACATTTGAAAGGTCTTTTGCATACCAATTAGTCTCAGCTGACACGCAGATACTTTGCTTTGATGATGTAAAGAAATACTTTGACTTTGAAAGATTGTTCAGTGTGGTAACCGAAGGCTTAACACTTGAAAAGAAAAACAAGGATGCAATTAAGATACCATTTAGCAAGAGTCCTAAGATAGCTATCACTACGAACTATGCCATAAAAGGTGCGGGTAATTCTTTTGCAAGAAGAAAGTGGGAACTAGAATTACATCAGCACTACACTAAATCTTACACACCACAAGATGAGTTTGGAAAGTTATTCTTTGGAGATTGGGATTCAGATGAGTGGTGTTTCTTTGATAACTATATGATATACTGTTTACAGTTGTATCTAAAAGAAGGCTTAATACAAAGTGAGTTTGTTAACTTAAAGATAAGACAGTTGTCAGCTGAAACATCCCACGACTTTATTGAGTGGTGCGGATTACTTGAGGGACAAGAAGAAAATCAAAAACTATACATAGGAGTACAGATTAAAAAAAACGAAATGTATTTTGATTTTATTAATGAGTATCCAGACTATGGCCCAAAGTCTAAGATGACAATAAGCAGACAGAGGTTTTATAAATGGCTGCATGCTTACTGTGTATACAAGACCGGAGTACCACCTATCGAAGGTAAGGATATGGTAGGGAGATGGTTTATGATGGAGGAAGAGGAGGAAGAAGATAATGACATCGAAGCACCATTTTAACTAAACGCTCCGGGGGTTTGGCCATGTTCAATGAGCCGTTCATATTCCTCCGGGGTTTTTTATAAATCATTATGAAATATAGACACTATCAATTAGAAATTATAGACACATCGGTCACGGTTTTAGAGGCGCACCAGTTTTGTTATTTATCAATGCAGGTTAGAACCGGTAAAACTTTGACAGCAATGGGCGTGGCTCAAAAATTAAACATCAGCAGGATGTTGTTTGTTACAAAGAAGAAAGCCATTTCATCTATAGAAGACGATTACAATAAATTAAAACCATCGTATGAGATAGTTATAATTAACTATGAAAGCCTGCATAAGATACAAGGAGAGTTTGATTTAATTGTTTTAGATGAAGCTCATAGTATGGGAGCGTATCCTAAGCCAAGCAAAAGAGCTAAGCAAGTAAAAGATATTATCAAGTCTAACAATCCTTATGTGGTCTTGATGTCTGGTACACCGACTCCAGAATCTTTTAGTCAGATGTATCATCAGGTCTATGCGTGTCCTAAAAATCCATTCAGACACCACGCTACATTCTATAAGTTTGCAAAACAATATGTAGATGTAGTTCAGATTAAGATAGGAGCGATGCCCCATAATAATTATAGCAACGGAAAGACAAGTATACTGGATGAAATGAATCCCTATATGATATCTTATACTCAGAAAGAGGCGGGCTTTAAAGTTAAAACTGTCGAGACAATAATTAAAGTTCCTATGAATCCCTTAACGTATAAGCTTACTAAAGAATTAAAAAAAAGTAATGTCATTGAAGGAGAAGATGAAGTTATCCTTGCGGACACTGGTGTAAAGCTAATGTCTAAACTGCATCAACTATATTCAGGAACGGTAAAATTTGAAAGCGGAAAGGCTCAGGTAATAGATAAAACAAAAGCAGAGTTTATAAAGAGGAAATTTAAAAACATGAAGGTAGGCATCTTTTATATTTTTAAAGCCGAATACGAGGCTCTAAAGAGTGTCCTGGGCGACACTTTAACATCAGACATAAAGGAGTTTCAGGAAACAGATAAGAACATAGCATTGCAGATTGTAAGTGGAAGAGAAGGCATTAGTTTAAAGGAGGCTGATTGTTTGGTGTACTACAACATTCATTTTTCAGCTCTGAGTTACTGGCAGTCTCGTGATAGGATGACAACCAAAGACTCTATACTTAATAAAGTTTACTGGATATTCTCTGACAAAGGTATAGAAGATAAAATATATAGAGCCGTGTCAAAGAAAAAAGATTATACGCTGAGACATTTTAATAAAGATTTATTAAGTTTATAAATATGAAAGAACAAAAATTAATTGAGATGATGAACAAGCTTAATAAGCTTGACCAAATTATGCAACAAGTAATTCAGGAGATGTATAATTTAAAGAACCTATCTATGGGTACTTTTGAAACTATCAAGAGAATGAAAGGGTACGATAAGGCTCTTCAAGAATTAAAAGTAGAAGCTGAGAAGGAAAAAAAGCAAGCAAAAGAATAACTAAATTTATAGTATGACGGAGCAACAGATTCAGACAAAGAAAATAAAAGACCTTGAAGCTGACGGTTACTTTGTTTTAAAATTAATAAAGACTAACAAGAATGGTATACCAGATGTACTGGCACTACACCCAGAGTATGGGATTGAGTTCTACGAAATTAAAACCAAGAAAGGTAGGGTGTCAAAGCTTCAGGAGTACCGTCTGAAAGAATTAAAACAATATGGATTTACCGCAGAAATATACAGGGGATGAACACTACTACGAAATGGAAGAATCATTTCTGGAAGACCTAGAATCTTTGCCTTCGCTGTACAGTGCAGGAATTATAATGCAGCTTGACATCTTAGCTGAAGATATGTATCAAAGCAACCGAAGGTCTGCACCAACAAAAAGAATTGGTAAGGTTGCTGGAGTTGTTACACTAGACGACCCATTGTTTTTTAGCGTTGAATACCTCAACAGTAAAACAATGCACCCATTGTTCTATAAATTTAACATCATAAACAGCGACCAATACTTAGATTACATTAACCTTAATAAAACCATCAACCATGAAGCTTGAATTAATTGAAGATTTAGTAGTAAAAGAATTTCAAAATGACTTTACTATTCCAGTAAGAACCCAACAGAATGTGTATCAGAGAGCTATCTATTATAGAATATGCAGAGAGTTTACTAATAAAACGATAAAAGATATAGGGTACTCTATAGGTAGAGACCACGCCACGGTTCTTCATGGTATCAAACTGTTTAAAAACTTTGAAATGTGGGGAGAGTATAAGCTATTAGATTCCTATGCAAAAATTAAAAATAAAGTTCAGGAAAATCAAGATAAAAAGTACCGCTCGGCTTTAAATCGTAAGCAGACATACAAGCTTTTGCTTAACCAGTACATCAACCTTAAAGAAAAAAATTATAAATTAAAACAATCATTACAAAAAATTTCCTAACTTAGAATTAGTAGATTAGATAATGAACATCACATCGCTCGATAAAAAGCGTCTTCAAAACATTAATTTTATAATGGCAGATATTCACGACTCAGCTAATCAGATATACGAAACACTCGTAGACCAAGAGTATGAAGAGACTCGCAAAACAATTCTTATTCTTAACAGTAAACTTAAAGCTATCAATGAATCTATTAATGATGAGCTTTAATGAACTACAAATCTATTTACGCAACCTTCTTCTTGCGCGTCTTTGAGTGAGCCTTCTGCGTGTAGCAGTTTGTGGTCTTATTCTTGCGGGTAAAGAATCTGGGTTCGGAGTTTCTTTTTCAAACTCCTTAGCAAGCTCTGGCTTGTTTATGTGCATCCATCTGCGCTGTGCTTTACTTAAAAATGGCATCGTCTATATCTTTAAATAAATCATCAATAGGTTTTTGCATAGTTTTCATGGCCTCATCAATTTCATCAAATGATTGTTCAGTTTTTTTATCAAGCTTAAAAGAGCCCGAGGTTTGCTTAACAGGAGTAACAGGTGGTTTTTCTTCAGGTCTGTAATATTTAGTACTACCTATAAAATCATATACCTCCCCTTCATCTAATTTTAAATCTTTAAAATAATTATAAAGACCTATTAAGGGGTCAACCCTCGCTCCTATTCTAATTTCAAACAATGGTTTGATTAATTTAAGAAGATTCTCCAGGTCTGGCCCCTCCTTCTGCAATTTTTGAATAGCTTTACCAGTTGTCTCAGCAATTTCAAGATAAGGATTTGTAACCGTAGTTATTTTTTTATATGAATCACCTGCTAAATATCCTTGTAATGCCTCAAACCCAGCGCCTAAAATAGGTATCCCCCATACTAAATTTAATGGAGAAAAAAGAACCCTTCTAACAAACTCATATCTATCATCATCATCCCCCAATAGTTTAGGAAAATTAGCTACCCCCGTAAAAAACATATTGTTTGCAACAAAATTTAAACTAAAAGCACGTAAATCTTTAGCCCTGGGTCTTTTTTTGTCTTTAAGACTTCTAATAATACTAAACATACTAGTCATGGTTTTATTTTGCATTAAATAAATCTGGCTTAAAAACATAGTTATAGTTTTTACTATACTATTTTTAGTCATCTGAAGCATTGTTTTATCAGTGTCTCTTCTTGATTGTTGAGTAGAATTATAATCATTAAATGCTTTTAATGCTTCCTCTTTAGGCATTTTATTTTTTATATTTCTGTTGTATACAGCTTTGTATCCTGAAACACCTAGAACATCTCCAAATACAGTAGGTCTTCCACCGTATTTAATAAACTTGTTTTTTCTTTTTTGTCCTTCTTTAGTTTTTTGCAAAGCTAATTTACCTCCAGACTCTAACCCATATAAATCTCCTTCTAATCCTTTATTATACCTGTCTCTAAAAGAAGCCGAAACGTCTTGCATTTCTTGTAATTCACCAAATAAATTAGGTATCATTTTACCAACATCTGCCACAAAACCTGCATAATCAATCAAGGATTCACTTCTAGTTCTGTCTCCTTTTTTATCAAGATACCTGTAGTTTTCTAAAGCCGTAATAAACGAAGTTGCTTGTTTTGGAATTTGCACAGCTTTAAATGCTAAAGCATAACCAACAAATTTTCCTGCAAGCACATCTAACCCTGGCAAAGTTCCAGCTGGACCATAATCAGGGTTTATAGTATTGTTAACCATGGTTTTGTATAATTTTGCCATGCCTACTTGTTCTAATAATTCATTCATGCCTGGGATTTTAAATATATTTTTAAGCCTATATACTTGCGGAGCATAAGCTTTATATTTTTCCATTTCTTGAATGTGACTATCTAAAGTACTGGTAAAATTTAAACCCCTTCTTAAATCTACTTTTGCATCTTGATTATATTCATCTCTAACTCTAAAAGCTGAAGGACTCATTTCTGCAAAAATACTTTGAAAAGCAGGGCCATCTGGACCGGTAATTAATTTTAAATCAACAGCTTTACTAGTAAGTGTTTTGGTAGGAAAGTAATTATTTATTTGAGGTATATCTATGTTATTAAACTTTACATACACTTCGTTAACACCTTCATAATAATCAGTGCTTAAATACTCTACTGTTTTATCTATAAATTCTATTACTTGACCGCCTAATATATCTTCAATTTTATTTAAAACTTTATCTGTATAGCCTTGATTTTTTAATCTCTTTCTTTGAAATTCATTCTTACTAAGAGCATAAATTCTAGCTAAATTATCATTAGTTTTTGTTACATTTTTTCCTTTAATATTTAGAGTATTATCATTATATCCTATTAGTTTTGTAATATCTTGATAGCTTTCTATACCTCCAATTGAAGCAGCAATATTATTTAATTTATCTCTTTGAATATAAAGACCTCTAAATTTATTTTCATCTGCTACATTTGTTTCTTCATAAAAGTTTCTATAAAAAAATCCTTCTCCTGCTCCATCTCTATTAGCAGAGTCACCATACCTGTCTAAAACTTTAGATAAAGTACCCATTGTAGCTAGGTTACCACGCACACTACTTAAAAATCTTATTCCACCGTTAGAAGCAAAGTCAAATTGGCTTAAGAAATTTTTAATCCTACCATTTAATCCGTTTGCTTCGTTTAAGTCAAGTATATTTGTTTGATTAATTTCAAGCTGTTCCGAATCATAATGATTTCCGTCTGAATCATATAACCACTCATAATCTATACTAGCTTGGTCTTTAAATTGCTTAGACACAATTGTAAAAAAGTTTTGCTCTAACTCTCTTTTTGCATTTAACTCTGCAATTCCACGGCTTCTTTCATCAATAAGTTGATTATATATATCTTGTACTGCTTCTAAAGGCTGACTAAATATATCTCCCACTAAATTGTAGGCATAGAATCTATTTAATAACCTTTTCTGTGATGTTTTTAGTTCATCTGGATTAGTCTCTTGCAATTCTAAAGCATTATCTATGGCTGCTTGGTCAGTAAGAGTTGCTGTTATATCTATAAAATTATCGATAGGGTTTTTGCTCGTTATAGCTTTCATCATTTCATCGATAGCTTGAAAAAACATTTTACCTGCTGCCGAAATATCACCACCTTTAATTTTATTCGAATCTGATTTCTTTAACTTTGCTTTGTTATTGGCCAAAGTTTTTATTTTTTTTATTATACCCAGTTTTTCTTTCTCTCTTTGTTGTTCTATTTGTTGTATAACTTTTTCTGCTACAGCAGGTAAATCATCTTTAGTCTTAACTTTATTAATTGAAGAAACAAACCCTGTTATATCAGCATCATTTGGTAAAGAATTTTTAATAAACCTGTTTACTCTATTTTGCGCTTGGTTTAAATCTTTTATTCCTTTTTTATACTGAACAACTTCTTTTTTAATTTTATTAATCTCGTTTTGAATTACTGTATTTGCTCTAGTTCCAATGCTTTTATCTAAACCTAATTGAAGTTGTTGCTGGTCTATGTCTGAAAGTGTTTGAAAAGTTGTATCTGCTTTTAAAAGCTCAGAAGCTTTTTCTCTTATTTGACCTTTAGTTCTGTCAGCTGCTTTGACAAAAACATCTAACTCGTTTTGAACAGAATCAAAAATTGTTTGACCCACATTTATACCACCCTCAATATTCCTAAATGCTGCTGGAGTATTTACTTTAACTTCTAATAGAGGTTTTATATCTCGCACTCTAAAACCTCTACCTTGTAATACTTTTTGTATCTCTATATCTGAAAACCCTTTGTCTCTTCCTATTGTAATAGTTTCTTGTATGCCTGCCGCAGGGTCATTAATAGTTTCGATAAGGTCTTGTACTTGTTCGGGTGAAGCTTCAGCGGTTTCTTCAACAATAGTTTCAGTGGGTGTTTCCCCTAATCTGTCTAGCGCTTGCTCGACCTTCTGATAAATGCCTGTCCCTTCAAGCTGTTGTTGAATGGAACGTCCTTGAAGAGATTGTAAAATGTCGAGCCTGGTTTGTTGTCCGATGTATCTTGAGTTAACTGCTCGTTTGTCGTTGGCTTCATATTTAATTTGTTTTTCATTTAGTTGTTTTATTAGTGCGTCTAGTTTTTTACCAAACTCAGCATTAGTTCCTGAGTCTAAGTCTAACAAAGATAATGAATTATTTGCTTGATTCAAAGTAAAGTCTGTAATCCCAGCAGCCTTAAGGGCTTCCAAGGTATTGGGTATGTCATTTACAGTTAATAAATATTCCTCAGCGTTACGAGTAGCATCTGTTTCTCCAACATAATCAGCTGCAATTGTAGACTCTTGCGTTTCAGGGGCAAGAGCTCCAAGTATGCTTGCTATTTGGTCAGCTTGGTCTCTTGTTACATTGCCCCCTAAGTTTACAACATTAGAGATTTCTACAATCTCTGTTCCATCATCATTCTTATAACCACCTATCGCCTCGTCTATAACTCCTTGAACTTCATAAGAACCTAATACATCATTAATGGTTTGTATTTGCTGTTTATACTCTGGTTGTTGTCTTAAATCTATAGCGTCTTGAACAGTGTTTATAGAGGTGGCAAAAAGAGGAGCGACATTAATACGTGGAGTGTCGAGCACGACACTTTCATCATCAACTTGATTCTGTTCTGTTGCTTGCTCGGTGTTTGTAACAGGAATAGACTCAATTCCTATATCCGTTAGTTCTTTTTTAATATCTTGTAATTCTTGTATTTCGTTTGGAACTAAGCTTGGGACTTTTTGTGATACGTAATTAAGTAGTTCAAGTCTTCTTAAAAGTAAATCAGCAGATTTTTGTTGTTGCTCAGGTGTAAGCTTTTCTGTAGGTATTTTATCTAATATGTCTTTTGTATTTTTAAAATTTAGTTTTATTTGGTCAGCTTGAGCTTGTGATATCTGATTTCTTTTAAGCTGTCCGTTAACGGTAGCGTCTAAAAATTGAGTCGCGTAAGCAGCTTCAACTATTGGCAGCTGGTCAATATTAATTGTCACGTTTCCTTTTTCTTTATTAAAAGAATCAGTTAAGTCTGAGTACTGACTATCATTAATTGTTTTATCTAAATCTTTTTTAGCTTTGTTTTGAATTAATTTTTGCATCCCTGGACCAAAAGAAGCTAAAGGTGCTCCAACAAACCCACCTATTAAATAAGTGTCTATGTATCTCAAAAAAGCATTTTCAAAAGAATCTCTTTCTCCTAAAATTAAAGCATCTAATATGTCTTCAGTTCCCTCTGTTGCAACTTCTGACATACCTTCTAATCTAAATCCTCTTCTAAATTCATTAACAACATCTTTAAGCTCTATTAAAGTAGCGTCTTTACCTTTAGTTCTATAAATTTTTTTAAAAGAATCAAATCCTCGTTTAGCTAAACCTCTGGTGACCATTTCAAAAATTCCTTCAGCAAGTCCTGTGGCTGTAGAATTAATCATTGTACCTACGTTTAACTCATAGCCGTCATCTTGTAATTTTTTTGTTTTACGAGCTGCTGCTCCTCCACCTAGTAAACCAAAACCACCGGGCATAAAAGCTAATGCAACTTGAGGTGCTGCACCAACTACTTCGTTGATTAATCTGGATACACCAGTTATAACACGGGGAGAAAATATGTCTTGTACTATATTAGTGTCATACTGTTCAGTAGCTGCTCTTAATTCATCCGCAGCTTCCATCATTGCAGCAGTTTCTTTTGGACGACTTAAAGGTGAAGCACTAAACCCGGATTGTGTTGACGACATACCTACAAACTTAGGCCCAAACATCGCAGCATAATCCCTTTGTTGCTCAGGAGTCATTTGGTTTAAAACTTTTTTAAAATCAGAATTTACAGCAGCTGCTCCAGCAAGCGCCAATGACCCTAAGTAATTAGGTATATCAGCAATACTTCCAACAGTGCTTAAGGTATTGGATTTTAAAATTTTACCCAAGTCAGATTTAGGTATTTTTACTCCTGTTTCTGTTTCTGTTTCAACTGCTACAGGCTCTGAAGTTGTTTGACCAAATCTATCTTCACTTAATTTTTTACCTCTATCTAAAATATCTTGACGAAGTGAATCGTTTTTAATTATTAAATCTTGAAGTTGTGTTTCTTCTTCAAGAGATTTGTTTTCTTTTTTATCTAGCTCTTGTAATTCTAGTTGTGTGTTTTTATATATTTCAAACGTAGCATCTATGCTGTCGCTTTCGTTTTTAAATACTTCACTGTTGGGGTCAATAGCCGTAGGAGGCCCCGACAAACCATCCTTTGTATTGAATACCGTATTGTTTTTTTGGATTTTTTTTTTTGTAGAATACTTCTCTGTAAAATCTTCTTTAGTTTTATCAAACAAACCTTGGTCAACAACTGCGTCATACACCCTGTCTACATAAGCAGACTCTTCAAATTTAACTTTAAACTCATCTAAAGTTTTATCAAACAAACCTTGGTCAACAAGCACATTATATAATTTTTCTATTTCGTCCATGTTCCTAGTTGTTTAAAATAGGTTCTTTTGGTTGGGCATCTTTTATCATTATATTATAACCTAATTCTTTTAATGGCTTAAATACTTGCATAGCTGTTATTATATCGTTTATCATTTGTTGGTCCGTTTTAATCTTACCGAACGAATCTTTAAACTCAACATTAACTGTTCCAGAATCTCCATAGCTTAACTGAATA
>Ga0209337_1001606_pt1 | contig 17038 bp, 25 predicted proteins | sample LinPmetageLP53_FD_184044 | JGI IMG/M metagenome (GOLD analysis project Ga0209337, IMG submission 184044) | Marine viral communities from the Pacific Ocean - LP-53 (SPAdes) (version 2) | ecosystem: Environmental > Aquatic > Marine > Oceanic | place: Pacific Ocean | collected 2010-02-08 | reverse complement strand
AGTATTAAATAACCCCAGAAAACAGCCATTCTGGTGGTGAAAAAATCGATGAATTAGTGATGAATGCCAGTGAATTTCTTGTGGAACCCCTACTCGCCCCCCTAAAAAAAAATATATAGGGGGGGGTATACACGGGGCAAAAAATATGATATTTAAAGGGACTATACTAATTAGAACAAGATATACTAATTAGTATGTTTAATACGTCTACTTAAAAGAAAAAACATTATACTAATTAAGTGTACTAATTAGTATAGTGGCCCAGGGGGAAAAGAATTTAATTAATTTTTATATAGTTTGGCTCGGTGATACTCACCTTGTAGCCTACCACTGGCCCAGTTAGCTTTCCCAGCTAATTGGGCCTTTTTTGTTTAAATCACGCAACCCATTGAAATAAATCATTTTTTATAGATGAGGGGCATTTTTTTATGAAAATGTTGGGATTATTTGTGTGGAATAGTGTGTAGGGGGGGAGGCCCGGTGCGCGTCAATAAGGGGGGGTGCCCCCTCCCTGCTCCACCGCTCAGGATAGTGTGGCTAATCGAGAGGGGGCAGGTGGGGGCGGTTTTCTGCGGCGAGACCGAGAAGGGGGGGTGTTGTGCGGCGAGGCGCACAGCATGTCCCTAATTGCACGGCTCACCGCACCCCTGCGAGAAAATGGCGGTATCCTGGGGTTTTATACCTGCAATTATTTTATGGTCAGTGTTCACCTGGGAGAGCATGGTCTTGGGTAGACTGTGCGCTTTAGCTGTCACCAACGAGTTTAAGCAGCCGCTGCTCTAGCTCATCGCGTAGCTGTTCGGGTGACAGGTCATTGTCTACCTGCTCCACCCTATCTGTGAACAGCGCGACTTCAGTCACCTTGCCGAGAAGTTCAAGCGCTCGCACCCTGCCAGCATCGGACTGGGCGTGTGCGGCTTCGTGTTCCAACCGTTCCACAATCCAACGCCTCTTCGACAGCGCTGAGGATACCGCAGACCGCTCTACAGACGCCTGTGCGGCAAGTAGCCTTTTGGTTATCTCCGGGTGACCCATCAACAAGCTCGCCTCTGTGTACACAGCGCTGGCCTTCATACCCTTGGCATTGTAGGCCGTGCGGTAAGCGTCCGCTTGCGTGGTGCCTCGGATCATCTCTGACACAAACCTCTCCTGCTTGGCTGTGAGCGGTCTCTTCTTCTTGGCTGGTGCTGCTGCTAAAGGTGCAGATGCACTCGTATCCGAACCCTCAACCACCCGCAAATCTGGTCGTTTGCCTGCCCCTAAATCTGGTCTTTTCTTCGCCATGTCGTTGTCCTTCTATTTGCTGGTCAATTGTTGCTAACGTACAGAACCCATATGGAATGGGCTATGCGTGTGTTATATAAAATAATAATAAAAGTGCTTGTGTTATATAACTGGCTGTGGCTTATGGGGATTTCGGCGCGGGGGGCAACCCCCAAACCGGGCCTCGCGAGCCCCAAACAACGCGAACCTCCACTGCCCGAGTGAGTAGAAGCGGAATAGTGAGGCGAAGTTGGCTGGGCCAACCTCTCTGACCCTCACCTCAAAGTTTGAGACCCCGTCAAGCGCAAGGCTCTAGCCCAAAGCAAAGTCTCGGGAGCGACCCTACAAAGAGTGGAGTGCGATAGCTCAGACTGCCTGAGCATGATGGCGCAAACGGCGTGGCTCACATCCACCTTGTCCCCTCTCATTTTCGCAGTACACCTAGACACAGTGTCGGGCGCTGTTGCTGCGCCCCTGATGACCGCTAAGGCGGTGTTCGGTTGGACAGCCCAAGCATGGGCGAAACACTCTAGATGAGGTGACATATGACTATTTACAGCACACCAGTTGACAGCAAGAGCGGCCCTAACTGCGGCCCCACATCAATCGCAACGCTGACCGGCAAGACCCTCGCCGAGGTTATGGATTTCATCCGCAAAGACAGGGGATACAAAGCTAACTGGAAGGGCAGCACGCGCAACCATCGTTGGGGTTCAGTCTGCCCCGCTCTCGACGGCGACATTGGCCGCGCCCTTACCCACTTCGATGCCAATCCCGCAGTCGATCAGGAACTGAATGAGCGCTACAACAAGTGCCAAATCAAAACGGTAGCGCAGGTTCTGCCGCAAGATAAGGCCTATCTGATCCTGACCGGCAGCCACGCACAAGCCTGTGTCAATGGCTTGATATTTGACCAGAACACCAGCGCCGAGGGCGATAGCCCAAAGACATTCTGGGGCGGCAAGAAGAAGGTCGCCCTGATCATCACCGTTGACCGCTTAACCCAATTTGAGGAGACCGAACCAATGACCACCGTAATCCCAATGAACGATGTAATCCCCATGATCGTACCCGAAACACTCGTTCCCGCCCTTGACGAGCAAGTGGCAGTAGCAGCCGCCGCTATCGCAGAGCATGAGGCGGCATTTCAATCCACAAACGGCGAGGCCAAGGCGAAGCGCGCCACCGCCAACGTCTCTAAGATAGAGGCTTATTGCGAGTTGATTTACGCAATCCTCAGCCAAAAAATTCGCAAGGGCACCAAGCGCTCCGGCCAGTTTAGGGCGGCGCTCGAAGCGGCGGGTGTCAGCAAGGCTTGCGCCAAACGCTACATGGAGATCGGCCAAGCCGCCGCCAAGCTCGACATGGTCAAAGATCGCGTTGGCGTCACCATCGCCGACGTTTTCGCTGAGAACGACATCAAGACCGAGGCTGCGCTGAAAAACGTGTGCTTCCCGACAGTCGAGAAAAGCCTCGTTGAGAAGCTGGTAGAGGCAGCTAAGGCTGGCACCGAGACCGACGACGAGGCCATACAGGCGCTGCTTGATGCGGTGGCGGCGATCAACCCAGCCGCTCAGGATGTGGCTGACACCCTCGTCAACGTCATCAACCGCCACGGCGACCTTACGCCGATGCTTTTCGATCATTCGGAGGCAGCATAGCTCACTGATGAGGCCCTCTGGTAGGGGCCGAAAGCTAGGGGTGCAGATGCGCTTCTAGCTCTGGGTAACCAACAGTAGGAGAAACCGATGACCGATGAACAAGAGAGATTTGAAGATCACACGCGAAAGATTAACGCCGCATTCGCGAAGGCGTTGACCAGTGGCCGCCTGTCGCATGACGAGAACGCCGACAACTATGTCGGCGCTTATATGTGGATGGGGCGGCGCGCAGATGGGTGCGGTGACGCCTTCAAACACTCATTGACCCGCAAATATTTGCCAACATAGGAGATTGAAATGATACCCGCAGATATGAAAGTACCGCTAATGCGTAGGGATTTGTCGAATATAGACAACGTGCGCTGGCTGCTACGCAATATTGCCATCAGCAATGGGCAACACCGGCTAATTTTGCCAACCATTAACGCATTAAAGGAGATGTTGAAATGATTAACCGTGATATGACCGCGCCGTTCATGGCAGTGGTGGTGACAGGACGCAGCGCCAAGGCTGACAAGGGCGAGACTGTCGAGGTGCATTGTTACAGCGGAAAGTGGGATAGCGCGCGGTGTAAGCGCAGCGATGGTGACTTTGTTTGGCTATCGTTCAAGAACCTTGAGCATGTCGGCCCCGTCTCAGACGAGGTTGCCTCTACTCTGGCGGCTGAACGTAAGGCTTTTAAGGCTGAAACGTCTGAGATGCTTCAGCTTGGCACCGTCGCTTGGCAGAGCGATAAGGCCGCAGGTATCGACGTTCAGTTTGTCGATATCCGAATTGACAGGGCTGTACGGCAGCGGGTGTTCCTGCCCAAGTCTCAGATTAAAGACGGCAGCGCGCCACGTTGGCTCGTGTCCGCTAAAGTCGAGGAAATATTAGAGAAGCTCGGCCTTGAGGGTGTTTCGGATCGTTCGCATTACAGTGTGGAGGATTTGCTAAAAAGCTACGCCATCTTCACCACATCGACGGCCAAGAAAATTTTTCTTGTACCAACAGATCAGGCACTCTCAGCCTGATGATAAGTGTCTAGCGTTTAACGCAGAAGTGCAAATGCACTTCTAGTATGAGGTGACAAATGATTGATATTCTTTTTGCCGTGCCGCTTCTCGCGGCTGCTCTTTATCTAAATTACTCTTCAAGGTTTGCCTCCGTTGGGCAGGACTAAACGCAATATTAATTTTATGAGGTGACACTATGACTGACATTTCCGCTATCTCGATCACGCCTAGCCAATTACCCGCGATTCTCAACTATGCCCTGCCGATTTCTCCCGTAATGATCTGGGGTAATGTTGGGCTGGGTAAGTCGCAGATCATCCGCGATGCGGTGCCTGATATTTTCGAGGACATCGCCAAGCAGATAAAGGCTAACCGTGGCCTTAATGAGGTGCCGTTTGACGGCAACGCTCAGGTCTGGGAACGGCGCATCAACGACTATGACATGCTCGACTTCTCAGGCTTGCCTTACGCCGAGAACGGCATCCAGCACCGTGCTGTTGCCGATATCTGGCCCAACGTGGGCGGTAAGGGTAAGGTCTACGGCGTTCTGTTCTTGGATGAGTTCGCTCAGGCTGGACGCGAGAAGCAGACCGTTATTCAGCGCCTCTTTGACGAGGGCTGTGTGGGTGATTATGTGCTGCCGGGTCATTACAAGTCTGATCCTGACTGCGAGCGTGGATTGGTGCTGATTGTGCTGGCATCAAATCGCCAGAAGGACCGCGCCAACTCTCACGGCATGGGCATTCAGACCGGGACGCGCCTTACCCACTTCACGCTGACACCGAGCGTTGAGGATTGGTTGGGTTGGGGGGCCGAGAATGATATTGACCCTGTGGTTCTGGCTTGGATCAAGCAGATGCCAGAGTATCTCCACAAGGTTGACCCTTCCCAGAAGGGCATGGAACATCCGACTGGGTGTACGCCTCGCGGTCTGGAAAAACTGAGCTTTGCGGTGAAGGGTTGCCCACCTCCCGAGATCGAAATGCCTGTGTACGCTGGCATTATCGGCGAGGAAGGTGCGCGGTCATTCATCGCGATCTGCCACGCCGGACGCTCAATCAATATCGACGAGGCATTGGTTGATCCCGACAACGCGCCAATCCCTAGTGAGGTTGGGCATCAATTTGCTACAGCATCGTTACTGATACGCCGTGCGAATAAGGACAACTTCGCTAACGTGGTGACTTATTTGTCACGGCATGGCGAGGGTGGCTGGACTAGCCCTGAGATCATGGTGTTTGTGGTCGAGGCAATCAAACGGCGTGTGCCGATTGTGGCCGAGACGGCAACCTATCGGGATTGGTCGTTGAAGTGGGCGGATATCCGCTCTTAACAAGGAGGAAGACGGTGCGGGGGTGCAAGCCCTCGTATCTATCAGCACATCTAAAACGGTGTGTTGATAGATGCGACAGCATCAATTGGTCAACAAATATTTGAGGTGACGCTATGACAACGCAACGCAGAGAAGTACCGCCGCTGATCGAGGGCAACACCCTGGTTCGCATCAAAGTGAGGTGTTGGACTGGGCAAGCTAAGGATAACAAGGCATCCAACATGCTCGCCGAAACCGCTGCCACCACAACCAACTGGGTGTGGGGCAACGTGAAGATCGTTGATCCTGCCGTGCTGGCCTCGATTAAAACAATCAAAGGTGCGGTTGGGAACTACCTCAAGGGCCTGTCCCCGTCCCCTGTCGATGGCTCCTATCTCGTGGGCGGGTTGCCTGATTGGGATAACGGCTGGCGCTTACTGCCCAATGCCCTGAGCGAAAAAGTCTATCGTGCGCTGGGTGAGTTTGAATCTCAGTTCGAGGTTGAGGTTGAGAAAGTCCGCAGGGCTTTGCCCGACGCGCTGGGGAGAGCCAGAGACGAGAACCCCCAACTGGCCAAGGACGTTGATGTTGACGAGATCATCGCGAACAAGTTTGAGTTCGACATCAAGCGCTCGATCATCACCAACACCCAGGATATTCGGGTGCAAGGCTCCAAGGCGTTTATCGATGCCGTGAAGGCGGATGTTCAGAAAGCCCAGAGCGATAAGCTCTCGGACATTCAAACACACTGCGCTAACACGGTGGTGGACGTTGCTCGCCATCTCGCTAAAAGTTGCGCCAACTACGACCCTGATAAAAAGGGTAAGGCACCGTTTCGAGATAGCACTATCGATAAAGCGCGAGACCTTGTTGCCATTATCCCAACGCTCAACATCAACAACGATGCGCGTATCGACAAGGCCGTGTCCGATCTCGTCGGCATCATCGGCAACAAGTCTGGTGCTGAGTTGCGGAGCGATGACGAGACCCGCAAGACTGTTGGTGAAGAGGCTAACAAGTTGGCCGACAACATCGACAGCCTGTTCAATTAATCAATTGAAGTGCAAATGCACTTCTAATTAATGAGGTGACGTTATGACTGACTATTTTTCAATTCGCGATCCCGAAGTTGGGCGCTTGATCAAGCAGCGCTCGCGCCTTGGTAGCCGCGCGTCTGGGTACGCTTCCCTGATATTCGGCCTACCGTTTGTCGAGACAGAAGCAACCGATACGATGGCGACTGACGGCAAGAACATATTCTTTAATAGCACCTTCGTTCGCAACACGCCTGACCATGAGTTGCTGGGTGTATTGCTACATGAGGCATTGCACGTTTCGCTTGGACATCATTTGCGTCGGGGCAACACTGACCCCAAGCTCTGGAATGTGGCCTGTGACTTTGCCATCAACTTGATTGTCAAAGATTCCAAAATGAACCTCCCTGATGGGGCGCTGCTTGACGAGCAGTACCGTGGCATGACCGCTGATCAGATTGTTCGCGCCTTGTCGAAAGACAAAGATAAAGAGGGTGAGAGCGAGAAGGGCAACGGTGAAGAGGGCGACGGCGACAACGACAAGCCATCTGGTGCGCCTGAGAATTTCGAGCCAGCGGGTGAAATCTGGGATGCCGCCGACGATGACGGCGATCCCTTGGGCGGTAAGGAAAAGGCCGACGCTGAAGAGGAACTCAAGCGTGACATTATCGTCGCTGACGTTGTCGAGAAGGCAACGGGTGCGGGTACTATCACTATTGACGGCGGTGTCCTCGATCAAGCCAAATCGGCCAGCGTTGACTGGGTTGAAGCGCTTGCGGATTTCCTCGATCAGGCATTCGGTTCCGAGCCGACGTTTGCCAAGCCAGCGCGGCGTCATCTCTGGACGGGGAATTATTTTCCGAGCTATCAGGGTGTAGGCGGTGGCGACCTCGTTATTGCAATCGATACAAGCGGCAGCGTTTCACGCGATGAGGCGCAACAGTTCGCTGATGAGATCGATGCGATCCGCGAGAATATACAGCCTGATCGCACCGTGGTTATCTATTGCGATACGGCAATCCAGCGCAATGCTGAGACTGGCGAACAGTTCGATGAGTTCGACAGCTTCGAGGATATTGTGGTGCGTAATATTAACGGCGGTGGCACACGGTTTGATCCTCCCTTCTCATTAGTTGAGCAAGAGGGCTTTGAGCCAAGCGCCTTTATCTACTTCACCGATGGCTACTGCCGAGTGCGGGAGGGAACCGCCGACAAGGCGACCTATCCAGTTCTCTGGGCAACGACAGGCGTGGAGCCTACCTTCACAGAAGGCGAAGAGTTCGGGGAGATCGTCGAGGTCTCCCTGAACTAACTTATTTAACTGATGATAAGTCACAAGGAGGAACGAAAATGAAAACACTTGAAGACGCAAAAGCGGACTGGCTGTACGCCATAAATAGCGATGGCGGACACTGCCCTTGTTGTGACCGTTGGGGCAAAATTTACCCGCGCCACTTTAATTCCAGCATGGCGCGAGCCTTGATCTGGCTCGTCGGGGAGGGGAACAAGTGGACCGACGTACCAAACACCGCGCCCAAATGGCTGACGCGGACCAACCAACTGCCCACCGTTCGATGGTGGGGGCTGGTGGTGCGTCGAGAGTCTGAAGACCCAGCCGTCAAACACAGCGGAATGTGGTGCGCGACGCAGCGCGGAATTGACTTCGCGCATGGCCGCATCTCCGTTCCTGAAAAAGTCTACACCTACAACGCCGAAGTCGTGCGATTTGGCAAGAAAAACATAAGGATAGAGCAGACCTTTAAAACCAAGTTTGACTATGAACAGGTGATGCTGCCCGTTACCGCTTACTTGGGCTTGCAACCTGATCTGTGGGGCCGTGATTAAAATTGACCAGCAAATACTTATGAGGTGACTTATGTTGTTAGAAACAACCTATGAAAATATTGTTACGAAACAAAACCATAAAAAGAAAAAAGCATTTTTAAAATGCAAATGTGATAATTCTGAATGCGGTAAAATTATAATAAAAGAGTTAGGTAAAATAAGAAGGGGACAAACCAAACATTTTTGTTCTCATTCTTGTAAATCATCCAGCATACGAACAGGTAAATATGCAAGGTGTGTAAATCCTACTTGTACTAATTCTTTTTGGCAGGAATCAAGAACGCATAGCCCAAAACCAGCAAGAAGGTATTGCTCGTTTAAATGTAGCAATTACATGACTGATTGTTCAGAGAAAGATTGCAACAAACAAGCACTCCATAGGAGTAAGAGTGGTTTGTGTCTCGTTCACATTAGAAAAGTTACTTACAAAAAACATAAGAAAGTATTGTTTTCTAAACTGGGTAACAAGTGCGCTAATTGCGGTGAGAAAGATTCAATGTATTTTGAGGTAGACCACATTAATAACGATGGTTTCAAATACCGAAACCGACAAAAGAAATCAAAGGAGAGGCATAATTATTGGACTAAGCTGATAAATATAGTAGATGAAACTCCACCCATAATTCAAATTCTATGCTGTAATTGCAATCAAGCAAAAGCAAGAAATCACGGTGTCTTATACAAACCAACTAAATTTACGAGACGCTCAACAAAACAAAGAGAGGTGACAAATGGCTTTAAGGAAGAGGTGGCACGAAGAGCAATCTGATATCGAAGGCAGGGAGTTCCTGTCTACTTTTTTATGTGGTGGCGCACTGGGTTTCCTACTCGGGATAGGTGTGGCGCTATATTTGTTCAATATTTATCTAGGGGGTGGCTAATGCTTAAAGATGTAGAACTGCCGATTTTCCCAGAGATTTGCGTGATCCACAAGATGGATAAAAACCTTGGTGTGGAACCGCACGAATTGCCATTCTTGATGCAGTCTTTGATTGTAAGGGGATGGATTTGGCAGATGCCAGCTAAATACCAGCACATGGCCGTGCAAATGCTAAACGCAGGAGTGATTGCAGATGTTAAACCCAAGAAGGAACCTGAAGAAATGGATAAAAAGAAAAAAGTTTGCGTTGAAATTGCTGTCAGAGATGGTCATGTTGCAACCATCAAAACGAGTGGTGAGGTCATTGATGTCAAAATCGTTGACCACGACAACACCACCACCGTCTGTTACTCCTCTTTTGGTGTTGACGGCAACCCCATCTGGGTTGGAGACGATACCGTTGAAGAGGACGGTGATACACAGCTTGAGGAAGATTGATGCTCTTTGGGAAGCCTATGAAAATGCGTCTGACCCCGAAATCAAATCAGAATGGATGTCAAAAATCCGCTCCTATCAAAGGACACAGAAATGAAAGTTAACATAACCCTCACGCTTGACCCAGACATCATCGCATGGCTCAGTCATCATGCGGCAGAGGAAGGTCGCACGACATCAAATTTTGTAAATCAACATTTTCGTTCTGAGTTGAATCAGCGCAGCGAAAATGAGGGAGAAATCCATCGTAACACCGAGTAGTGTTCGCTGAGGGCGTCCAGACCTTTTTTGAAGTGTGGCAACAAATCATCATCTATTTCGATGGTGTTAAGCATCACACCGATAATGAGGTCTGGGGTGCCTCTCTTTGTACTCTTTTCCAAGGCGCGCATGGCGTCCACAACTTTACCCAAGGCACCGATAAATCTTTCAGACGCCTGATCCCCCCCCACTTGCAATCGCGTTAGATTGGCTAGACACGATGAACTGCCCTCAACGGATTGCACATCCCCCCCAAACTTTTCTCCAGAGAAATGCTGCTCTATCGATATTTTGTCTTGATTAAGAAGCCTGTCGAGTTGACTGCCATCCAGAACCCTTAGTCTTAATCTGCCACTATATGGATTTATTTGTTCCAGTCGTACTGCGCGATGGTGCGTGAGGTTGACATTACCGTAGTCGCTTGGTTCAGATTTCAACTGCTTCAAATTCTTCTTGTTCTGTTTCCTCATACGTCCCTGTTTCGATGTTATATTTCAGATTAATACTGCCTAGTCTTCCGAGCCATTTCCACCTCATTTTCCAAGTCGTTATTTCCGTGAGCAGGGTGTTTTCGTCTTTACGGACAGTGATTCCCACATCGGATTTGGCGAACCAACTTGCAGACCCAGCGATATCCCAGCCCGTCACACGCGGATAGTTGCCGTCATTCTGGCGGTACATCTTTGCTGGATGCGCGACAAACATTACACTCGCATCATACCGTGCTGCCCAGTTTCTGACTTTGGTGAGCATGTCATTGATGGCAGATGCTTCGCTCGTCTTCTTGTTTTCATTAATAATGTAGTTGAACGGATCGATGATAAGGTTCTTACATCCACGCATTGCCCCAGCAGACGCGATCTCCAAAATGTTATCTATAGTCGAATTAATCTCGCCTTGCTCAACAAATATGAAGTGGTCGTTCACCCACTCGATTGCTCTATCGCGCTCTTCTTCAGTGAGGCGTGGTGTGTCGCCATCGTAAAAAGGCTTGGCTGTCGCCTTTTCAATTAGCTTAATGATGTGGTGCGCTGGCGGGTTCTCAAAACTTACTACAATGTGCTTCCAGCCGTGTAGTTTGCTGAGGTTAAACATTATTTGGTCAGCAAATTCTGATTTGCCGTGGGATGGAACACCCGTGATTAGATATAAATTCTTAGGGGCAATCGTGAACAGGTTATCAAGCTGTGGAAATCCCGTAGACAATCCCTTCCCCTCACCCTTGGCGTAAAGTATCTCTATCTGTTCCCTAAACGAATCCGCTGAATGAAGCCCGAATATCGGAAACGGTTCAGCCTCATCAATCGCATTCGCTAGAGCGGCTTTCCCTAGATTGATTAAGACATCGTTTGCATCTTTACACCCGTCAGGCCAAGTGACTTTATAGCACTTGGCTTTGTCGCATCGCCTTGCCAGTTCCTCAGCAAGAGCTTCTCCTTGCGAATCTCCGTCGCACGCTAAAATTATTTTTTCTGCTGCTAACAGCTTCTCCCTGGCATCCCAGACATAAGCAAATTTCTTGTCTTCTGTCGGGTCAATCTGTCCATCTTTCACCGCTAATGGTGCGCCGTTTGGCACGCTAACTGGGTTAGAAATACCAGCCTCTAGCAGTGAAAGGTAGTCAAGCTCACCCTCACAAATAACAATTTGTTCGCCAATCTTTACCTTCTCAATGCCACAGAAGGTTCGTGCTGCGCCCTCCTGTGTGAAATGTTTCCCCTCAACGCTACGATACTTGACCGCGTAAATTTTGTTGCTCTCGTCGTGGTAGGGGAACCCAACACAAAGCATCTCTCCGACATCTCGGATGTATTGGTTGCGCGAAAATACATCCGCGCCCACCAGAGTGTCCGAAGACAATCCTCTGGCCCCGAAGAACTCAATTGCTTCTGTGCTTAAATTTTTATTCTGTGGAGGCGGTGTGAACTTCACCACGTTACGGGTTTCTTCTATTTTGCCACCGTCTTGCCACGCGCAATGTTGGCACATCCACACGACAGAACCATCCTCTTTGACGCCGACACTTAAATCCTTGCGTCCCTTTTTCTTTCGCTGATGCGAACACTCTGGGCAAACGTCCCTATATTGCCCAGCTTTCTTGAAAGAGTATCTTTGGATGATGGTGTCTCTCATTTTGTTTTTTCCTTCGCTCGCTGAAGCCATTTTTTCCCACGGATGCAGCCTAAGTCCCGTAGGACTTTCCCTGCCTTTATCACATATTCTGGTTTAAAATCTGCCATATCGCAGATTTCGTGAAAGTAGTCTGTCATTCCACGCATCCAGACCTGAGCCTCTATGCGGACTCTGGGGTCTTCGTTAGCGCAATCCTGCAAAGCTCGCCAAATAACTGCTTGCCACAGTCTTAACTCAGGCGATCTTGAGTCCGATGTGCGCTCTTGGCTGCTCTCTATCGACGCCATGAGCGATAATTTTTCCCTTAATTTGTCTATCGTTTTTGATAATTAGTCCCTGCAACCCATCCATAATCAAACTTTCATCTAGATCAGGCCGCCGGGAGGCATAAAAAATTTTACAATACAGCAGGACATCCTCCTCGATCAACGGATCGAGCTTCAAACATTGACTGGCAAATTGCTTTTCGTAGGCGAGCGCCTTCGCTGATTTGATGCTGATGGTGCGGACTTTGTTTCCAAAGCGCTTCTTCACCAACCGGCGGCTATTCGCCTTCGATGCAGGTTCGCCCTGGATAATTAGCTCGATATCCCACTCTAAACCATTGATAATATTATCTAAAATATTTGTTATTGCCATTTGTATCAACAGTTCCTATATTGCCATTATGACAATATACACCAATAAATTTAATTTACCAGACCCCGTGGTCAAGGCACTCACATCTTACGATAAGGGAGATGGCCCAGTCGAGGGGCTGAGGGTTACCACCCTCATTGATTCCCCTCAAATCAGTCTACTAAAACAAGAACACAGTCACAAACTTACTGAAGATATTAGTGGGAGAATGTGGCTTGTTCTAGGCACCGCTATCCATGAGATATTTGAGCGAGCCGCGAGCAATGCGTATGTCTCAGAAGAGCGGCTGTCCCATACTGTAAATGATACTCTCATAAGTGGTGCTATTGACTACCAGTTTCAAACCGACGATGAGGTTGACCTTAAAGATTATAAATCAACCTCAGTGTATGCGGTTCGGACCCCAAAAAAGGAATGGGAAAAGCAACTTAATGTATATGCTTATCTTATTCGCCACGTTAAGGGGCTAAGAGTTAAAAGCGCAAACGTCGTTGCAGTGTTACGCGACTGGAAGCAGGGAGACGCAGACAGGCGTTCTGAGTACCCGCCAGCCCCCATTATGGAAATCCCCGTTAAGTTATGGACCGACGAGGAACAAGACGCTTATGTCGCAGAACGTGTGCGGTTGCACAATCACGCACAGTTGAGCGCTGAGTTTGAAGAGATGCCCCCTTGCACCGACGAAGAGCGGTGGATGAAGCCAGTAGTTTACGCTGTGCATAAAGGTGAAAATAAAAGAGCGCTTAGGTTGTTTGATAATAAGGCGGATGCACAAATATTTGCTGGCGAATCAGAGGATCGGGTGCTGATTGAGAGGCCCAAAACATACACGAGATGTGAAAATAATTACTGTCGAGTTGCAGATTTTTGCAGACAATATAACAAAGAGGTGAAAAATGACGGTTAAGAAGACCGAGAGTTTGTGGAGCAAGCTCTCTCAAATCGATTGCTCTGAGCATGTTGATAAAAAAGGTAACTTTAATTACCTTTCATGGGCGTGGGCGTGGGCAACTCTCAAGGAACACTGCCCAGACGCGACCTTTGAAAAACATTGGTTCGATATGGGTGACCCGTCCTATTCACTGCCCTATGCGATGGATAAGCAGGGCAACGCCTACGTTAAGGTAACGGTAACGGTGGATGGACAGTCGATAGCTGAGACTTATCCCGTCACCAACCATCACAACAAAAGCATCCAGAAACCCGATTCAATGGAAGTAAACACGGCGCTCCAAAGATGCCTTGTCAAAGCAATCGCGTTTCATGGGCTTGCGTCTTATCTCTATGCGGGTGAGGACTTGCCCCCTGATGAAGACAAGTCCGTAGCCATTATAGAAGACGAAAAGCCAGCCCCCGTGCTGGCAGGTTTAAGCGACGATGAGGAGGAACGGGCAGCGATTATTCAGTTCGATGCTGAAAAGCCCAAAAAAGAAGCCGAAGAACAGGCAAAACAAAAATCCATAGAAGAATGGCGCGAAGCATTTCTGGAGCATCCAGAAAAACCTGTCGCTGAAAAAGACGGGAAGATGGTTCTCGCCACCCCGAACGAAGAAGGTAACTACGATTTGGTATTGAAGGTCATCGAAACATTCATGCCCCGCATAAATGATAGAGATTTGGGGGATGATAAGAAAAAGGTGGTGTCATCCATTGGTGGATTTTGGCGGACCAATGTTGCGTCATTTGAAAAAATTATGGCTGACAGCCCCGAAACCCACGCTGCGATCCTTGGGATGTTCAAAGACGCAAAGGCGACGGCGAACCGTGGGAATATCTGGCGTCTAACAATCGAAATATAGGAGAGAAAAAATGGCGAAAAAACCAACCTTTGGATCAGGAGTGTTGTTCAGGAACAAGGGCAAGCTGGACAAATTAAATTTTCAATCTGCAAGAAGCGCGAAAGCCTACGACAACGCACCTGACTTGACTGGCACACTCGGCTTTACCAAGTCAGAGGCAAATGCCCTCATGCAGTATCTGAAGAGAGCGTTTGAAAATGCCAACGAAGACGCATATGGCAAGGTTAACGTCGGGTTTGCTGCAACCATCAGAGATTCCGCCAAGGCGGGTGATTACCTTTCCGCATGGTGCAGCGAACCCTATGAGGCCGAGCCTAAAGCAGAGGCTCCACAAGCTGTAAGTAAAGCCCCCAATCTAGACGATGACATTCCGTTCTAGTAAGTATTTATCAAGGGTGAGGGGGCAACCGTGCCTTATATGCGGTAGCCCCTACTCCTCTGCCCACCATTTGAGGTTCTCAGAGCCACGGGCTATGGGGAAAAAGGTTAGTGACGCCAATACGGTTCCCCTCTGCCATGACCATCATATGGAGCTTCACGCTTACGGAAAGGGCGAGAAATCTTGGTGGGCATCTCAAGGTGTTGATCCCATTGAATGGATGTCGGAGTTTTTATCTAACTTGAGCGAGGGGTTTAAGGAAGGAATATGACTGAAATTAGTAATAATATTAGACAAAGCGCCTATAAATTCGAGTGCATTTTTCAGAGTATGCGAAAAACAAAAGACCACATTAGTCTGACTGTTTCGCTGCATCCCCATGAAGTGCCTAGAGATTTGCTGGCTGACCCAATTGGCTCACGCTATATGGCTGCCCTTGTCAGAATTAATGACGATGAGGAAATTATCCCGCCAAGAATCCAGATGGAGAATAGCCGACTTGTTCAAGCGGCTGGAATGCTTTGCCGTGATGAGAAATTTCAGCAGTGGCTGATCGATAGCGGATGCGCCAACGAACTAAATGAAGAGTCGGCGGGGAATGCACTCAGGCGACTTCTCTGTATTGATTCCAGACGACAAATTGGTGAAGAAGAGCAAACTGCTGAACACTTTAAGCAGATAAAAGAGATTTTTGAAGCGGGTCAATTGATGGGGAAGAGCAGCCATGAAAGCGAGTAATGTTTTAAAATCATTTTTTGACCGTGTAAGCGGAATTGTTTCAAGCGACAGAAGCAATAGCTATGGCGATCCTATTCTTAATCATATGCGGATAGCTGATTTGTGGAACGTGTGGCTAAAAAACCGCACATGGGGGCCAGAGATTACGCCTTATGACGTTTCCATGATGATGAATCTTATGAAATTTGCGCGATGTCAGTACAAGCCATCAACATCAAGCCACGAGGATATTGCTGGATATGCATCGGTCAGTGATTTTATTTATGAAGGATTGAAAAGGGATATTGAAGAAAATGACCGGAGCCAAGGGACGACCCCACAAGATACAAAAAAGCAGGACGTACAACCTTACATTCACCATCGAGATGGTGCAGCGGGTCAAAAAAAGGGCTAGTGAAATGCGTGTCTCCGCACCCACCATCATTCGGGAAGCGGTTAAGTCGTACCTCGATAGCGGAATAAGTATTGTCCAGCAAACTGGTAATGGTTTTTCTGACGGCGTCGAGGCTGCTCTCTCTGCTCTGAGAAAAGAATTTTCTCATACGAAGTACGCAAGTGGCAAAACACTCGGAGAGGTTGCTGCTGAAAAAGTTAAAGATAGATTGGAAAAGGAAAAAATAGCGGACAAACCAACTAGGGAAGGAGTTAAGCGCTTTGACACATAAAGCAATTCCTACCAAATATGCTGGACATACATTTAGATCGCGGTTAGAGGCCCGTTGGGCTGCGTTTTTTGATGTCTGTGAATGGGACTGGGAATATGAGCCGGTGGACCTTGATGGCTGGATTCCAGATTTTCGACTGACTAGTCGCGCTCCACAAGGTAATGATTTTCACGGCACCAGCGTTTTTGTTGAGGTTAAGCCGATCACTAAGTTTTGTCAGGAGACAGCCGACAAAATTGAGCGAGCTTCAAAGGCGAGCGAAAGCTGGTGCGAAGTTTTATTGCTTGGGTCGCGGATTATTGAACAAGATGACCACTACAATCCGCGCAGCTTCTTAGGCTGGTTGTGGGAGCGTGGGCATTATGAGTCTCCCAAAGATGGCCCTCCTGATGATGGGGGTTGGGACCGCGCCGCTTTCACTAACAACCGTGGAGGCGATAACTCGCGCGACGATGATCTCGTGCATAACCGCTGGCCTTACGACTTTTGCACAGAATATGGCGCTTTTACATGTCGATTGAGCGGGTTTTATGAGGGCGGCAGTACCCGCGACATCCCCTATACCAAAGCGAAACGCATATGGGGCAAAGCCAGCAGCGCTGTGCAGTACAAGGGTTCTGAAGCTAGTGAATAAGAAAAAGAATTGAGGGGGAGTTGACTAGACTCCCCCTCTGAGGTGACGCCCATCTGCATCATTGATGCGCCCCGTAATGGAGTCATAAGATGAACAAAATAAGATTAGCGACTGTTGAAGAAATTGTCCAACAATATTTTAATCAGCATCGAAATGGTACTATTTCAGTATCGAGATCAAAATCCGCTTGGAAAAATATGCAGCCTCTCCTCGGCAAGGTTAAGGTTAGTAACCTCACAGGACAGCATATCTCGAAATATATAAAATCTCGCGCCACCTGCGTAGCAGGCGGAACAATAAATTTTGAGTTAGGTGTTCTGTCTGCTGCTCTGCGGTGGGCGAATAAACAATCATATATTTCCCAG